>WNGD01003232.1_pt1 | contig 21205 bp, 18 predicted proteins | sample 5400671 | NCBI WGS metagenome assembly WNGD01 (sample SAMN13153369, study PRJNA577476) | soil metagenome | isolation source: 40 cm soil or saprolite under grassland replicate 2 | place: USA:California | collected 2016-06-15 | reverse complement strand
GCCGGAGGGCACAGCAGGGCGCGGCCTGCCGGGGTGCACGGCCTGCCGGGGTGCACGGCCTACCGGGGGGCGCCGTCGCTCCGGGCGCCACGTACAGTTGACTGCCGTGGGAGCGGACCGCGCGGGGGCAGGCCAGCGGGCACCCGACCGGATGGTGGTCCGCACCGTCCCGGCCGCCGCCGACCGCGATCTGCTCGAGCTGCTCCCCCGGGACGGAGCCGTCGCCTGGGTCCGCCGGGGCGCCGGGCTGGCCGGCTGGGGCGAGGCCGCAAGGATCACCCTGCCGGCCGGCGAGGACCGGTTCACCGCCGGGGAGAAATGGCTGCGGGCGCTCTTCGAGACGGCCGACGTCGATGACCGGGTCGGGCTGGCCGGCTGCGGGCCGGTCGCGTTCGGCAGCTTCACCTTCGATCCGGCTTCGGACGGCTCCGTGCTGATAGTGCCGCGCACCGTGATCGGCCGCTCGGGTAGCCAGGCATGGCGAACCACCATCAGCGACGGGACCACGGCGGATGCCGGGACGGACGGCGAGCCGGGGTGCACGGCGCGGCCCGCCGGGCCGGCCGGCATCCGCTGGCACGACGGCAGCCTGTCCCCGCCGCAATGGCAGCTGGCCGTGTCCGCGGCGGTCGGCCGGATCTCGTCGGGCGCGCTCTCCAAGGTCGTCCTCGCGCGCGACCTGCATGCCACCGCACGGGAGCCGATCGACGCCAGGGTGGTGCTGCGCCGCCTGGCGGCCAGGTACCCGGACTGCTACGCGTTCGCTTGCGGCGGCCTCACCGGCGCGTCGCCTGAGCTGCTGATCAGGCGCGAAGGACGGCGGGTCAGCTCGGTCGTGCTCGCGGGCACGGCGGGCCGCGGCGGCACCCCGGCGCAGGATGCCGGGCTCGGTGCCGCCCTGCTCGCCTCGGCGAAGAACGCGGCAGAGCACGCCTACAGCGTCGACTCGGTCCGCGAGGTGCTCGCCCCGCTCTGCGACAGCCTCAGCATCGAGCCGCGGCCGTCCCTGCTCCGGCTGGCCAATGTCCAGCACCTCGCCACGGGCGTCAGCGGGATCCTGGCCCGCGAGGTGTCCGCCCTCGCGCTGGCCGCGGCGCTGCACCCGACGGCGGCCGTCTGCGGCACGCCCGCCGCTGCCGCGATGGAGCTGATCAGGGAACTCGAGGGCATGGACAGGGGGCGCTACGCGGGCCCGGTCGGCTGGGTGGACGCGCGGGGAAACGGCGAGTGGGGAATCGCGCTGCGCTGCGGCCAGCTGAGCGGCCGGCAGGCCCGGCTGTTCGCCGGCTGCGGCATCGTGGCCGGCTCGGATCCGGAGGCCGAGCTCGCCGAGGCGCAGGCGAAATTCCGCCCAATGCAGGACGCACTGGAAGGCTGAGGCGACAGCCGGGTGCGCCGCCGCCTGCCAGCGCAGACACGCGCTCCGCGGCGGCATTGTCACAGCCCGGTTGCGGTTCCGTAAATGCTTTCGACCGCTTCGTCCAGGCGGGTAGACAGCCCCTGGCTAGTGCGTGTACCCACAAAGGGGTGACCACCGATATGCCTGCGCTCGCCGTCAGGCTCGAAGGAGTCCGATCATGACACCCATACCCAAGCGACTTGCCGCCCTGGCAGTGGCGGTACTGACCGCTGCCGGGCTTGCCGCATGCGGCGGCAGTTCCGCTACCCCTTCCTCCACATCGGGCGCCGGGGGGCCACCGTCGAAGCCGGCCGGCACGCTGCGGATTGTCGCCGCAAGCGGATTTGCCCACCTGGACACCGTGGCCGCCTATTACACCGCCGACTACATGCTCGAGCGGGCGTATGCCCGGCACATGCTGGACTACCCGTACGCGGCCCCGTCGTCCATCGGATCGGCAAGCTGGAACAAGGCGGTCACGCCGGCCGCGGACATCGCGACCGCGGTACCGAGCACCGCGAACGGCGGGATCTCCAGCGACGGCCTTACCTACACCTTCCACATCAGGCCGGGCGTGATGTGGAACAGCAGCCCCGCGCGCCAGGTGACCGCGAACGACTTCATCCGCGAGTTCAAGGCCTTCTACAATCCGGTGCAGCCGGTCGGCGCGCCGTTCTACTACAACTCCACGATCGTCGGGCTGCAGAAGTACGACAACCAGGAGACCGCGTACTTCGCGGTCAAGTCGCACAAGCCGACGGCGACTAACATCAGCAACTTCCAGAACACGCACACGATCTCCGGGATCACCGCGCCGACCTCGTCCACGCTGCAGATCAAGCTGATGCACCCGGCGGCCGACTTCCTGTACATGATGACGATGCCGTTCTCGTCGGCCCGGCCGGTGGAGTACGACAAGTACGTGCCGGCCAGCGCGCAGTTCAACCAGCACGTCATGTCGGACGGCCCGTACCAGATCACCTCGGTCGTGCCGGGCAAGTCGCTGACGATGGACACGAACCCGGCCTGGAAGAAGTCCGCCGACCCGCTCAGGAACCAGTACGTCAGCAAGATCACGCTGACGATCGGGGTTGCCTCGGCCCAGACCCAGCTGGCCGATGAGAAGGCCAACACCTACGACCTGGTCCAGGACACCCCGTTCGAGCCCACCGCCATCCCGAGCCTGCTGGCTAGCAAGAACCCGCAGTTCCACATCTGGCCGTGGAGCGACACGATCCCCTACCTCGTGTTCAACCTGCAAAGCCCGGACGCCAAGGGCGCCATGAAGAACGTGAAGGTCCGGCAGGCCTTCGAGTACGGCATCAACAAGGTGGCCGTGCAGAAGGCGTACGGCGGCCCGAACGTCGCGCAGATCATCAACGAGGTCATCCCGCCCGGCAACGTGGGCGCCTCGAACTCCGTCATGTACCCGAACAACAACGGCAACGGCAACACCGCCCAGTGCAAGACGCTGCTCAAGCAGGCCGGCTACCCGAACGGCGTCACGCTTACCGGCCTGTACGTCAACGACAGCGTGAACACCCAGGTGTTCCAGGCGATCCAGGCCAGCCTGAAGACCTGCGGGATCAACATCAAGAGCAAGCCGGAGCCCGGGTCGAGCTACTTCACTGACCTCGGCAACGCGCCCTCGAACAACAAGCCGAACCAGTGGGACGTGGCGACCAGCGCAGGATGGATCCCGGACTGGTTCGGCAACAACGGCCGGACGTTCATCCCGCCGTTCTTCCAGACCAACTGCGTGGTCAACACGATCAACTACGGGTGCTACAACAACCCGCAGATGAACAAGCTGATCAAGCAGGCCGAGGCCGCGACGACCGTTGCGGCGGCGGGCAACTTCTGGCACCAGGCCGACGTCCTGGCCATGAAGGACGCGGTGATCGTGCCGCTGCTGAGCCAGCAGGCGCCTTACTTCTCGAGCACACGGGTGCACAACGTGGGCTCGACGGCCGTCGCCTATCAACCGAACATCGGCGACCCGGACGTCACTAACCTCTGGCTCAGCCCAAGCAATCCCTGATCGAATAACACCGGGTCTGGCCGGGTATGCCTCGTGCATGCCCGGCCGGACGCAGGTACGCGGACCTAGTAATCTGCGGACCAACCAGTACTCTCTGGTCACGGATAACGCCAGGTGGGACGCTGTGCATGGCAGGCCCGAGCTAGCCTGACACATCGGGCACGTCCGGCAGCCGCCGGACGGCCACATCGGAGGGATCTAGTGAGCCTGCTCGAGGTGACCGACCTAAAGGTCAGCTTCCCGACCGCGGACGGCCTCGTGCAGGCGGTACGCGGCGTATCGTTCAACGTCGAGAACGGCCGGACGCTTGGCATCGTCGGTGAGTCGGGAAGCGGCAAGACCGTTCTCACCCAGACCCTGCTCGGGCTGACACCGGGCGGACAGGTCGAAGGGAAAGCCGTCTTCGACGGTACTGACCTGCTGAGCCTCCGGCCGGACCAGCTCCGGCGGATCCGCGGCGCGCAGATCTCTGTCATCTTCCAGGATCCGCTGACCAGCCTGCACCCGCTCTACAGGGTGGGCTGGCAGATCACCGAGATGATCCGGGAGCACGAGAAGTCGGTCAGCAAGAAGCAGGCGATGGAGCGGGCGGTCGAGCTGCTCGGCCGGGTCGGGATCCCGCAACCCCGGCAGCGGGTGAACGACTACCCGCACCAGTTCTCCGGCGGGATGCGGCAGCGCGCAATGATCGCGATGGCGCTCTCGCTCAGCCCGAAGCTGATCATCGCGGACGAGCCGACCACCGCCCTGGACGCGACCGTCCAGGCGCAGATCCTGGATCTGCTGCTGCGGCTGCAGCAGGAATCCGACACCGCGCTCATCATGATCACTCATGATCTCGGCGTCGTCGCGGACATCGCCGACGACGTGTTGGTCATGTACGCGGGCAGAGCCGCCGAGAAGGCCAGCAAGCACGACATCTTCTACGAACCGCACCATCCCTATACCAAGGGCCTGCTCGAGTCGATCCCGAACAGCTCCGCGGCGGGTGACCGGCTCCGGCCTATCACCGGGCAGCCGCCGAGCCTGATCCAGCTGCCGCCGGGCTGCGCGTTCCATCCCCGGTGCGCGTACGTGATGGAGCGGTGCCTCACCGGAATTCGGCCTGTCCTACCTGTTCATCGCGCACGACCTGGAGGTCGTCAGGCACGTGAGCAACGAAGTCAACGTGATGTACCTGGGCCGGATCGCCGAGGAGATCGCGGAACGCCCGGAGGCCGAGGGGAGCGTCATCGCATGAGCGACACGCTGCCGCGCGACGCCGCCGGGCCGTTGCCCCCGGAGGCGGCCATGGAAGACGACGTGCTGGTCCGCGTGGACAACCTGGTCAAGCACTTTCCGGTGCATGGCGGCGGCCTGATCCACCGGACCGTCGGCCGGGTACAGGCGGTGGACGGCGTATCGCTGGTGGTGCGCCGGGGCGAGACCCTCGGCCTGGTCGGCGAGACCGGCTGCGGCAAGTCCACCCTGGCCCGCTGTATCGCCGGCCTGATCCCGGTCACCTCGGGAAAGGTGACCTTCGACGGCCGTGACATCACCAACTTGTCACGCCGCGCCATGCGGCCGTTCCGCCGTCAGATCCAGATGATCTTCCAGGATCCGTACGGCTCACTGAACCCGCGCCGCCGGGTCGGCGCGATCATCGGCGACCCGTTCGCCGTGCACAAGACCGCGACCGGAGCCGAGCGCAAGAAGGCCGTGCAGGAACTGATGGAGCGGGTCGGGCTCAATCCCGAGCACTTCAACCGGTTCCCGGCGGAGTTCTCCGGCGGCCAGCGGCAGCGGATCGGGGTGGCCCGCGCGCTGGCGCTGCGGCCCAAGCTGATCATCTGCGACGAGCCGGTGTCCGCACTCGACGTGTCGATCCAGGCTCAGGTGCTCAACCTGCTCGCCGACCTGCAGCGCGAATTCGGCCTGTCCTACCTGTTCATCGCGCACGACCTGGAGGTCGTCAGGCACGTGAGCAACGAAGTCAACGTGATGTACCTGGGCCGGATCGCCGAGTCCGGTTCCAAGGACCAGGTCTACCGAGCCGCCCGGCATCCGTACACGGCGGCGCTGCTGTCCGCCGCCCCGGCCGCGGATCCGGACGCGGCGGCCGGGCGGAGGCGGATCATCCTCACCGGGGACGTGCCGTCCCCGATCAACCCGCCCAGCGGCTGCCGGTTCCATCCCCGCTGCCCGAAGGCGCAGGAGCTATGCGGCCAGCAGGACCCGGTGCTGGAGAGCAAGCTGGGTGACCCGGCCACGCACCTGGCCGCCTGTCACTTCCCGGTGCAAGCGGGCGAGATCCTGGCCACGGTGGCCGGAAGGGAACGGCGATGAGCCTTACCGAGCTGGAGTTCCAGGCCAGCGTCGTCGAGGCCGCACCCGAGCAGGCGGTCGAGGGCCGTAGCCAGTGGCAGCTCACCTGGCGGCGGCTGCGTCACGACAGGGTGGCCATGGCCTCAGTTGCCGTCATCCTGTTCATGGTCGTGCTGGCCATCGCGGCGCCGCTGCTGGCCAGGCTTATCGGCCACGGCGTCTTCCAGGCGTTTACCAACACCGGCCTGACCCGGGACGGGATTCCGGAAGGCCCAGGCTCGCATGGCTTCCTCCTCGGCACCGACTACATCGGCCGCGACCTGCTCGTCCGGATCCTCTACGGCGCGCGGATATCGCTGTACGTCGGGATCCTCACTACCGCGATCGCGACCGTCGCCGGGGTCAGCATCGGCCTCATCGCCGGGTACTTCGGCGGCTGGGTCGACTCGGTGCTCGCCAGGTTCATCGACACGGTGCTCGCTTTCCCCTTCATTGTGCTCGCGCTCGCGCTGGCCGCGATACTCGGCCCGAGCCTGTCGATCGTGATCGGGGTGATCACGTTCTTCTCCTGGGCGGGCATCTCCAGGATCGTGCGCGGCCAGACTCTCTCGGTCAAGGAGAAGGAGTACATCGAGGCGGCCAGGTCACTCGGCGCCGGGCCCTGGCGGATCATGTTCATCGACATCCTGCCGAACCTGATGGGCCCGGTGCTGGTGCTCGCGACGCTGTACATCCCGACCGCGATCGTGTTCGAGGCAACGCTGTCCTTCCTCGGCATCGGCATCCCAGCGCCGACCGCGAGCTGGGGGGGCATGCTGTCGGAGGCACAGAACTACTACCAGGTGTCGTGGTGGTACGTGGTCTTCCCGGCCACCGCGCTGCTGATCACCACGCTCGCGTTCAACCTGCTCGGCGACGGGGTCAGGGACGCGATGGACCCGCGCACCGAGCGGATCTTCGCCGCGGGCAAGAAGCGCCGCCGGGGGAAGGGCGCCGCGGGCGCTGGGATCGGCGCGGCCGGCACCCTGCCCCCGCTGACTGTCTCGGAACTTGGAGAGTGATCGGCGATGGGCCTTGCTCGATTCCTCGTCCGGCGAATCCTGACCGGCATCATCGTGCTGTGGATCGTTGCTAGCGGAACGTTCTTCCTGTTTTTCGCCAGGCCGGTGCAGATCGTCGCGAGAGAGCTGGCGGGGCGTGCGGCCACGCCCCAGATCATCGACGAGGTGATCAAGAATCTCGGGCTGAACCAGCCGATCCTGGTGCAGTACTGGCACTTTCTCGGCAACACCGTGCACGGCGACTTCGGCTACTCGTACTTCACCGGCGAAGCGGTGAAGACGATCCTGGCGCAGGACCTGCCGATCACGGCATCGGTGGTTGTCGGCGGCGTGGTGATCTGGCTGATCGTCGGCCTCGCCGTCGGAATACTCAGCGCGACCAGGGCGAGAAGCCTGTTCGACCGGGTCTCCACCGTAGGGGTACTGGCCGGCATCTCCATGCCGGTGTTCGTGCTCGGCGAGCTGCTGATCATCGGGGTATTCCTGCCGCTGAACCAGCACGGCATCAGCTGGATCCAGACCGGCTACTACCCGCTGTCCCAGGGCCTGTTCCCGTGGATGGGGCACATGATCCTGCCCTGGATCACACTCGCCGCCGTGCAGGCCGCCGTGTACACCAGGCTATCCCGCGGCTCGCTGCTCGACACGCTCGGCGAGGACTACATCCGCACCGCGCGCGCGAAGGGCCTGTCCGAGTCACGGGTAATCTACCGGCACGGCCTGCGGGCGGCACTGACCCCGGTGGTGTCACAGCTCGGCATCGACATCGGCGCGCTGCTCGGCGGCGTCATCGTCGTCGAGCAGGTTTTCGGCCTGCCGGGCCTCGGCGCGGACTCCGTCCAGGCCATCGCCACGAGCAACCTTCCGGTGATCATCGGTTTCGTCCTGCTCGCCTCCCTGTTCGTGGTCGCGGCCAACATCATCGTGGACCTGTCCTACGCCCTGCTCGACCCCCGCGTCCGGATCAGCTGAGCCCCGGCGCTGCCGGTCATCCGTTAGCCGGCCGGCCCTGGGCCGGCTGGCCGGCCAGTACCGCGCGGACCGCGGCCGCGGCCTGCTCATGCAGGCGCGCGCGGAGCGCGGCCTCGGCCTCGCGGTCCGTGCGCACCTCGACAATCCGCAGGCCGCTGCCCGCCAGCTGGCCCGGCAGGTCCGCCGGGCGGGCAAGCACGGCATGCGGCAGCCCGGCGGCGGCGGCCAGCTGGCCAAGGCCGGCCCCGTGCGGGGTGCCGAACAGGCGCTCGAACGAGCCGCGGATGGCCGCCTGCTCAAGCGTCGAGAAGATCCCGCCGCCGTCGTTGTTCACCACCACGACGCACAGGTCCGGCCGCGGCTCATCGGGCCCGAGCAGCAGGCCGGGCGCGTCATGCAGGAACGCCAGGTCACCGAGCAGCGCGCAGGCCGCTCCCCCGCCGGCGGCCTGGTGCGCCAGCGCCGCGCCGATCGCGGCGGACACCAGCCCGTCGATGCCGCTCGCTCCCCGGCTGGCCAGTATCCGCAGGCCAGGCCGGGGCGCTAGCTGCTGGTCCAGGTCACGGACCGGCAGGCTGGATGCGGCCCACAGCAGCGCGCCGTCCGGCAGCGTCGCAGCCAGGTCCCTGGCCAGCCGGGGCCCGGTCAGCTGCCCGGCTCCGGTCAGCGGCCCGGTCTCGTCCAGCGGCCCGGTCTCGTCCAGCACCGCGTCGACGGCGCGGCGGGCCGCGGCATCGGCCCGCCGCCATGACTCGAGCCAGGCCGGCCCGCCAGGCCGGATGGCCCCGCGATCCGGCGGGCGCAGCCGGATCGCGCCGGCCACCTCGGTCGCGCTGCGGGCCGGATCGGCCCAGCGCCCCGGGCCCTGCGCGAGCACGATGTGCCGGGCCGGCCGGCCGCCCGGCGCGCCTTTGAGGAACGCGAGCTGGCCGCGGGACAGGCTCGGCCGGCCGGCCGAGATGATCACGTCGGGCCGGTGCCCGGCCACGAAGGCCGGCATCGCCAGCAGGTACGGGTAGGCGCTCAGCGCATTCGGGCCGCGCCGGGCGGACGATGACGGCTCCGCCAGCACCGGCCAGCCCGCCTGCTCGGCCAGCTGGAGCAGCGGCGCCGGGTCGGCATCACCGTCACCGCAGACGACCACGCCGCGCTCGGCCCAGCTGATCTCCAGGCCGGCCGTCGCGGCGGGCCGGGCATGCGGGGTCAGCGGCGTGGCCGGCGGCGGGCCGCCGAAGCTCGTCCATGGCGCACCGCCGGGGCGGCCGTCGAGCGGCTCAGGCCAGCCGCCGGGGTCATCAGGCCCGGGCACCAGCGGCTCCCGCAGCGGCACATTGACGTGCACCGGGCCGGCGAACCCGCCGGCTTTGCCGGACGCTACCGCCCAGGCCCGGCAGGCCAGCGACCGCCAGTAGGCCGCCATCCCGGCACGCGCCTCGGGCACGCCGGCCTCGCAGAACCACCGGACCGCTCCGCCGTAGAGCTTGAGCTGGTCGATCGTCTGATTGGCGCCGGTGCCGCGCAGCTCCGGCGGGCGGTCCGCGGTGAGCACGATCAGCGGCAGGCCGGCCTCGTCAGCCTCGATCACCGCCGCGTGCAGATGCGCCGCCGCCGTGCCCGACGTGCACGCGATCACCACCGGGCGGCGGCTTGCCTTGGCCAGGCCGAGCGCCAGGAAGGCGGCGGACCGCTCGTCGATCCGCACGTGCAGCCGCAGGTCGCCGCCCTCGGCGCGGCCATGCAGCGCCAGCGCGATAGGCGCGCTGCGCGAGCCGGGCGCGAGCACCGCCTCGCGCAGGCCGCAGCGGACCAGTTCGTCGGCCAGCACGGTGCCGAACGCGGTCGCCGGGTTCATCCGGCTCCGAGGAACCCCGCGGCGGCCGCCAGCCGGGCCCGCCAGGGCGCGGGATCGGCCTCGACGGCAGCCAGCCGGGCGGCGTCCGGCACCGCGGCCCGGACCGGCACCGATCCCGCCACCGCTGCCAGCGGGACCGCCGTGACATCGGCGGCCAGCAGGCTCATCGTGCCGAGCCCGCACGCGTACGGCAGCTCGGGCAGCGCGGCCGCCAGCGCCACGCCGGCCGCAAGACCCACGGACGACTCGACCGCGCTCGACACCACCACGGGCAGGCCGCACTCGGCGGCGATCCGCAGCGCCGCCACCACGCCGCCCAGCGGCGCCGCCTTGAGCACCACGATGTCGGCCGCGCCCGCGGCCCGGACCGCCAGCGGGTCCTGCGCCCGCCGGATGGACTCGTCCGCCGCCAGTGGCACGTCCACCCTGCGGCGCAGCTCGGCCAGCTCGGCCAGCGTGGCGCACGGCTGCTCGGCATATTCCAGGTTGAACGAGACCATGGCGCCCAGCATCCGGGCTGCCTGATCGACGTCCCACGCGCCGTTGGCGTCCACCCGGATCCGGCCGCCCGGGCCGAGCGCGTCCCGCACTGCCTCGACCCGGGCGATATCCGCGCTCCCGGGCTGGCCGGGCTCGGCCACTTTTACCTTGGCGGTACCGCAGCCGGACGTGGCGGCGATCTCATGCGCGCGGCGCGGTTCGACGGCCGGAATGGTCACGTTCACGCTGATGGAGTCGCGGACCGGGGCGGGCCAGCCGACGCCGGCCGCCTCCAGGGCGCAGGCCAGCCAGCGGGCGCTTTCGCGCGGGCCGTACTCCGCGAACGGCGAGAACTCGCCCCAGCCCGCCGGGCCCTCGATCAGCGCGCCCTCCCGCACGGTGATACCGCGGAAGCTGGTCCGCATCGGGATGGCGAACGCGCGAACCGTCGGCAGCAGGTCCGTGAGCAAGTCCCGCAGCCCGGGCGGCGCCGGGCCGGTCCCGGCCTGGCTGGTCACGGACGGCGGGGGAACTTCGCGAAGTCGGGCGCCCGCTTGCCGACATAGGCATCCCGGCCCTCCTGGGCCTCCTCGCTCATGTAGTACAGCATCGTCGCGTCCCCGGCGAACTGCTGCATGCCCGCGGCGCCGTCCGTGACGGCGTTCAGCGCGCCCTTGAGCATCCGCAATGCCAGCGGCGACTTCTGCAGCAGCTCGCGGGACCAGGCAACGGTCTCGGCTTCCAGCTCGGCTACCGGGACGACCGCGTTCACCAGGCCCATCTGGAGCGCATCGGCCGCACTGTACTGACGGCACAGGTACCAGATCTCCCTGGCTTTCTTCAGTCCCACCGTCGATGCCAGCAGCCAGGAACCGTAGCCGGCGTCGAACGAGCCGACCATCGGGCCAGTCTGGCCGAAGATCGCGTTGTCCGCGGCGATCGTAAGGTCGCAGCAGACGTGCAGCACGTGCCCGCCACCGATGGCGTAGCCGGCCACCATCGCGATCACCGGCTTCGGCGTCCGGCGGATCTGAACCTGCAGGTCGAGCACGTTCAGCCGGCCGACGCCGTGGGAGTCCAGGTAGCCGTCGTCGCCGCGGACCTTCTGGTCGCCGCCGGAGCAGAAGGCCTGGGTGCCCGCGCCGGTCAGGATGATCACGCCGACCGACGGGTCGTCCCTGGCCGCGGTGAATGCTGCCGACAGCTCGGACAAGGTGGCGGGCCGGAACGCGTTCCGCACCTCCGGCCGGTTAATCGTGATCTTGGCGATGCCCTCGGCCGTCTCGTAGAGGATGTCGGTGTAATCATGTCCAGCCGGCTGCCAGTCGATCACGCGCCGCCCTCCGCTCGCTGCCTGATCTGCCCGGATTAACCTTACGACCGTGACAACCCGGCCCCTGCATGCGGTCCTGCTCCCGGCCGCCGAGGCCGGCGGCCGGCTGCTGGACGCGCTTGCGGCGGCGCTGGACGGGACCGGCCCGGCGATCCTGCCGCTCGACCCCGCGCTGCCATCCGGCCGGCTCGACTCGCTGCTTGCCGCCTTCGCCCCGGCCGCTATCGAGACCGCGGCCGGCACGACGCGGCTGACCGCGGCCGGGCCGTCCGCCGCGCGGCCCGGCGTCCGGCCGGAGGTGGCCGTGGTGATCGCCACCGCCGGTTCCACCGGGCAGCCCAAGGGCACGGAGCTGTCCGCCGCCGCGCTGGTTGCCTCGGCCAGGGCGTCGCTGCGCCGGATCGGCGCGCGGCCCGGCGAGCGGTGGCTGTGCTGCCTGCCGCCCAGTCACGTATCCGGTCTCCAGGTCCTTGTCCGCTCGCTGCTCTCCGGCGCGGCCCCGGTGGCCGCCGCCCGGCTGACGGCCGGGACCATCGCCGAGGCCGGCTGCGCCTACGCCTCGCTCGTCCCGACCCAGCTGCGGCGTCTCGTCGACGCCGGGGCCGACCTGACGGCGCTGCGCGCGATCCTGCTCGGCGGCGCCGCGATACCGCACGGCCTGCTGGCGGCGGCGAGCGCGGCCGGCGGCACGGTGATCACGACCTACGGGATGACCGAGACCTGCGGCGGCTGCGTCTACGACGGGATGCCGCTGGACGGGGTGTCGGCGCAGATCGGCGATGACGGCCGGATCCGGATTGCCGGGCCGGTGCTGTTCTCCGGTTACCGGCTGCGGCCTGATCTCACCGCCCTGGCCCGGGACGGGCGCTGGTTCGTCACCTCCGACCTGGGCGCGGTTGACGCGGCCGGGCGGCTGGTCGTCCGCGGCCGGGCCGACGAGGTGATCATCACCGGCGGCGAGAAGGTGGTGGCGAGCGAGGTCGCCGCCGTGCTCGGCAGCTGCCCGGGCGTGCGCGAGGCCGCTGTCGTCGGCCGGCCGGATGCCGAATGGGGGCAGCGGGTGACGGCCATCGTGGTCCCGGCTGACCCGGCAGCGCCGCCCGAGCTGGCCACGCTCCGTGCCCACGTTCGCGGCCGACTGCCCGGCTACGCGGCGCCGCGGGCGCTCGTGCTGGTCGCCCGGCTCCCGCTGCTTCCGTCCGGCAAGCCCGACCTGGCGCGACTGCGCGATCCGGCCATGGACGCGGGCACGCCGGGATAACACGGGAACATTCTGGCCCGCAGAACGTTACTACATAGTGCCCGTGTTGCACGGTAGCAAATGCCGCGGGCCCCCGCGATAGGGCCGCGCCCCCCGGTGCGGTGCCGAGTACGCGCGCGACGTGCGCCACGATGGGAGGTGTCTCATGCCGAGGACAGCGGTTGCCAGGTCCCCGAGGCATGACGACGAGGCGACCATGACCCACGTGGACGAGCTGATCCAGCGCGGTCGCGGCCAGGGCCACCTGTCCCTGCCTGAACTCCGGGCCGCCTTCGGGCAGGCGGGCATCGCCGCCACCGAGGCCAGGTCCATTCTCCGCGAGCTTTCCGAGGCCGGGGTCCGGCTGGGCAACGATCCGGACGGCCCGGCTTCCGGGCCGGCCGCGGCCGCCGCGGGCACCAGCGCCGACGACGCCGACGACACCGATCAGGCCGCCGCCGAGGCATCCGCCATCGCGGCGGCGAGCGCCGTGGCCGCCGCGCCGAGCGCCGCCGAGGTTGACCTCGACGACCACTCGTCGGTGATGGGCGACTCGGTGCATACGTACCTCAAGTCCATCGGCCGGACCAGCCTGCTCACCGCCGAGCAGGAGGTCAACCTGGCCAAGCGGATTGAGGCCGGCCTGTATGCCGAGCACAAGCTGGCCACCGAGAAGGGGCTGCGCAAGGACTACCGCCGCGACCTCGAGGAGGCTGCCGCGGATGGCCGGCGGGCCAAGGCACATATGCTCGAGGCCAACCTGCGCCTGGTGGTGTCGGTGGCGAAGAAGTACAGCGACCGCGGGCTTTCCCTGCTCGACGTCGTGCAGGAGGGGAACCTCGGCCTGATCAGGGCGGTCGAGAAGTTCGACTACACCAAGGGCTACAAGTTCTCCACCTACGCCATGTGGTGGATCCGGCAGGCGATCCAGCGCGGCTTCGCCGACTCGGCCCGCACCATCCGGCTGCCGGTGCACGTGCTCGAGATGCTCAGCAAGCTGAGCCGGGTGGAGCGCGACATGCATCAGCGGCTCGGCCGGGAGCCGACCCCGGAGGAGCTCGCGGTCGAGCTCGACCGGACGCCCGATCAGATCGAGGAGCTGCTGCGCACCAGCCGTCAGCCGATCAGCCTGGACTCCACGATCGGCGAGGACGGCGAGACCAGCATCGGCGACCTGATCGAGGACGTGGACGCGCCCGCCGCCTCGGAACTCGTGGACCGCCAGCTGATGGCCGACCAGCTCCGGCACGCGCTCGACGCGCTGACCCCGCGCGAGGCGACGATCATGGCCATGCGGTTCGGGCTGTATGACGGCAATCCGCACACCCTGGACGAGATCGGCAAGGTACTCGGCCTGACCAGGGAGCGGATCCGGCAGCTGGAGAAGCAGTCGCTCTCCAAGCTGCGCCATCCCAGCCGCGCCCAGCCGCTGCTGGACTACGCCAGCTGAGGCCGGCACCGGGCCGATCGCCGGGCCGGACCGGCGGCCGGCTGGCGCCCGCTGTAACGCCATGGGCCCTGCCGACGCTACCGAGAGGGCCCGGCTATCACCTGTTCCGGGCGCGGCTTCCCTGGGTGACGGGCACCATGACAATGCGTGATGCCCAATCCTCGTGTCTGACCGGAAAATTACGCAAATCGCTATAACGCCGCCTAAAGATTGACGGTTCACACCTTCTCGGTTGAGCATTGCTGCTACTCTCCGTAGCTCCGGGGGGGTTTCCGGACCTCTTTGGCAGCAGCGCCCTCACATCCGTTTCCACTCAGTCTCCGAGGCCAGCGCCATGGGTTTGCGCCTGAAGTCCATACGCCAGCGGATCCTCCTTCTCGTCCTCGTCCCGGTACTGTCCCTGATCGGGCTGTACGCCTTCGCGACGAGCATCACGGCGAGGGATGCCATCAACCTGGCCAGGACCAACACACTCAAGAACGCCACCGGCGTGCCGACCGGCGCGTTTCTCGGCGCCATCAACACCGAGCGCCCGCTGGCGATGGTGTACCTGTCCAGCCCGTCGGCGGCCAACCTGGCCGCGCTGAAGGCGCAGGGCGGGAAGACAACCGCGGTGACCGCGGCGCTCCGCGTCGCGCTCAGGTCGGGGGGCACCACCGGCAACGCGTCGGCTGGCGAGAAGGCGGCGATCGCCGCCCTGCTGGCCGACGCCGCCAGGCTGCCGGCCCTGCGCGCCCAGGTCGCCGCCCAGGGCGTCACCAGGTCGCAGGCATACAACGAGTACAACGGCATGGTCGCCGGCGGCTACAGCCTCCTCAACCAGGTGATCCGCCAGGAGAAGAATGCGCAGATAGTCGCCCAGTCGCTGGGCTTCGTGCGGATGGGGCGATCCGAGGAACTGCTGCTGCGCGAGAACGCCCTGCTGCTGAGCGACATGGCCGCTCGGTCGTTCCCGCAGGGCGACCGGCAGCAGTTCGCCGAGCTTGTCGGCGCGCGCCGGACAATGTACAACCAGACCCTCGCCGACCTGGATCCGGTGTACCGCGCCTACTACACCCGCGATGTCAGGCCGCAGGCGTCCGCGGCCCTGATGGCACTCGAAAACCAGGTGATCGGCAGTGGCTCGGCGGCCAAGCCGCCGCAGGTGCGCCCGCAGGCCTGGCTGCAGGCCGTCGGCGGAGTCGCCACCGGGATGTCGGCGGCCGGGACGCAGGCGTCCGATCTGCTCACCACCCGGGCCGGCCATTCCGCGCACGCCACGTACCTGAGGCTGGTCCTGATCGGCGGGCTCGGCCTCCTCGCGGTGCTGTTGTCCATCCTGGTTTCGATCCTGGTCGGCCGGGGCCTGGTGCGCGAGCTTGCCGCGCTCCGGGAGTCCGCGCTTGACCTGGCGAACAGGCGGCTGCCTGCGGTGATGGCACGGCTACGGGAGGGCGAGGATGTGGACCTATCCGCCGATGCCCCGGCGGTGCCCGCCAGGTCCGACGAGATCGGCCAGGTCGGGCAGGCATTCGCGACCGTGCAGAAGACCGCGGTCGAAGCCGCCGCGGGCGAGGCCAGGCTCCGCCGCGGCATCAATGACATCTTCCGGAACCTGGCCCGGCGCAGCCAGTCCCTGCTGCACCGGCAGCTGTCGCTGCTGGACGCCATGGAGCGCAGGGCGGCGGAGCCGGAGGAACTCGCTGATCTCTTCCGCATCGACCACCTGACCACCCGCATGCGGCGGCACGCGGAGAGCCTGATCATCTTGTCCGGCGACGCGCCCGCGCGCGGGTGGCGCAATCCGGTGCCGCTGGTCGACGTGCTCCGGGCGGCGGTCGCCGAGGTGGAGGACTACACCCGGATCAAGGTCACCACGACGACGCGGGCGGCGCTGGCCGGGCCGGCGGTCGGCGACATCATTCACATGATCGCCGAGCTGGCGGAGAACGCCGCCATCTTCTCCCCGCCCAATACCCCGGTGGTGATCGGCGGTGACATCGTCGGCCGGGGATTCGCGGTGGAGATCGAGGACCGCGGGCTCGGCCTGAGCGAGGAGAAGCGCGCCGAGATCAACGCCCAGCTGGCGGACCCGCCACAATTCGACCTGTCCGGCAGCGACCAGCTCGGCCTCTTCGTGGCCGGCCAGCTCGCCAAGCGGCATGACGTCCGGATCTCGCTCCGCTCCTCGCCGTACGGGGGGACCACCGCGATCGTGCTGCTGCCGATCAACCTGGTGGTCCCGGAAGGAGCCTACGACCGGGACTCGGTCGCGGGGAGCCCGGACGACCGCGGGTTCCGGCTCACCGGCCGGCATGCCGCCCGCGCCGACGACGTTGCCGAGCCGGCCATGGCCGGCCCCCGGCCATCGGCGCAGTCGGCGGTCGCCGCGCCGCCGGAGCCGGACGCCGCCGCCGGCGACTCGATCTGGCCGGAGCCACCCGGACCGCTCGCCGAGGACCCGGCGAACACCGCCGACCTGAGCGAACTCGACCTACCGCGGCGGGTCCGCCAGGCCAGCCTGGCCCCGCAGCTGCGGGACGGCGGGGACGCCGGCCTGGCCGCCGACGGGCCGGCCGACGACGCCGACGGGCCCGCTGACGACCGGTCACCGGAAGAAGCCCGCGCCACCATCGCCGCCCTCCAGCAGGGCTGGCAGCGGGGCAGGTCGGTCTTCGACCCGCCAGACCGGACGGCCGCCGCGGCGGCGGACGCTGAGCCGCCCGCGGAGATAGGTGCGGCCGGCGACAACGGGAGTTACGGAACGCACCAGAGCGACGAGTGATGGCGAGGGGGGGAAATAGTGGCTGGAGCGGCACAGCGCAAGAGCCGGGACCCGGGACCGGTTGGTGACCTGAACTGGCTCCTTGACGATCTGGTGAGCCGTGTCACGCAGATCGACAAGGCGGTAATCCTGTCCCGTGACGGACTCGCTATCGGCTCGTCGGACGGCCTCACCCGGGAGGACGCCGAGCACCTGTCCGCCGTGGCGGCCGGCTTCCAGAGCCTCGCGCGCGGGGCCGGCCGGCATTTCGGCGGCGGCCAGGTCCGGCAGACGATCGTGGAGATGGAGACCGCGTTCCTGTTCGTGACCGCCGCGGGCGAAGGCAGCTGCCTGGCGGTGCTGAGCCCGGCAGACGCGGACGCCGGCCTGATCGCCTACGAGATGGCCGTCCTGGTGAAGCGGGTGGGCCAGCACCTGGCAGTGAACCCCCGGCCGGGACCGGCCGAGGCCTACGCGGACTGACCTGAGATGCCATCGCCCCGCGACAGCTGGCTGGACGAGGACGCGGGCCCGGTAGTCCGCCCCTACGCGCTGATCCGCGGCCGGACCCGCCCGACCGGGAAGTTCCTGGACCTGATCGCGCTCGTCACCGCGATCCGGGGCGCTCATCTGGACCCTGTCGACCTGGATCCAGAGCATTTCGAGCTGCTGCGGCTGTGCCGCCTGCCCGCGTCGGTGGCCGACCTCGCCGCAGACCTCAACCTGCCGCTCGGCGTCGTCCGGATCCTGATCTCGGACCTGCGCGATCGCGACCTGATCAGGATTCATCACCCCGTTCCGCCAGCGCAGCTGGCTGATCCGCGCATCCTGAGGGAGGTAGTCGATGGCCTACGCCGGCTCTGACCGGGCTGGCGGCCCCGGTGACGTGCCCGTCGCCATCAAGATCCTGATCGCCGGCGGCTTCGGCGCCGGCAAGACCACGCTGGTGGGCTCGGTGACCGAGATCCGGCCGCTGCGTACCGAGGAGCCGCTCAGCGAGCCCGGCACGCATCTGGACATTCTCGACGGCGTGGAGCGCAAGACCACCACCACCGTCGCCCTGGATTTCGGCCGGATCACGATCAGGGACAACCTGGTGATCTACCTTTTCGGGACGCCGGGGCAGGAACGGTTCTGGTTCATGTGGGACGAGCTTGCCCGCGGCGCGCTTGGCGCGATCGTGCTGGCCGATACCCGGCGGCTGGCCGACTGCTTCCCGTCCGTGGACTACTTCGAGCAGCGGGCCATTCCGTTCATCGTCGCGGTCAACTGCTTCGACGGCGCCCGGCGCTATCGCAGCCAGCAGGTGCGGTCAGCGCTCGACCTGGACCCGGAGGTCCCGGTGATCATGTGCGACGCGCGCCGGCCGGCGTCCGGCCGGGACGTCCTGGTCGCGCTGGTCGAGCACGCGCTCGAACTGCTGGCCGGCCGCCCCGGCCAGGCTGCCCCGGTGCCGGCCCGGTAAGGCCGGCCCGGTAAGGCCAGCCCGGTAAGGCCAGCCCGGTAAGGCCAGCCCGGTAACGCACGGCGCGCCCGCATCAGGTAGGCATGGTGGCATGCCAACCGAACAGGCGCGGTACTGGCAGCATGACGCGGTGCCCGGAGTCGACTTGCTACGGGCCAGGTTCGTCACGCACCGTTACGGGAAGCACGCGCATGAGACATACACCGTCGGGGTGATCGAGTCCGGCGTGGAGGAGTTCGATTACGGCGGCCAGCTGCTGCGGGCCGGGGCGGGCGCGGTAGCACTGCTGAATCCGGAGGTCGTGCATACCGGGCAGGCCGGCGTGCCGGACGGCTGGTCCTACCGGGTGCTCTATCCGGCGGTGAGCCTGATGGCCGGCATCGCGCGTGAGCTCGGCGCGCCAGCTGGCACGCCGGTCTTCCCCGAGACGGTGATCGACGACGCCCGCTCCGCCCGGCTGCTGCGGGCCGCGCACCTGGCGGCCGAGCACGGTGACCGGCTGGCCTCCTCCAGCCTGCTGCGCACCGCGCTGGCCGGAATCCTCAGCGCGCATGCCAGGCTGGCCGGCGCCAGTGATCCGCCAGGGTCGCGGTGCCCAGCCGGCGTCATCCGCGCGGTGCAGGACGCGCTCGCGGATCGCATCGCCGATCCGCCCACGCTGGACGAGCTGGCCGCGGCGGCGGGAATGAGCCCGTTCGCCCTGCTGCGGGCATTCAGGGGCGCCACCGGACTGCCCCCGCACGCCTACCTCAACCAGCTCAGGGTGCGGCTGGCCCGGCGGCTGCTCGACGCCGGGCTGCCGCCTGCCGACGTGGCTGCCGAGGCAGGATTCGCCGACCAGCCGCACCTGACCCGGCATTTCAAGCGGGTGGTCGGCGTCCCGCCCGGCGCGTATCAGCGGGAGCGCGCGGGGATCCCGGCAAGAACGTACAAGAACCGGCGGCTGGCCGGCGCGTAGCGTTCCCGCATGGCAGACCAGGCCGGGCGGCGCCCGCTTCCGGCGCCGGCCAGGCCGGTCCGCGACGGGCTTGCGCTCGGGCTGGCTGTCGGCACCTCCGGCCTGGCGTTCGGCGCGGCAGCCGTCAGCTCCGGGCTGACCGTGGCGCAGGCATGCGCGCTCAGCCTGCTCGCCTACACCGGAGCCTCCCAGTTCGCGCTGGCCGGCGCGGTCGCCGCCGGGGGCAGCCCGGTCGCGGGCGCCGCCAGCGCGATCCTGCTCGGCAGCAGGAACGCGCTCTACGGGCTGCGGCTGGCCGGCCTGCTCCAGGTGCGCGGGCTGCGCAGGCTGCTGGCCGCGCAGGGGGTGATCGACGAGTCGACCGCGGTCGCGCTGGCCCAGCCGGACGCCGCGGCCGCCCGGGCAGGCTTCCGCGCGACCTTCGCCAGCCTCTATCTGACCTGGAATCTCACCACCGCGCTCGGCGCGCTCGGCGCCGGGCAGCTTGGCTCGCCGCAGTCACTCGGCCTTGACGTGGTCGGGCCGGCCGCGTTCCTCGCGCTGATCTGGCCGCGGCTGCGAGCAGGCGCGACGGAACGCAGCGTGGGCCTGGCCGGCGCGGTGATCGCGCTCGCGGCGACGCCGTTCTGCCCGCCCGGCGTGCCGGTGATCCTCGCGGCGTCGGCGGCGCTGGCCGGCGCGCTGGCCGGCCGCGGGCCAGCAGCCGGCGCCGCTCCTGATGGCGGGCTGCCATGACCGGGACGTGGGTTGCTGTGCTGGCCACCGCGGCGGGCTGCTACGCGCTGAAGCTGGCGGGCCTGACCGTGCCGCAGCGCTTGCTGGCCGGACCGGTCGCCCGCAGGTTCGCCGAGCTTGTCCCGGTCGCGCTGCTCGCCGCGCTGATCGCGGTGCAAACGTTCGTCAGCGGCCAGGCCCTGCACGCCGACCCGGCCCGGCTGGCCGGGATGGGCGCCGCGGCGGTGGCCCTGCTGGCCCGGGCGCCCTTCCTGGCCGTCATCGTCGCGGCCGCCGGGACGGCGGCAGCGCTGCGGGCACTCGGCCTGAGCTGACACCGAATCGTCCTGGGCGCAGGAGGAACGCGGAGCGGGCGCGGTAGTCTGCCCCGCGTGGCCGTCCAGGTAGAGGTACTCAGCAAAGTGACCGACGAGGTAGTCGAGGCGTTCGGCCGCCTGCTGCCGCAGCTGTCCGGCAGCGCCCCGCCGCTCGACCGGGCGGCGCTGGAGAACATCGTGTCGAGCCCGGCGATCACGGTACTGCTCGCGCGATCAGCGGGCGTCATCACCGGCACCCTGACGCTGGCCATGTTCCCGCTGCCGACCGGGCTCCGGGCCTGGATCGAGGACGTTGTCGTCGACGAGTCCGCGCGGGGACAGGGCACCGGGGAGGCGCTGACCCAGGCCGCCCTGCGGCAGGCGGGGGCGGCTGGAGCCAGGACCGTGGACCTGACCTCAAGGCCGTCCCGGGCGGCGGCCGGCCGGCTGTACGAGCGCATCGGCTTCACGATGCGCGAGTCCAGGCTGTACCGGTACGCACTGGGCGGGGAATAAGAGGCCCGGGCAATGGGACTGCCGGGCTCGCGGGCCCCCGCATCCCGGCTGGCGGCGTTGCCGTCGTCGCGAGTAGCTCCGCTACGCGCTCCTCCGCCGCCTTGCCAGCCGGGCGCGGATGACCCGCTCCCTGACCCAGCGCCCCATTGCCCGGGCCTCTAAGGGCTGCCGGGCCACGGCGGGCCGGCCGGGAGCGCCGGACCGGCCAGGCCGCTAGGCCGCGAGTTCAGCCACGGCCGCGAGCAGCCGGTCTACGTCCTCTCGGTCGTTATAGTGCACGAGCCCAGCGCGGACCGCGCTGCCCGTGTCGCGGATCCCCAGCGCCCCGGTGAGTTCCCAGGCGTAGTTGTCGCCGTCCCA
>WNGD01009175.1_pt1 | contig 21214 bp, 23 predicted proteins | sample 5400671 | NCBI WGS metagenome assembly WNGD01 (sample SAMN13153369, study PRJNA577476) | soil metagenome | isolation source: 40 cm soil or saprolite under grassland replicate 2 | place: USA:California | collected 2016-06-15 | reverse complement strand
ACCGGCGGGCGATCCGGGCCTTCTTGCCATCCGCGAGCTCGCGCACGCCGACCCGGGTGGGCTTGCTCGTCTGTGGATCCACCAGCATCACGTTGGACAGGTGGATCGCCCCCTCGCGCTCGATGATGCCGCCCTGGCGCAGCTTCTGCGTCGGGCGCTGGTGCTTCTTGATCATGTTGATCTTCTCCACCACCACGCGGCCCTTTCCCGGCACCACGCGCAGGACCTTCCCGCGCTTGCCGCGGTCCTTGCCCGCCACCACCACCACCGTGTCTCCCCTCCGCACGTGCGCCATGGCCATGGGCGTGTCCTCAGATCACTTCGGGAGCCAGAGAAATGATCTTCGTGAACTGCCGATCCCGCAGCTCGCGGGCCACCGGCCCGAAGATGCGCGTGCCCACGGGGTTGTCGTCCGTCTTGAGGAGAACGACGGCGTTGCGGTCGAAGCGGATGTAGGAGCCGTCCTTGCGGCCGACCTCCTTCACCGTGCGCACGACCACGGCCCGGGCCACCTCGCCCTTCTTCACCGTTCCGTCCGGCACCGCTTCCTTGACGGCGACGATCACGATGTCGCCGAGGGAGGCGTAGCGTTTGTTGGAGCCGCCCATGACGCGGATGCACTGCGCCTTCTTGGCGCCGGAGTTGTCCGCGACGTCGAGCATGCTTCTCGGCTGGATCATGGCGCGCTCTCCCCGCTCCTCACGACGCCCGGCTCAGGACCTGACGGATGCGCCACCGCTTCTCCTTCGACATCGGGCGCGTCTCCTCGATCAGGACCCGGTCACCGACCTTGGTCGCGTTCGTCTCGTCGTGGGCCTTGAGCCGCTTCGATCGGGTGATGACCCGCTCGTAGCGGGGGTGGCGATAGACGCGCTCGATCCTCACCACGCGCGTCTTCGTCATCTTGTCGCTCACCACCACGCCTTCCTTGGTCTTGATCTGCGACACGAGGCTCCTCTCCTCCTAGCTCGCGCTCTTGAGCTGACGCTCGCGCTGCACCGTCTTGGCGCGCGCGAGATCTCGCTTGGCCTGCTGCACCCGCGAGGGGTTCTTGGCCACGCCCATGGACAGCTGGAAGCGGAGGTTGAAGAGCTCTTCCGTCAGCTCCTTGACCTTCTGCTCCAGGTCCTCGCCGCTCATCTCCCTCCAGGTCTCCGCTTTCATGTTGTGTCCTGGGGGGGGGCGACCGCCGCTCCTCCCCCAGACCCCCCCACCGGTTCGAAGTCGCCCGAATATCGGTAACTGCTCATGTCAGCCTCATGGTCGCCGCAGCGCTCCGGCTCTAGAGTGCCCGGGTGCGGGACACGAACTTGGTCTTGATGCCGATCTTCTGGGCGGCGAGCCGGAAGCCTTCCTTGGCCGTCACCTCGTCCACGCCCTCCATCTCGTACATGATGCGTCCCGGCTTGACCACGGCGACCCAGAACTCCGGATTGCCCTTGCCCTTGCCCATGCGCGTCTCCGCGGGCTTCTTCGTCACCGGCTTGTCCGGGAAGATGCGGATGAAGATCTTGCCTCCCCGCTTCACCGAGCGCGCCAGCGACACGCGCGCCGCCTCGATCTGCCGGTTGGTCACCCAGCCCGGCTCGAGGGCCTTGAGCCCGAAGTCCCCGAAAGCCAGGGTGGAGCCGCGCTGGGCCTTGCCCCTCATGCGCCCGCGCTGGGCCTTCCGATACTTGACGCGCTTCGGCATCAGCATGACGTCTTAGGCCTCCGCGATGGCGCGCTGGGCGGGGAGCACCTCGCCCTTGAAGATCCAGACCTTGACGCCGATGGCGCCATACGTGGTATGCGCCTCGGCCAGCCCGTAGTCGATGTCGGCGCGGATCGTGTGGAGCGGCACCCGCCCGTCGCGGTACCACTCGCGGCGGGCGATCTCGGCGCCGCCCAGCCGCCCCGCGCAGGCGATCCTGATCCCGTCCGCGCCCAGCCGCAGGGCGGAGGTGACCGCCTTCTTCATGGCGCGGCGGAAGGCCACCCGCTTCTGGAGCTGGAGGGCCACGTTCTCGGCCACGAGCTGGGCGTCAAGCTCGGGATGCACCACCTCTTCGATGTTGAGGTAGACCTCCTTGGCCGTGCGCGTCTGGATCTCGTTCTTCAGCTTCTCGACCTCGGCGCCCTTGCGGCCGATGATGATGCCCGGCCGCGCCGTGAAGATGGTGATCCGCGCCCGGTTGGCCGAGCGCTCGATGTCGATCCGGGAGATGCCGGCGTGGTACAGCGAGGACTTGATGAAGCGCCGGATCTTGACGTCCTCGTGCAGTAGCCCGGCATAGCCCTTGGTGGCGAACCACCGCGAGCTCCACGTCCGCGTGGCGCCCAGCCGGAACCCGATCGGATGAGTCTTCTGCCCCATTGGCTACCTCTGGGCGGCCCGCGAGGGTCGCGCCGGCTCGTCGGAAAGCTCGATCGTGAGATGGCTGGTCCGGTGCTTGACGAAGAAGGCCCGCCCCATGGCCCGGGGGGACACGCGCTTCATGGACGGCCCGCCGTCGGCCGTGGCCTTGGTCACGCGGAGATCGGCCAGATCGCGCACCTGGTGGTTGTGCTCGGCGTTCGCGATGGCCGAGCGCAGCACCTTCTCGATGAGGCGGCCGGCCGCCTTCGGCGTGAACTGCAGGGTGGCCAGGGCCTCCCCCACCGACTTGCCCCGGATGTGCTCGAGGACGAGCCGGGCCTTGGAGGCGGGGACACGGATATAGCGCGCGGTGGCGCGAGTCTTCATGCCGTCCTCAGGATTTCCCCGTGGGGGACACGGTGGCCTTCTCGGCCTGTCCGTGGGCCTTGAAGGTGCGGGTCAGCGCGAACTCGCCCAGGCGGTGACCCACCATGTTCTCGGTGATGTACACCGGGATGAACTTCCTGCCGTTGTGGACGGCCAGGGTGTGGCCGACGAACTCTGGCACGATGGTGGAGCGACGCGACCAGGTCTTGAGCACCTTCTTCTGGCGCTGCCGATTGAGCTCCTCCACCCGCTGCTCCAGCCTCTCCTCGACGTATGGTCCCTTCCGCGTTGAGCGTCCCATGTCCTCGCTCCTACTTCGGCCGGCGCGTCACGATGTAGCGGTCCGACGGGCGGGCGCCGCGCCGCGTCTTGTAGCCCTTGGTCGGCTTTCCCCAGGGAGTCATCGGATGGTTGCCCTTGCCCTTGCCCTCGCCGCCGCCCATCGGATGATCGACGGGATTCATGACGGTGCCGCGCACGGTGGGCCGGAACCCCTTCCAGCGCACCCGGCCCGCCTTGCCCACGGACACGTTCTCGTGGTCGAGGTTGCCGACCTGGCCGATGGTGGCCATGCACTCGAGCTTGACCTGGCGCACCTCGCCCGAGGGCAGCTTGAGGTTGGCGTGGTCGCCTTCCTTGGCCAGGAGCTGGGCCAGGGTGCCCGCGCTCCGGCAGAGCTGCCCGCCCTTGCCCGGCTGCAGCTCGACGTTGTGCACGAGCGTGCCGAGGGGGATGTTCCTGATGGGCAGGGCATTGCCCGGCAGGATGTCGGCCTGAGGCCCGGACATGACCATGTCACCCGGCTTGAGGCCGAGGGGGGCGATGATGTAGCGCTTCTCACCGTCCTTGTAGTGGAGGAGCGCGATGCGCGCCGAGCGGCCCGGATCGTACTCGATCCCCGCCACCACGGCCGGGATGCCGATCTTCTCGCGCCGGAAATCGACGTCGCGGAGCATCCGCTTGGCCCCGCCGCCCCGATGCCGGACGGTGATCCGCCCGTACACGTTGCGGCCACTGCCCCGCTTCTTCGGGCTGAGCAGGCTCTTCTCCGGCGTCTTCTTCGTGATCTCCTCGTTGGTCAGCTGCGTCATGTAGCGCCGGGCCGGCGAGGTGGGCTTGAGCGTCCGGATTCCCATGGTCCTAGGCTCCCTCGACCAGCTCGATCTTGTGGCCGGGCCGGAGCGTCACCACTGCCTTCTTCCAGCTCGGCCGGCGCCCTTCGTGCTTACCCATGCGCTTCCACTTGCCCTCGCGAGAGGCCGTCCGCACGTCGGCGACCTTGACGTTGAAGACCTTCTCGACAGCCTGACGGATCTCGACCTTGTTGGCGTCGAGGGCCACCTGGAAGGTGACGGCGTTCAGCTCTTCTTTCTGCTGCATGCTCTTCTCCGTCATGAGGGGCCGGAGAAGGACCATGCGAGGATCGCGGATCATGCCAGCGCCTCCTGCAGCGACAAGAGCGCCGCCTTCTCGAACACCACGCGCTCGTGACGGATCACCTGGTAGACGGAGGCGTGGGCGGGCGTCTCCACGGCGAGCCACGGAACATTGCGCGCGGCCCGGCCGAGGGCGTCCGTTCGCTCCGAGACCACGAGCAGGGTGGGCGCCACGGGCAGCCCCAGGCCCTTGAGCCGGCCCATGAGCGTCTTGGTCTTGCCGTCGGTGACCCCGAGCCCGTCGACCACCGCCACCTCGCCCGAGGCGATCTTGGCCGCGAGCGCCTCGCGGAGCGCGGCCCGCCGCATCTCGGTGGGCATGCGCTTGTCGTACTTGCGCGGGGTGGGGCCGAACGGCTTGCCGCCGCCCTGCCACTGGGTCGCCCGGATCGAGCCCTGGCGGGCGCGGCCCGTGCCCTTCTGCTTCCACGGCTTCCGGCCGCCGCCCGACACCTCGCTCCGCCCCTTGGTGTCGTGCGTGCCCGCGCGCCGCGCGGCCAGCTCCTTCACCACGGCCTGGTGGACCAGCGGCATGCGCACCGTCTCCGGGAAGACGTCGGCCCGGAGATCGAGCGACTCCTGCTTCTTGCCCTTGCCGTCGAGCACGGGAACGGTCGGCATGCTACTTGGCCTCTTTGCCTTTCTGCTGCTGTGCCTTGGTCTGCTTCACGCTCTTGCGCACCATCACGAGCGAGCCCGTATGACCGGGGACGGCGCCCCGGATGAGGATGAGGTTCTGCTCGGGGATCACGCGCACCACGGGCAGGTTGAGGATGGTTCGCCGGTCGCCGCCCATGCGCCCGGGCAGCTTGTGGCCGGGAAAGACGCGCGAGGGGTCCGAGGAGGCGCCGATCGAGCCTGGGGCCCGATGGAACATCGACCCGTGGCTCTGGTCCCCCCCGGACCAGTTGTGCCGCTTGACGCCCCCCTGGAAGCCCTTGCCCTTCGACACCCCTACCACGTCCACCAGCTCGCCCGGAGCGAAGAGCTCCACCGTCAGCTGCTGGCCAACCTGGTAGGCGGCCACCGTCTCGGTCTTCTGCAGCCGCACCTCGCGAAGAACCCGCATCGGCTTTTCGATGCCTGCCTTCTTGTAGTGGCCCGCCATGGCCTTGGTGACGTTCTTCCTCGCCGGCTCGAAGCCGATCTGCAGGGCGTCGTAGCCGTCTTCGGGCGTGGTCCGGATCCCCACGATCGTGCACGGCCCCGCCTCGACGACGCTCACCTGGATCACGTTGCCGTCATCACCGAACACTTGGGTCATGCCCCTTTTCCGGCCGATCAACCCTTCCTTCATGGCCATGGCTGATCTATGACCTCGCGAGCGTCATGGGCGCGCTCACAGCTTGATCTCGACGTCCACGCCCGACGGCAGATCCAGCTTCATCAGCGCGTCCACCGTCTGGGGGGTCGGATCGAGAATGTCGAGCAGGCGCTTGTGCGTGCGCATCTCGAACTGCTCGCGGGAAGTCTTGTCCACGTGGGGCGAGCGCAGCACCGTCCAGCGGTTGATCATCGTGGGCAGCAGCACGGGACCCGTCACGCGGGCTCCCGTGCGGCGAACGGTCTCCACGATCTCCCTCATGGAGCGATCGAGGAGATGGTGATCATAGGCCTTGAGGCGGATGCGGATCTTCTGGTCGGCGCTGACCGTGACCATGTCGTTACTCCGCGATCTCCGCGACGACGCCGGCGCCCACCGTGCGCCCCCCCTCGCGGATCGCGAACCGCAGCTCCGTGTCCATCGCCACCGGCTGGATCAACTCGATCGTCATCGTCACGTTGTCCCCCGGCATCACCATCTCCACCCCGCTCGGCAGCGTGCACACCCCCGTCACGTCCGTCGTCCGAAAATAAAACTGCGGCCGGTACCCGTTGAAGAACGGCGTGTGCCGCCCCCCCTCGTCCTTGCCCAGCACATACACCTCCGCCTTGAACTTCTTGTGGGGTTTGATCGAGTTCGGCTTGGCCAGCACCTGCCCCCGCTCCACCTCGTCCTTGTCGATCCCCCGCAGCAAGGCCCCAATATTGTCCCCCGCCTGCCCCTCGTCCAGCAGCTTCCGGAACATCTCCACCCCCGTCACCACCGACTTCTTCGTCTCCGCCTGCATCCCCACGATCTCCACTTCCTCCCCCACCTTCACGATCCCCCGCTCCACCCGCCCTGTCACCACTGTCCCCCGCCCTGTGATCGTGAAAATGTCCTCGATCGGCATCAGAAACGGCTTGTCCACCGCCCGCGGCGGCGTCGGGATGTAGCTGTCCACCGCCTCCATCAGCTCCCAGATGCACTTCGCCGCCACCGCGTCCTCCGGCTTCTCCATCGCCCCCAAGGCACTCCCCCGCACCACCGGGATGTCGTCCCCCGGAAACTGGTACTTCTTCAGCAGCTCCCGCACCTCCAGCTCCACCAGGTCCAGAATCTCCGGGTCGTCCACCATGTCCACCTTGTTCATGAACACCACCAGGCTCGGCACGTTCACCTGCCGCGCCAGCAGCACGTGCTCCCGCGTCTGCGGCATCGGCCCGTCGTTCGCCGCCACCACGAGAATCGCCCCGTCCATCTGCGCCGCCCCTGTTATCATGTTCTTGATGTAGTCCGCGTGCCCCGGACAATCGATGTGCGCGTAGTGCCGCTTCGCCGTCTCGTACTCCACGTGGCTCACCGCAATCGTGATCCCCCGCTCCCGCTCCTCCGCCCGCACCGCCACCCCGCTGTACTTCGTGTGCAGCACCTTCGTGATCGCCGAGGTCAGCGTCGTCTTCCCGTGGTCGATGTGCCCAATCGTCCCAATGTTCACGTGCGGCTTCGACCGATCGAATTTCGCCTTGGCCATGGTTGATCTCTCCTGTTGATGCGACTCAGCGGGAACCGGCCCGCGGCGTACCCTTGCCCGCGACCTTCGCCATGATCTCCTCGGCGATGTTCTTGGGCACTTCCTCGTAGCGCGCGAACTGCATGGTATAGGTCGCCCGCCCCTGGGTCATGGAGCGGACGTCAGTGGCATAGCCGAACATCTGGCCGAGGGGGACATTGGCGCGGATGACCTGGGCGTTGGCCCGGACTTCCTGGCTGACGATCCGTCCACGGCGACTGTTGAGGTCGCCAATGACGGCGCCCTGGTACTCCGAGGGCGCGACGACCTCGACGTCCATCACCGGCTCGAGGAGCACGGGCTTGGCCTTCCGGCAGCCCTCCTTGAAACCGATGGAGGCCGCGATCTTGAAGGCCATCTCGCTCGAGTCCACGTCGTGGTAGCTCCCGTCCGTCAGCGAGACCTTGATGTCCACCACGGGATAGCCGGCGAGCACGCCCGTCTCCGCCGCTTCCTTGATGCCCTTCTCGACCGCGGGCACGTACTCGCGTGGGATGGCAGGGCCCTTGAGCTTGTTCTCGAAGATCACGCCCTGGCCCGGCTCCGCGGTGGGCTCGATCTCGAGCCACACGTCGCCGTATTGTCCGCGGCCGCCCGTCTGGCGCACGAAGCGCCCTTGCGCCTCCGCCTTCTGGCGGACCGTCTCGCGATAAGCGACCTGGGGCTTGCCGACGTTGGCCTCGACCTTGAACTCTCGCAGGAGCCGGTCGACGATGATCTCGAGGTGCAGCTCGCCCATGCCGTGGATGAGCGTCTGGTTCGTCTCGGGATCCACGTTGACCTTGAAGGTCGGGTCTTCCATGGCGAGGCGGGCCAGCGACTGCCCGAGCTTCTCCTCGTCGGCCTTGGTCTTGGGCTCGATGGCCACGGCGATGACGGGCGCGGGGAAGTCCATGGACTCGAGCACGATGGGCTTGTTGGGATCGCAAAGGGTGTCGCCCGTGCGCGTATCCTTGAGGCCGACCACCGCTGCGATGTCACCCGCGGTCACCGCCTCGATCTCCTCGCGCTTGTTGGCGTGCATCCGCACGAGGCGGCCGATGCGCTCTTTCTTGTCGCGCGTCGAGTTGTAGACTCCCGTGCCCGAGGCGAGGGTGCCCGAGTAGACGCGCACGAACGTCAGCTGACCCACGAAGGCGTCGTTCATGATCTTGAAGGCGAGCGCGGAGACGGGCGCCTTGGCCTCCGGCTCGCGGGTCTCCGCCTGGCCCGTCTCGGGATTGACGCCCTTGATGGCGGGGACGTCGAGGGGCGATGGCAGGTAATCCACCACCGCGTCGAGCATGGGCTGGACGCCCTTGTTCTTGAAAGAGGCGCCGCAGATCACCGGGAAGAGCTTCATGCCGATGGTCCCGGCGCGCACGGCCGCCTTGATCTCCTCCGGAGTGACCTTCTCGCCGCCGAGGTATTTCTCCATCAGGTGATCGTCGACCTCGGCCAGCCCTTCGATCATCTTCTCGCGGTACTCCGCCGTCTGGGCCTTGAAGTCGGCCGGGATCTCCACCGTCTCGAAGGTCTGCCCCAGGCTGTCGTCCTCGGGCCACACGTAGGCAACCTGCTCGATCAGGTTGATGACACCCTTGAACTTGTCCTCGCGGCCGAGGGGGATCTGGATGGGCACGGGGTGGGCGCCCAGGCGATCCTTGAGCATCTCGAGGCAACGGAAGTAATCGGCGCCGACGCGGTCCATCTTGTTGACGTAGACGATGCGGGGCACGCGGTACTTGTCGGCCTGCCGCCACACCGTCTCGGTCTGCGGCTCCACCCCGGACACGGCGTCGAGGATGGCGATGGCGCCGTCGAGGACCCGGAGCGAGCGCTCGACCTCCATGGTGAAGTCCACGTGGCCGGGCGTGTCGATGATGTTGATCCGGCAATCGGCCCAGAACGACGTCGTCGCGGCCGAGGTGATGGTGATGCCGCGCTCCTGCTCCTGGACCATCCAGTCCATGGTGGCGGTGCCCTCGTGCACCTCGCCGATCTTGTAGGACCGGCCGGTGTAATAGAGCACCCGCTCCGTGGTGGTAGTCTTGCCGGCATCGATGTGGGCCATGATGCCAATGTTCCGGGTCTTCTCCAGCGGGTACTGCGGCTCCACGACGCTTCCTTTCCCGTGGCACCGGCGCTACTCAAGAGAAGAGGGGGGCCGAGGCTGCGGCCCCCCTCTGCGAGTCTCGGTGGCTACCAGCGGTAGTGCGCGAACGCCTTGTTGGCCTCCGCCATCTTGTGAGTGTCTTCTCGCTTCTTCACGGCCGTGCCGCGGTTGTTGGCGGCGTCGAGGAGCTCGCCGGCCAGCCGCTCCGACATGCTTTTCTCCGCGCGCCGGCGAGAGGCTCCGATGAGCCACCGCATGCTCAGGGCGGTGCGCCGGTCGGGTCGTACTTCCACGGGCACCTGGTACGTCGAGCCGCCTACCCGCCGCGACTTGACCTCCACCGCCGGCTTGCAATTGTCCACGGCGGACTTGAAGAGCTTGAGGGCGTCCTGCTTGGCCCGGTCCTCCATGGCCCCCATGGCCTCGTACATGATCCGCTCGGCCGTGCTCTTCTTGCCGCCGTACATCATCATGTTGACGAACTTCGCCACGATCCGGCTCCCGTACTTGGGATCCGGCAGGATCTCCCGTCTCGCCGCCCCTGCCCGACGCATTTACGAGGCTCCGCCGGCTTTCGGCTGCTTCGCGCCATACTTCGAGCGGCTCTGCTTCCGCCCCGCCACCCCCGCGGTGTCGAGCGACCCGCGAATGATGTGATAGCGGATGCCCGGCAGGTCCTTCACGCGGCCGCCCCGGATGAGGACGATCGAGTGCTCCTGCAGGTTGTGCCCCACGCCCGGAATGTAGGACGTGACCTCGAGACCGTTGGTCAGACGCACGCGTGCAACTTTGCGCAACGCCGAGTTCGGCTTCTTGGGCGTGGTGGTGTACACGCGAATGCACACGCCGCGCTTTTGCGGACAGGCCTCCATGGCGGGCGTCTTCGACTTCTTCGGCACCGCCTCGCGGCCCTTCCGCACCAACTGATTGATGGTCGGCATATTGCTCTACGTTCTCCCTGTGGCTCTGATCAGCCCCACCCCGGCCCCAGCCGGGGTCAATAGGGCCAAAACTCTGACTTTTTACCCGAAAAGGGGGTGATTGTCAAGTAGTTGACACTCCACGGCCGCCCGCCCCGTGGGCGGCCCCCAAACCCGCGGAATATCGTGCCTGCGCTCGACCTACCCGGCCTGCGCTATCTCCTCTGAACCGGGATCGGAGTCGATGGCGTCGTCCACCGGAGGCTCTTCGACCGCCACCGGGGCCTCGTCGGCGCCCTGGCTGAGCACCTCCGCCCTCGTGTAGTGGCCCAGGCCGGTGCCGGCCGGGATGAGCCGGCCCACGATGACGTTTTCCTTGAGGCCGCGCAGGTCGTCGGTCTTGCCGCTGATGGCGGCCTCCGGCAGCACCCGCGTAGTCTCCTGGAAGGAGGCGGCGGAGATGAAGCTGTCCGTCGACAGCGAGGCCTTGGTGATGCCCAGGAGCACGGGCTTGGCCGTGGCCGCCGGCTTGCCGGCCGCGATCGCCTTCTCGTTCTCGTCCTGGAACACGAACTTGTCCACGAGCTCGCCCACCACGAACTCCGTCCCGCCCACTTCCTCGATCCGCACCCGCCGCAGCATCTGGCGGACGATGATCTCGATGTGCTTGTCGTTGATGGTCACGCCCTGCAGGCGATAGACCTCCTGGACCTCGTTCACGAGGTAACGCTGCAGCTCGCGGTCACCCAGCACGGCCAGATAGTCGTGCGGGTTCGGAGAGCCGTCCATGAGCGCCTCGCCCGCCTTGACCCGATCGCCCTCGTGGACGGAGATGTGCTTGCCCCGCGGGATCAGGTATTCCTTGGTCTCGCCGTCATCGGCGCGGATGACGATCTTGCGCATGCCCTTGACGAATCCCGCGAACTCCACGGCCCCGTCGATCTCCGTGATGACCGCCTGCTCCTTGGGCTTCCGCGCCTCGAACAGCTCGGCCACCCTGGGCAGACCGCCCGTGATGTCCTTGGTCTTCGTCGTCTCGCGCGGGATCTTGGAGATGATGTCGCCCTGGTGCACCTCGCTGCCGTCGGGCACGAGCAAGTGGGCGCCCACGGGCAGCATGTAACGGCCGCGCGTCTCCCCGATCGACTCCGCGACGGCGTCGGGTGTATCACCCACGCCGGGCGCCTTGATCGACACCCGGGGCTGCAGCTTGCCTTCCTGGTCCTCGATGATCACGCGCCGGGAGAGGCCGGTGACCTCGTCGAACTCTTCCCGGATCGTCACGCCGTCGACGATGTCGCGGAAGACCACGGTGCCGCTGACCTCGGTGAGGATGGGCGTGGTGAAGGGGTCCCACTCGACGAGCAGCTTGCCGAGGGTGACCTTGCCCTCGTCCTTGACCTTGATGCGGGCGCCCGGGACCACCGGATACCGCTCCTTCTCGCGGCCGCGCTCGTCCGCCACGACGATCTCGCCGTTGCGGTTCAGCACCACGATGTCGCCGTCGCGATTCACCACGGACCGGATGTTGTGGTACTTGACGATGCCCGCGTACTTGGCGTCGTGCTTCGAGGCCTCGACCACGCGGCTCGCCGTGCCGCCGATGTGGAAGGTCCGCATGGTCAGCTGCGTGCCGGGCTCGCCGATCGACTGGGCGGCGATGATGCCCACCGCCTCCCCGAACTCGGCCAGGCGCCCCGTGCCCAGGTTGCGTCCGTAGCACATGACGCAGATACCGCGCTTCGACTCGCAGGTGAGAGCGGAGCGGATGCGCACCCGCTCGAGCCCGGAGTCCTCGATCTTCTGGGCCAGCTCCTCGTTGATCTCGTTGCTGGCCTGGACGATGATCTCGCCCGTGAACGGATCTCGAATGTCCTCCGCCGCCACGCGGCCGAGCACGCGGTCGCGAAGCGACTGGATGATGTCCCCGCCCTCGACGAGCGGGGCGGCGTCGATGTACTTGACCGTCCCGCAGTCGTATTCGGAGACGATGACGTCCTGCGACACGTCGACGAGGCGGCGGGTCAGATACCCGGAGTCCGCGGTCTTGAGCGCGGTGTCGGCGAGGCCCTTGCGGGCGCCGTGGGTCGAGGTGAAGTACTCGAGCACCGTGAGTCCTTCGCGGAAGTTCGAGGTGATCGGCGTCTCGATGATCTCGCCCGAGGGCTTGGCCATGAGGCCGCGCATGCCCGCGAGCTGCCGGATCTGCTGCTTCGAGCCGCGGGCGCCCGAATCGGCCATCATGTAGATGGGGTTGAACTCGCCGCCCTGCTCGCCGCGCTCGAGCTCGGAGAACATGGCGTCGGCGATCTGCTCGGTCACGTGCGCCCAGATGTCCACGACCTTGTTGTACCGCTCTCCGTTGGTGATGACGCCGTCCTGGTATTGCTGCTCGACCTCGTTGACCTGCTGCCGGGCCCGGTCGATGAGCTGGCCCTTGGCGGACGGGATGTGCATGTCCTCGATCCCGATGCTGAGGCCGGAGAGAGTGGCGTAGCGGAACCCGATGTCCTTCAGCTCGTCGAGGAAGGCCACGGTCGCCTCGTTGCCGAGGCGGTTGTAGCAGTCCGCGATGAGGACGCCGATCTCCTTCTTCTTGAGCTCCTTGTTGATGAAGCGCAGGGAGGGGGGGACGACGTCGTTGAGGAGGGTGCGGCCCACCGTCGTCTCGATGACGCCGCCGTTCCAGCGCAGACGGATCCGCGCCTGGAGGTCGACGTCCTCGTTGTCGTACGCGATGCGCACCTCTTCGGGGTCGGAGAAGAGCCGCCCTTCACCCTTGGCGCCGGCGCGCTCCTTGGACAGGTAGTAGATGCCGAAGACCATATCCTGGGTGGGAATGGCCACGGGGGCCCCGTTCGAGGGGGACAGGATGTTGTTCGAAGACAGCATCAGCACCTGCGCCTCCATCTGGGCCTCCATGGAGAGCGGCACGTGCACGGCCATCTGGTCGCCGTCGAAGTCCGCGTTGAACGCGGTGCACACGAGCGGGTGGATCTCGATGGCCTTGCCCTCGACCAGGATGGGCTCGAAGGCCTGGATGCCCAGGCGGTGGAGCGTCGGCGCGCGGTTCAGGAGCACCGGATGCTCGGTGATCACTTCTTCCAGGATGTCCCAGACCTCCGGCCGCTCCTTCTCCACGAACTTCTTGGCCGCCTTGATGGAGGAGGCGATGCCCCGCTCCTCGAGCTTGCGCAGGATGAAGGGCTTGAAGAGCTCGAGGGCCATCTTCTTGGGCAGCCCGCACTGGTGGAGCTTGAGGTAGGGGCCGACCACGATGACGGAGCGCCCGGAGTAGTCCACCCGCTTGCCGAGCAGGTTCTGGCGGAAGCGGCCCTGCTTGCCCTTCAAGGTGTCGGACAGGGACTTGAGGGGCCGGTTGTTCGGCCCCGTGATGACGCGGCCGCGGCGGCCGTTGTCGAAGAGGGCGTCCACCGCTTCCTGCAGCATCCGCTTCTCGTTGCGGATGATGATCTCGGGCGCGCGCAGCTCCATGAGGCGCTTGAGCCGGTTGTTGCGGTTGATCACGCGCCGGTAGAGGTCGTTGAGGTCCGAGGTGGCGAAGCGGCCGCCGTCGAGCGGCACGAGGGGCCGCAGCTCGGGCGGGATGACGGGCAGGACTTCCAGGATCATCCACTCCGGCTGGTTGCCCGACTTCAGGAACGCCTCGACCACCTTCAGGCGCTTGACGATCTTCTTCCGCTTTTGGGCCGAGGTCTCCACGCCCATCCCGGAACGAAGCTCACGGGCCAGCACGTCCATGTCGATCTGACGCAGCAGCTCGCGGATGGCCTCGGCGCCCATCCCCACCGCGAAGGCGTCGTGGCCGTGCTCCTCCTGGAGCTTCCGGGTCTTGTCCACGGCCACGAGGTCCTTCTTCTTGAGCCCGGGAATCTTCCCCGGCTCGAGGACGACGTACTCCTCGAAGTACAGGATCTTCTCCAGCTCCCGCAGCGACATGTCGAGGAGCTGGCCGATGCGCGAGGGCAGACCCTTGAAGAACCACACGTGCGAGACGGGGGAGGCGAGCTCGATGTGGCCCATCCGCTCCCGGCGCACCCGGGCCCTCGTCACCTCCACGCCGCACTTGTCGCAGATCACGCCCGCGAACTTCATTCGCTTGTATTTCCCGCAGGCGCACTCGTAGTCCTTGGTGGGCCCAAAGATGCGGGCGCAGAAGAGGCCGTCCCGCTCGGGCTTGAACGTCCGGTAGTTGATGGTCTCCGGCTTCTTGACCTCGCCGTGCGACCAGTCGCGGATCTTCTGCGGCGCCGCCAGCTTGATACGGATAGCGCCGAACGTCATGGGCTTCGGGTGCCGATCGAGAATCCCCCACAGGTCCTTCGTGGGCTTCTCTTCCCGAACCAGGCTGCCGAATGTCCGATCCGTCAACATTCTGTCGATCTCCTTTAGGCCGGCTTCTTGCCGTCCTTGGGCACGAGCTCCACATCCAGGGCCAGGCTCTGCAGTTCCTTCACGAGCACGTTGAAGGACTCCGGTGTCCCCGGCTCCAGGAAATTTTCCCCTTTCACGATGGCCTCGTAGATCCGGTTGCGGCCCTCCACGTCGTCCGACTTCACCGTCAGCATCTCCTGCAGCGTGTGAGCGGCGCCGTATGCCTCGAGGGCCCAGACCTCCATCTCCCCAAAGCGCTGGCCACCGAACTGGGCCTTGCCCCCGAGGGGCTGCTGGGTCACCAGCGAGTACGGCCCGATGGAGCGGGCGTGCATCTTGTCGTCGACGAGGTGGGCGAGCTTGAGGATGTAGATCTGACCCACCGTCACGTCCTGGTGAAAAGACTTGCCCGTCCGTCCGTCGAAGAGCCGGGTCTTACCCGAGCCGGGCAGGCTCGCCTGCTTGAGGTGATCGCGGATCTCGCTCTCGGTGGCGCCGTCGAACACAGGGCTGGCCACCCACACCCCGAGGGCCTTGGCGGCCCAGCCGAGGTGGGTCTCCAGGATCTGGCCCACGTTCATGCGCGAGGGCACGCCGAGGGGGTTGAGCACGATCTCCACGGGCGTACCGTCCGGCAGGTACGGCATGTCTTCCTCGGGAAGCACGCGGGAGACCACGCCCTTGTTCCCGTGACGGCCCGCCATCTTGTCGCCCACGGACAGCTTGCGCTTCACGGCGACGTACACCTTGACCATCTTGATCACGCCCGGGGGCAGGTCGTCCCCGCGACGGAGGCGTCCCACGCGCTCCTCGAGCATGCGATCGAAGAAGGCGATCTGGTCATCGGCCAGCTCCTCGATCCGCTTGATGGTGTTGGCGAGCCCGTCGTCCTCCTTGATCTTGATCTTCTTCAGCTCGTGCCACGAAAAGTTGTCGAGCTCCTCCCGGTCGATCCGGTCGCCTTTCTTGGCGACCTTGTCCTTCTTGATGGGATCGACCATGTCCTGGGTGAGCGTCTTGCCGACCAGGATGTTCTTCAGCTTCTGGTCGCGCTCGAGCTCGACCATGGCGATCTCGTCCTGGTAGTCCTTCTCGAGGCCCGCCACCTCCTCCTCCTCGATGGACTTGGCGCGGTCGTCCTTGTCCACCCCGCGCCGCGAGAAGACCTTGACGTCGACCACGGTCCCCTCGATGCCGGGGGGCACGGTGAGGGCCTCCTCGGAGACGTTGGGGATGTCCCGCGTCACCTCTTCCTTGCCGAGCTTGGTGTCGCGCGCCTGCACCTCGAACTCCTCGATGTGGATCGAGGTGTAGCGGTCGTCCTTGACGAGCCGCTCGGAGACGAGGATGGCGTCCTCGAAATTGTAGCCGCCCCATGGCATGAAGGCCACGAGGACGTTACGGCCCAGGGCGAGCTCGCCCTGGTCGGTGCCGGGCCCGTCTGCCACCACGTCGCCCACGTGCACGCGGTCGCCCTTCTTGACGATGGGCCGCTGGTTGATGCACGTGTTCTGGTTCGAGCGGCGGTACTTGGTCAGGTTGTAGATGTCGAGCGGCAGGTCCTGGACGGGATCCGCCTTCTTCGACCGCGTCTCCGCGCGGACGACGACGCGGTTGGCCGAGACGTACTCCACCACCCCGGGCCGCCGCGCCAGCACCACCGCGCCCGAGTCGCGCGCCACGATGTGCTCCATGCCCGTGCCCACGTACGGCGCCTCGGGCTGCAGGAGCGGCACGGCCTGGCGCTGCATGTTCGAGCCCATGAGGGCCCGGTTGGCGTCGTCGTTCTCGAGGAAGGGGACCATGGCCGCGGCCACCGAGACGAGCTGCTTCGGCGACACGTCCATGTAGTTGAGCTCCTCGGGGGAGACCATCTTGTACTCGCCGCCCTTCCGGGCCGACACGCGGTCACGCACGAACTTGCCGCGGGCATCCAGCTCGGCATTGGCCTGGGCGATGACGAACTGCTCCTCTTCCAGCGCGGTCAGGAACACGATCTCGTCCGAGACCACGCCGCTCTGCACCTTGCGGTACGGCGTCTCGATGAAGCCGAACTCGTTGATGCGTGCGTACGTCGACAGCGAGGAGATCAGGCCGATGTTCGGGCCTTCCGGCGTCTCGATCGGGCAGATCCGGCCGTAGTGCGTGGGATGGACGTCGCGCACCTCGAATCCCGCCCGCTCGCGCGAGAGGCCGCGCGGCCCCAGGGCGGAGAGGCGGCGCTTGTGGGTGAGCTCGGCGAGCGGATTGGTCTGGTCCATGAACTGGCTGAGCTGCGAGGAGCCGAAGAACTCCTTCACCACCGCCGACACCGGCTTGGCATTGATGAGGTCGTGGGGCATCAGGTTCGTGATGTCCGAGATGGACATCCGCTCCTTGACCGCCCGCTCCATGCGGGTGAGGCCCACGCGGAACTGGTTCTCCAGCAGCTCGCCCACCGAGCGCACGCGGCGGTTGCCGAGGTGATCGATGTCGTCCGTGGGCTTGGTGCCGAGCCGCACCATGAGCAGGTGACGGACCACGAAGACCACGTCCTCGCTGCGCAGGGTCTTGGTGTTGAGATTGGCGTTGATGCCGAGCTTTTTGTTGATCATGAACCGGCCCACGCGGGCCAGGTCGTAGCGGCGGGCGTCCAGGAACATGCCGCGGAAGAGCGCGCGGGCGGAGTCCACCGTGGGCGGATCGCCCGGACGCAGGCGGCGGTAGATCTCCACCAGGGCCTCGTCCGGGTTCTTGAAGTGGTCGCGGGCCAGCGTCTCGAAGATCGAGCTGTCCGTCTTGCCCGGCACGAGGGCGAGGAGCTTGAGGGCAGAGATCTTCCGCGCCATGAGCTGGGTGAGGATGGTGGCGGAGACCTCCTGGTTCGTCTCCACCAGGACTTCACCCGTGTCGGCGTCCACCACGCGGTCGCCCGTGCGGCGGCCCACGAGGGAGTCGGCCCGGACGGGGATCTTGGTCACCCCCGCCTCGATCAGCTTCTCGATGAGCTTGGGGTTGAGCGTCTTGCCCGCCGCCACCATGGCCTCGCGATGGCGCGGCGGCTTGATGTCGTCCGCGACCTTGATGCCGTTGTGGGCCTCGGGGTTCAGCTTGACCCAGGCCGTGCGGTCCTCGAAGGAGAGGACCTCTTCAACCTCGAAGAAGTTCCCGAGGATCTCGGCGTCGGAGAGGATGACGCCCTTCTCGAGGAACCAGAAGGCGCGGAGGAAGGCCGTGGCGAGCATCTTGCGGCGGCGGTCCACGCGCACGAACAGGATGTCGTTGGCGTCGAACTCGAACTCCACCCAGGAGCCGCGATAGGGGATGACGCGGGCGGAGTAGAGGAGCTTGCCCGAGGCCACCGTCTTGCCCTTGTCGTCGTCGAAGAACACGCCGGCGGAGCGCTGCAGCTGCGAGACGACCACGCGCTCGGTGCCGTTGATGATGAAGGTGCCCTTGTCCGTCATCAGGGGCAGCTCGCCCAGATAGACCTCCTGGCCACGCTGCTCGCGGATGGTGCGGGTCTTGGCCTCCTTGTCGTGGTCGTAGACGACGAGGCGCAGCGTCACCTTGAGCGGGATGGCGAACGTCATCCCGCGATCGTGGCACTCCTCGACCGTGTACTTCGGATCGCCGAAGTGGAAGCTGTCGAACTCGAGCAGGGCGTTGTCGTTGTAGTCCGCGATGGGGAACACGGACTTGAACACCGCCTGCAGGCCCGTCTCCTCACGACGCTCCGGGGCGACGTCCTTCTGCAGAAACTGCTCGTACGACCGCTTCTGGATCTCGATGAGGTTCGGGATCTCGACGATCGACGGAATCTTGCCGAAGTCCTTGCGGACCCGACGTCCGCACTGAATGGTCCCTGCCATTACATCCTCCGCGCCCTGGCGCCGAGAGGCCGCGCCTTGGCCTTGTCGGCGGTCTCCTTGTTGACCTTCTCCAGGATCGCCTTGGGCGCGGCCTCGACCACGTCCTTGGCCTCCTTGAGGCCCAGGCCGGTCAGCTCGCGCACGACCTTGATGACCTGGATCTTCTTCTCGCCGGCGGCCATGAGGACGACGTCGAACTCCGTCTTCTCCTCGACGGCCGCGCCACCCCCCGCCGCTCCCGCCGCCGCGCCGGGCGCCGCCACCGCTACCGCGGCCGCCGCCGACACGCCCCACTTCTCCTGCAAGAGCTTGGAGAGCTGGGACGCCTCCAGCAAGGTCAGCGAGTCCAGCTTCTCCGCGATCTCTTCGATGTTCGTTGCCATGTCTCGTCCGCCTCCGTGTGTGGTTGCTTCCTCGTGATGTGAAGACTCGATTCAGGCCGACTCCGCGCCCTTGCCCCGCTGCTCGAGCACGTACACGAGCTCGCGCTGCGGCGCCTCGAGCAGGCTCACGAGCTGCGACAGGGGGCCCTGGATGGCGCCCACGATCTGGCTCCGCAGCTGCTCCTTGGATGGGAGCTCGGACAGGGCCTTGAGCTCCGCGGGCTGGAGCACCTTGCCGTCGACCATCCCGAGCTTGATGGTGAGCTGGGGATTGGTCCTGACGAAGGCCTGGAGCGCCTTCGCCACGGGCACGGCGTCCTGCTTCGTGTAGACGAGCCCCGTGGGGCCCTTGAGATGGGCGCCGAGCGCGTCGAGGGGCGAGCCCTTGACGGCCAGGCGCGCCAGGCGGTTCTTCACCACCTTGTACTCGGCCGCGGCCGCTTTCAGCTGCTTGCGCAGCTCCGACATCTGGCGGACGCTCAGCCCGCGATACTCCGTCAGCACCGCGGTCTTGGCCGCGCCCAGCCGCTCCTTGAGCGTGGCCACGCTGTCTACCTTCTCTTGAGTCGGCACGTTTCCGCTCCTAGCTCGGCTTCTTGCTGAACTGGTTGGTCACGCGCTGGGCGTCGACGTGGATGCCCGGACCCATGGTGGTGGACAGCGTGATCGACCGCAGGTAGACACCCTTGGACGCCGCGGGCTTCGCCTTGACGATCGCCTCGAGCAGGGTCATGGCGTTGGCCACGAGATTCTCCTGGGCGAAGGACTTCTTCCCGATGGGCACGTGCACGTTGCCCGCCTTGTCCACCCGGAACTCGACCTTGCCGGCCTTGATCTCGCGCACGGCGCGGGCCACGTCGAAGGTGACGGTGCCGAGCTTGGGATTCGGCATGAGCCCACGGGGGCCCAGCACCTTGCCGAGACGGCCGACCTGACCCATGAGGTCGGGAGTGGCGATCGTCGAGTCGAAGTCCATGAACCCACCCTGCACCTTCTCGACGAGGTCCTCGGCGCCGACGACGTCGGCTCCCGCCTCCCGGGCCTCGCGCTCCTTCTCGCCCTTGGCGAACACGGCCACCCGCACCGTCTTGCCAATGCCGTGGGGAAGCACGATGGCCCCGCGCACCATCTGATCCGCGTGCTTGGGATCGACCCCGAGCCGGATCGACAGGTCCACCGTCTCGTCGAACTTGGCCGCGGGCGCCTTCTTGACGATGTCCATGGCTTCCTCGACGGAGTACGGCTTCGCCCGGTCGATCAGCGCCTCGGTCGCCTTGATCCGCTTCGTCATCACTGGCATGTCTGTTCGCTCCCTCTCAATTCAGTCCTCGCCTCGTGACGCCCGGGCCTTTAGCCGGGCCGCCCCTCAGCTCGTTTCTACTCAGCCCTCGCCTCGTGACGCCCCGGCCTTCGGCCGGGCCGCCCCTCAGCTCGAACTGCGGCTAAACGACGTCGATGCCCATGCTGCGGGCGGTGCCTTCGATGGTGCGCATGGCCGAGTCAATGGAATCCGTGTTCAGGTCCACGAGCTTGGTCTGCGCGATCTCGCGCACCTGGGCCCGCGTCACCTTGCCGATCTTGTCCTTGTGCGGCACGGCCGACGCCTTGGCGATGCCCGCCGCCCGCTTCAGCAAGATGGCTGCGGGGGGAGTCTTGACCACGAAGGTGAAGGACCGGTCGGCAAAGATCGTGACCACCACGGGGAGGATCAGACCCTCCTGGGATCCCGTCTGGGCGTTGAAGCCCTTGCAGAATTCCATGATGTTCACGCCGTGCTGGCCGAGGGCCGGCCCCACGGGGGGCGACGGGTTGGCCTTGCCCGCGGGAATCTGCAGCTTCACCATCGCCTGGACTTTCTTCGCCATGCCCTAGAGCCTCTCCACCTGGTAGTACTCGAGCTCCACCGGGGTCATCCGTCCGAAGATGGCCACCATGACCTTGAGCTTGCCGCGCTCCGGGTTGAGGTCGTCGATCGAGCCCTGGAAGTTCACGAACGGTCCCTCGATGACCCGCACCTTGTCGCCCTTCTGGAAGGTCGACTTGAGCTTGGGCTTCTCCGCCCCCTCCTCCATCTGCTTGAGGATGCCCTCGACCTCCTCGGGCGGCAGGGCCACGGGCTTGGCGCCCGAGCCGACGAAGCCCGTCACCTTCGGCGTCGAGCGCACGAGGTGCCACGTGTCGTCGGTCAGCTCCATCTCCACGAGCAGGTAGCCGGGGAAGAACTTCTGCTCCGTCTCGATCTTCTTGCTCTTCCGGATCTCGCGCACCTTCTCCGTGGGCACGATGACGCGTCCGAAGAGATCCTGGAGGCCGAAGATCTTGGCCCGCGACTCGATGGCCGCCGCCACCTTGTTCTCGAACCCCGAATAGGTGTGGACGACGAACCACTGCTTCGCGGACGTGCTCGTCTCACTCATGCCTGCCGTACCCCCATCGCCTGAGCTAACCCCATCGGAGAACCCGCTCCACGATCCACGACAGCCCCATGTCCACCGCCGCGAGGAAGACGGCGAGGATGACGACCACGGCCAGC
>WNGD01002062.1_pt1 | contig 21229 bp, 13 predicted proteins | sample 5400671 | NCBI WGS metagenome assembly WNGD01 (sample SAMN13153369, study PRJNA577476) | soil metagenome | isolation source: 40 cm soil or saprolite under grassland replicate 2 | place: USA:California | collected 2016-06-15 | reverse complement strand
TTATGCACGATCTCGGCCGTATCGTTCGTCTGCAAATTCAACGGTCCTCGCTCAAGACCGGCGAGAAGCCCACGCGCGTGTACGACACCGCTCCGCTCCTCGCCGTGGACCGTCTGGCGCTCGGCCCGGACGGAGCACTGGGTGAGGGACCGGGCGGATCGTGGCTGGTGGATGTGCACCACCGCGCGCACCCGCACACCAAGAACGACGACGGGATACACGGCCTGTCACTCGGCTTCACGTCACACTACGCGCTGATGCGGGATCGTTTCGGGGAGCGCATCACGCTCGGCTGCGCCGGCGAGAACATCATCGTCGAGACCGCGCGTCGGATCGGCTTCGAGGACCTCGAGCGCGGCGTCGCGTTGCTGACCGCCGACGGCCGGGAGGTCGCGCGCCTCGAAGTGCTCCAGGCCGCGGAGCCGTGCCGACCGTTCAGCGGCTGGGCTCTGGGCGGCGTCGTGGAAGCCCAGGTCCTGAAAGAGACGTTGCAGTTTTTGGAGGGGGGGACTCGAGGCTACTACTGCGTCGGTGTAGGAACGGGAATCGTTTCCGTCGGCGACCGGGTGGCGGCGCTCGACGCGTGAAAGGCCGGTTAGTTTAGCTCATTTCGTCCCATGCCAACGCGCCGACCTTCTTGCAGCGCTCGCAGATCAGCTCCTTCACGTCCGACTCAAACCCCTGCCGGTGGCGGCAGGCGGGGCACACGGCGTACGTGAGGGGGAACAGCCGCCCCACGCGCTGAATCTCGCGCGGCTCGCACCGGACCACGCTCCAGCGCTCCGGCGGATGATAGCGGATCTCGAGGAAGCGCCGGTCCACGGGCACGTTCCGACGGTTCACGTCCAGCACGACGATGTGGCTCGACGAGATGCGGACGACGGGGTACCACGCACCCCGACGCAGCAGATGCGCGCCGGGTCTGCCGACCCGGGCCCACCCTTTCGCCTGGAGGCGCGTGGGTGTCATTGGACGGAACGGAATACTCACGCACTGAGGATAACACGATCTCGGTCTCGGCAGTCGTGACAGCCGTCACAGGCATGACCGTCGCGCGAAATGTGACGAGGGACCCCGACGCGCGGTGAGCCGCGCCGCTCGACAACCGCCCCTGCTCCCTCTCAGCCGCACTCCGAGAAGCCGCACACGTGGCACTTGGCGCAGCCCTCGATGAACGCGAGCTGCGAGCCGCAGTCGGGACACGCGCCGATGAAGTCCTGCGCGGCGCCGGCCCCCCCCCGTTCGCCGGCCGTCCCTTCGGGTCCGGGGATACCCGCCTGAGCGGGAGCAGAAGCGGGCGCCCCCACGCTGCCCAGGAGGTCCTGCTGGATGCCCTGCTTTTCCTGCATCCATTTTTCGATCGCGATGCCGATCGCGTCGGGGACCGAAAGTACTTTGTTCGGGCCGAGGCCGACGACGCGATCGGACGAGATGCCCCGCAGCTGGCGGTACACCTCGCGCAGCGGGATGCCCGACCGCAACGCGAGTGAAATGAGCCGCCCGATCGCTTCCACGTCGGCCATGAGCGCGCCGCCGGCCTTGCCGAGTGAGATGAACACCTCGAACGGCTGACCCTTGTCGTCCTCGGTGATGTTCACGTACATGGTACCGAGGGGCGTTTCGACCCGCCGGGTGGCACCCTTGAGGAGGTCGGGGCGCGAGCGCTTTGCCCGCCGCTGCAGGTTCTCCGCTTCGGCATCGTGCAACTTGTCGCGCGTACGCGCGAGCTCGGCCTCGAGCTCCGCGATGCGCCCCAGCGCCTCCGCCAGCGCGTCTTTACCCAGCCCCGCGGCCTGCTCCTGCACCTTCTTCGCCGTCGACCCGGTCGAGAGCACCTGCATCTCGCGGGCGCCGTCGCGGTACACGGTCACGCCCTTGCAGCCCAGCTTGTAGGCGTACCGGTAGATCTTCTCGACGTACTCCTCGGTGGCGTCGTTCGAGAAGTTGCAGGTCTTGGAGATCGCGGAGTCGGTGAACTCCTGGAACGCCGCCTGCATCTGGATGTGCCACTCCGGCGCCACGTCGTGCGCGGTGACGAACACGCGCTGCCAGTTCGCCGGCACCTGATCGAAGTGGATGTGTCCCGCCTCGGCGATCTGCTGCACCAGGGCGCCCGAATACCAGCCTTCCCGCTTGGCGATCGCGACGAAGTCCTCGTTCACGTCGGGCATGAGCACGCCCGCCTGATTCCGCATGAACGCGACGGCGAACAGCGGCTCGATACCCGACGAGCAGCCTGCGATGATCGAGATGGTACCGGTGGGGGCGACGGTCGTGAGGTTGCAGTTACGCAGCCGCCGCATCGGGCGCACGCGCTCGCCCTGAGGCCCGCGGGCGCAGCTCGCATCCGGCCCCCAGATCGACCGCTCCCACTCGGGGAACACGCCGCGCTGCTCCGCGAGCTTCTCCGATGCCGCCTTGGCCTCCTCGTCGACGAACTCCATCACGCGGCGGCCGAGGGCCACCCCCTCGTCCGAGTTGTAGGGGAGGCCGAGCCGCACCAGCAGGTCGGCCCAGCCCATGACCCCGAGGCCGATGCGGCGGATACGCTTGGCGAGGTCGTCGATATCGGCCAGCGGGTACTTGTTCGCGTCGATGACGTTGTCGAGGAAGTGCGTGCACAGGTGCACCGCCGTTCTCAGGCGATCCCAGTCGACGTCGCCCTCCTTCACGAACAACCCGAGGTTGATCGAGCCGAGGTTGCAGACATCGTAGGGGAGCAGTGGCTGCTCGCCACACGGGTTCGTCGCCTCGTAGCTGCCGAGGTGCGGCACCGGGTTGTACTGGTTGGCTCGGTCGATGAAATACACGCCGGGCTCGCCCGTCTTCCAGGCTCCGTGCACGATCTTACGGAACACCTCGCGGGCGTCGAGCCGGCCTACCGCCGCGCCGGTGCGGGGATGGATCAGGTCGTAGGCCGCACCCTCTTCCAGAGCCCGCATGAAGGCGTCCGTCACGGCTACCGAGATGTTGAAGTTCGTCACCTGGGTCAGGTCGTCCTTGCAGGTGATGAACTCCAGGATGTCGGGGTGATCGACGCGCAGGATGCCCATGTTCGCGCCGCGGCGCGTCCCACCCTGTTTCACCACGTCGGTCGAGGCGTCGTACAGCTTCATGAACGATACGGGGCCCGAAGCCACGCCCATGGTGGAGCGCACCACGTCGTTCTTCGGGCGCAGGCGCGAGAACGAGAACCCGGTCCCGCCGCCCGACTGGTGCACCAGGGCCATGGCCCGCAACGTGTCGTAGATCCCGCTCCGGTCGTTCGAGAGGGCGTCGTCCACGGGTAGCACGAAGCAGGCGGAGAGCTGGCCCAAGGGCCGGCCGGCGTTCATGAGGGTGGGCGAATTCGGCATCCAGACCCGCGTCGCCATCAGCTCGAAGAACGTCTCCGCCAGGCCTTCCACGGCCTTGTCCGATGCCCCGTAGCGCCGCTCCGGCTCGGCGATGGTCCGCGCAACCCGCCAGAACAGATCCTCGGGCTGCTCGACCGCCTTGCCCTGGTCGTCCTTGAGCAGGTAGCGCCGCTCGAGCACAGTAACGGCGTTGGGGCTCAGATCGAGTGTGCCGGTGCGGCTGGAAGCAGTCATGCGGCTCGTGCCTCGCGGAGGTGAGCGTGCTCACCAAACGTGTGGTAGGTGTGAATTTAACAGCGCCCGGACCAAAAAGGCGCGGAGGGGCAAGGTAGACCCCCAGGCACGCCAGGGCAACACCTCGCGAGAGTGGTGCGCCCGCGCGACATCCAACAATTCACATCACAAACTTGTTCCAGCGATCGGGAACACACCCGCGCGGTGCCGCTGTGCCTCAGCCACGTAGTGCTCCCAGGTATCGCGGATCCGCTGCCGCAGGGCGTCGTCGACGGGTCGCGTGACACGCGCCGGGACGCCGACCACGAGCGAGCCTGGCGGCACGCGGGCGCCTTCCGGCACGACCGCACCCGCCGCCACGACGCTGCCCGTCCCGATGTGGACGCCGTTCAAGAGCACGCTCCCCATGCCGATCAAGCAGTCGTCCTCGACGGTGCACGCGTGCAGAATGGCGCGGTGTCCCACCCCGACGCGCGCGCCGATCCGCGTCGGGAGCCCTTCGTCCACATGCACGATGGTACCGTCCTGGAGATTGGTGCGCTCGCCCACCACAATCGCGGCCATGTCTCCGCGCAGCACCGCGCCGTACCACACGCTGGCGTGCGCCCCCAGCGTCACGTCCCCCAACACGACTGCGCCGGGAGCGATAAACGCCGTCGGATGGATGTTGATGCTACTGCCTCACCGGCTGGAATATCCACTGGACCCACGCGTCTACGGGCTCGCCGTTCCTCTGAGCGGGGTTCCAGCGCAGGGTCTTCGCCATGTCCAGCGCCTCGTTGTTGAACGTGTCGAGGTTGGAGGGTCCGAACACGCGCGCCTCGAGCGTCGTGCCCTCCTTGGAGACATGGATCAGCAGAATGGCCTGGCGCGGGAATATGGTGGCGTCCGCGGGCACGGGAATGCGCGTCAGCGACAGCGGCAGCGGACGAGTGTCGAAACAGAGATGGTCTTGATTGTAGGCGGGCCCATACTGGTCGCACGGTCCGGCGTCCGACCCTCCTTCCCCCGACCCCGGCTGCAGCTCGATCCTCACCGTGGACGGCGCACCCGGCGTGATGACCACCTGACGGTCGTACGGCTCGAACCCGCTGGCCCGCACGGCGAGACGGTACGTGCCGGGAGGCACATCTCCCTGCGAGCCCCGAAACGGCATCCCGTTGAGCGTGACGCGAGCGCCAGCGGGCAGGCCCTGGAGCGTGAGGTGCCCGAGCGTTCCTGGAGGGACCACGCGAGGACGGGCGGTGTCGGCGTGCGGGGTCGCGACGGCGGCCCGGGCCGCCGTGTCGAGGGCTGGACCGACGCCGGTGTCGCCCAGCAGGCGCTGGGCGAGTGTGTCGCGCGGGGTGCCCGACGCGGAGTCGGCGGGGGCGGCCCGGGCGAAGAACAGCAGTCGTTTCTTGTAGGCGTACAGACCGGGCGCGCCCAGTCCGATGCCCACGACGACCACCCAGAGGGCGATGCCGGCCGCGACCGACCGCTTGTGGTGCTCCTCGGCCCCGGGCCTGTCGGGGACGCGCGGCAGCGGCGTGGTGGGAGCGGACGCCATCCGGACCCCCGCGAGCGAGGGGATGGCTTTCGTGGCGGCCGTCGCGAGCCCGACCGCGGCGAAGCCGCCGCCCGCCTCGAGCGCCTGGACGAGATCGTCTGCGCTCTGAAACCGCTCGTCGGGGGACTTCGCCATCATCTTTCGGGTGATTTCGAACACCGTACGCTGATCGTAGGTCTCGAGCGGCGGGGTGGGAATCTCCTCCATGATGTGCTTGTAGCCGATCGAGAACGAGTCCTCGCCGTCGAACGGCACGCGACCGGTGAGGCTTTGATACGCGACGACACCGAGGGAATAGATGTCGGAGCGTCCGTCGAGCGGCTGGGCGCGGGCCTGCTCCGGGCTCATGTAATGTGGCGTGCCGATGGACATCCCGGTGCCCGTGAGCTTGCCGCCCGACGCCGCCTTCGCGATGCCGAAATCGGTGACGACGGCCAGCCCGTGCTCGTCGAACATGATGTTGTCCGGCTTGATGTCGCGGTGCACGATGCCGCTTTTGTGCGCGTAGGCGAGAGCGCGCGCCACTTGCACCAGGATCTGCCGGATCTCCGCCGGGGGGAGCGTGCCGCGCGCGGCCAGCACGGACGACAGCGGCTTGCCGCGCAGGAACTTCATCACGAAATAGATCACGCGGCCGGACTTGCCGACGCGATAGATCGGGATGATGCTCGGGTGCTCGAGCTTGGCGGACGTCCGGGCTTCCCGCTGGAACCGCTCGACGAACTCCTTGTCGAACGCGAGGGAGAACGGCAGGACCTTGATCGCCACATCGCGCTCCAGCTGTTTTTCGCGCGCCTTGAAGACGATGGCCATCCCGCCGCGGCCCAGCTCCTCGAGGATCTCGTACTCGTCGTGCAACTGCTCCCGCACCAGATCCAGCTCCGTCGCGTCGACCTGCTGGTCGCGCACGCCGGCCACCGGAGTCGTGGGCGACAGATCCAGTCCGCAGGAGCGGCAGAACTTGCTGGCGTCGTCGTTCTGGGTGCCGCAGCGGGAGCAGTACATCAATTCTCCGAAGGGTCGCGGAAACTTAGGGATTGGTCGGACGACGTGTCAACTCGTGCCGTTCCAACTCTTTCGTTCCGAAGAGATCCGCGAGGTAAACGCCACCGGATCGGCACCCGTTGGAACGGCACTCGCGACACGGCCCCGCGGGCTCAGAAGTCGGAGGCGAGTGCCGCGTACAGCTGCGGCCGTCGCGCCCCGCCGGACGGCGGAGCGACGAGCGGCTGCGCGATCCCGACGCGCACCGACAGCGGAAAGTCGTAGCTCAGCGTCGTCCGACCCGCGAGCTCGAGTCCGGTGGAGCGCAGTCGGGTGAGGCGCGGAGACGCGCCGGGGGCCCAGGCGTCACCCGCGTCGGCGAACAGGTTGAGCCACAGCTTGTCGACGCCGAGGGGGAGGTGACCGAGGGCGTGGCCCACCAGCGCGAGCGGCACCCGGTACTCCACGCTGCCCGCGGCCGCGCGCTGGCCACGCAGCTCGCCCGAGGCGTACCCCCGGAGTGGAAACGCGCGCGTTGCGGTCAGCGTCGGGGCGAAGAACAGATTCACACCCTGCGGCGCCACGCCGCCAACGCGGAACAGCGTGCCGAGCGGACCGTTGGTGCCGCCGACGAGGAGCCGCAACGCCAGCACATGGTGGGCGAAGCCGCCCAGTCCGGGTACGCGTGCGTACAGCGCCAGGCGGGAGCGCAGCTCATTCGACCAGCGGGCGCCGCCCTGCTCTTCCCGCCGGCGGTAGGTCACGGACCACGCGACCCCGTTTTCCGGTGAGACCGAGAGCGCGCCGGTCACGAGCCGCGACAGCGTGAGCGTCACCGAGCCGCCGACCAGATTCTGCGTGACACACCCCGGGCAGACGGCGGCGAGGGAGGTGTCGGGCATCGCGGCGTAGCGGGTGCGCTCGAACTCCGCCGCGCCGCGCACGCTCGCCAGGCTGCGCCAGCGGCGCGTCACGAACGTCGCGCCGAGCGCCGCATAATGGTCGAGCTCCGAGAGCGTCACAGTCGGCGCGCTCGGCGGCGGTCCCAGGTCCGTCCACGACGCCCAGGCCGACAGGTCGAGCGTCGGATTACCGAGCAGCGACGAGACGAGCACGAAGTCGCCCGCGGCGCGGAGCGGCTCCGGAGAGACGAACGCGTCCGCGGCGTACGAGAAGCGGCCCAGGGCGTCCGTCCCCGCCGTGAGGGCGCCCCCGAACCGTCCGGTTGGTCCCGCATTGTCGAACACCGGAATCCAGAAGTGAGGGCGCAGCGACGGCCACATGGTGTAGCCGGTCTCGGAGATCGGCACCGCCGGCGCCGGGCCGAACGACAGCGGCTGGGCGAACGAGACCGGCGCACCTCCGTCGAGCGCCCGCGCGCGACGCAGCTCCCAGCCGCGCGCCGTGAGCGCGGTGTACAACAGCGTGCCGTCCGAAAGCGGCGCCGGCGCGCGGGCGCCCAATGGCTCGCTCGTGAGCGGCAGTGGACCGTCCGAGTCGCGCCAGCGGTATACCTGCGGAACGCCCGTCGGGTCGGCGACGAACCACAGGCCCCCCCCGGCCGTCCACACCACGTCGGCAATGCCGCCGCGGGTCTCGAGGAGCACGGCTGCCGCGCCAGGCGAGTCGGCCGGCCAGCGGATCAGCTGCCAGCGTCCGTCCGCGCTCCGGCTCCCGGCCACGCGACGTCCATCGGGCGACGGCGCCACATCTTCCCACACCGCGTCGCGTGGGAGCGCGGGAGCGGGCACGGTCGGGCGGCCCGATGCCGGCCCGAGCGTGATGGCCGCGAGCCGTCCGCCACCTCCTGCGGGAGCGACCAGGCGGGCGCCGCGCGTCGCGCGCCGCCACGCTCCTCCCGGGACCCAGCGGTAGAGGTCGCTTCGGATCCGCCAGCGGCTCGTGAAATCGAGCTGAGTGATCACGAGGGTGTCCCCCAGCCAGTCGTAGTCCACGCCCGCGTTGACCCGGTGAGCGGCGAGCGGGCGCTCGGTCGCCACGTCGAGCACGCGTAACACGCTCGTACCCTTTCCGTCGTCGCGCACGTACGCCACTCGCCGTCCGTCCGGGGACACGCGCGGCACTGGTTCGGTCCGAAGCCCCCGGTCGAGCACGCGGGCGCCGGGCGACACGCCCGTACCGGGCAGGTCGGGCGCGGTCCCGCGCGGCCATTCGCCGGCGAGCGTGCGTCCGGGCGCCGCCCGCGTCACCTGCCGCCCCACCCGGAACGGAATGAGCTGGGCGGAGGTAGCCTCCGCGAACCGAGGGACCACCGAGTCGCTCACCGCACCCGCCAGATAATGAAAGAAGCGGCTGCCATACGCGTACGGGACCAGTCCGTCCGCCCAGCGCGTGAACAGGGTTGCGTTCCACGGGGACCGCGACGCGGCCGCCGCGCGGTCTGCGCCGAGCAGTTGGGTATGAAAGCTCCCCCGCACGCGTCCCGCGTTTGTGAACCTCGACTCGTAGTAGGTGGCGATCCCTTCGATCACCCAGCTCGGCTGATACTCGTTCGGGAACAGCGCGGGAGCGCGCCCGAACACGTGCTGCAGCCCGCTCCACAGGCCACGGGAGCGGTCAAGGTGGAACACGTGTGTCAGCTCGTGCGTGGTCACGAGCCGGAGCCAGCTGTCGAAGAACAAGAGTCCGTGGTCACCCGCCGGCGGCGCGGCGTAGATGGTGATCCGGTTGCTGGGAAACACCGTCGTGAAGCCGTTCGCCGCGTCGATATCGTCGGCCAACGTGATGTCCACCACGCCACGCGGGGGGTGCAGCTCCGTCGCGAGCAGTTCGTAGGACCGCTCCGCCTCGCGCGCCTGCGTGAGCGCGGCATCGCGGTAGGTGGGGCGGAAGTGGATGCGGAAATGGGGCGTGTGGAGGGTGCGCCAACTACCAGATGGATCGACCTGAGCCTCGGCGCGGCTGGCGAGCAACAAGACCAACAGAATGCGGAGTGCGGAATGCGGAATGCGGAATTGCAGGGGAGGTTCGATCCGTGGGCTCGAGCTTCCACTGACATTCCGCATTCCGCATTCCCCATTCCGCATTGTCACGGCTCCCTCGCCCGCTCCCGCAGGAAGTTCTCGATCCCGCTCACCACCCCCCGCGCATACCGCCACTGCCCGTCTTCGCTCCCGAGCAACGCCTCCTGCTCCGGCAGCATGATGAACAGACCCTCGGTGAGGGCCGCGGGCATCCAGGTGGGCCGCACGAGCGCGTAGTCCCCCCGGCCGATCCCGAGGTCGCGCACGTGGAACTCCGTCACGAGCGCGCGGTCGAGCTCGCGGGCCAGGCGAGTGCTGCGCGGCTGGAAGTAGTACACGCTGGTTCCCGAGTTGATGAACGGGTTCACGCCGTCGGGCAGGGCATTCGCATGAATGGAGACGAGGACGTCGGCGTCGCGCAGCTCCGCGAAATGCGTGCGGGGAAACAGCTCGATCGGCGTCGAGTCGGTGCGGGTCAGGAACGCGGTCGCGCCCGCACGCTCGAGCAGGGTCTTGGCCTTGAACGCCACGGCCAGCGTCGCCACGGGCTCCCACAATCCCGTGGGCCCCCTGGCGCCGAGGGGTGGGTGACCGGGGTCGAGCACGACGGTGCGGCCGCGGAGCGGGTGCTCGCGATCGAGCGCCGGAGGACGGCGCACCTCGAGCAGGAGGTCTCGACCGTCGAAGCGCGCACGGTACCCCCACACGCGCCGCGCCAGCTCGAGTGTGATCGTCACCTCGTCGGCCGCGGGCTGCGCATAGCTCATCCGCGTGACCAACGGGTCGGTGCCGACCGCTCCCCCGCCCTCGCCATACTGCATCCAGTTGATGTCGGAGGCGCCGCCGTACAGTCGCACGGTGAGACTCCGCTCGCGCTCCGTGATCTGATAGGGAAGGCGCGCGGGCAGCGGCACGCGCAGCGTCACCGACTTCGGCCCCGCCGCGAGCCGCACCGAGCTGACCACGCCGCCCGGCGGCGGCGTGCCCGGCGGGAGCCGCACCACGTCGGCCTCGTTCACCCACGCGACCGTGGAGCGCGAAAGCCGGAGGCGCACTTGATCGTTCCAGCGTCCCGACTCGACCGCGACCGTCCCGGTCGGGAAGAACCAGTTGTAGGTTCCGTGTGGCACAGCGCGCCCGGCCGTGAGGCTGTCGGTCGTCCCGGTGTGCGCGGTGTCGTCGTCCAGGACCACGACGGTCGGGAAGGACGTGTCCACGATGTTCACGCCGAGGGGCCAGCGCGCAATCGCCGTGTCGGCGCCCCCCCCCACGGTCACCACGAGGAGGGCGCATGCCGTCCGGCCGTCGGCACACAGGGCCGCCGCCGGCAGCCAGCCCACGTAGCGTCCAGGCTCGGGCACGTGTCGGCGCGGCGCCGTATCGATCACGAAGGCGCGGACGCCCCCGGGGGGCTCGGCGGGCAGCGTGTCGGGGACGAACGGAACGCTCGAGCCCCACGGCAGGAGCAGGCGTACCGTGGCGCCGGGCGTGGCGCGCACACTCAGGGGAATCCCCTCCTCCAGCGGCAGCGCGAGACTCCCCGCGGGCGTGAAGCTGGTCGTGTCGATCCACGCCGCCCGTCCGGCTGGGGGCCGGAACTGTGGCGCGACGCGCGCGGTGAAGACGGTGCGGCTCGAGTCGGCGCCGTCGGTCGCGGCGATGTGGAATTGCGCGACGGTGTCGTCAGGCAGCGGTAACCAGGCGATCCACGCCCCGTTTGCCAGCACGGGCACGGATTGCCCGTTGATACCGAGGCGCACGGCTCCCCGGCCGCCGCGCACCGCGCCGAACAGGAACGCGGAGTCGTGCGACTGGATGACATCGGTGACGGCAGGATAGACGACGGCGATACGCAGCGAGTCGCGGACCGGCGCAATGGGCGCCGGGAGGGGTCCTCCGGACACGGGCGAGGTACCGGAGCGCGGGACCGCGCATCCGGTCACGACGCTCACGAGCAACACGCCGACCGATCGCACAGGACGCGCAAGGTAGCATCGGCCCTTTCAGCTCGCCAATTTGCCTAATAGATTGGCAGGGCGTAACTTCTGCGCCGAGTGGAGCACTTCCGGCAGTGACCGCCTGCCCTTATTGCGGCCGGGGGAACGACCCGGGCGCGCTGTTCTGTGTGGACTGCGGCAAACCCATGAGCCAATCCGCTAGGCGCAAGGCCCCCGCGGCGTCAGCGGGCGGGGGGACGGGGGGAGCCGCGTCGTTACCGGACACGCGGGTCGTGGCGCGCCCCACAGTGGCCCAGGGCGAGCCGATCTCCTGCCCGTTCTGTGGTAGCCGTGCGAGCGGGCAGCAGCCGTTCTGTCCCCAGTGCGGCCGCCGACTCACGGCCCCCAGCTCCGGCCCGAACTGCCCGCGCTGCGCCTCGCCGGTAGCGCCGGGGATCAAGTTCTGTGCGACCTGCGGCGCGCCGCTGGCCGATGTCGCGGCCGCGCGGCGGGCTCCCTCGGGACCCTCGGGAGCGGGAGCGACGATCACACTCGTGCTGCTCGACGATCTGGGTAAACCGGTGCAGCGTTTCGAGCGCTCGGCGCCCGACACGACCATCGGCCGGCAGGACGGCGACATCCGTTTCCCCGAAGACGTGTTCTTGTCGCCGTTGCACGCCAAGCTGTCGTGGGAGCACGACACCCTCGTCGTGCGCGATCTCGGCAGTCGCAACGGTACCTGGGTGTTTCTCGAGCAAGCACATCGTCTGCTGGACGGCGACCTGCTGCTGATCGGGTCTCAGGTGATCCGGTTCCGGCGGCTGGGGTACCCGGGGCCGCATCCGCCCGACGCCGACGCCACCAAGCGGATGGGCAGTCTCATCCCGAGCGCCGATATCGCGAGCCTCACCCAGCTGCGCTCCGACGGCAGCGTGCGCGACGTGATCCAGCTCTCGCCCGGCCGGGACGTCGCCATCGGCCGCGAGCAAGGCGACTGGCTTTTCCCCTACGATCCGGCCATGAGCGCGCGCCATGCGCTGGTGCGGTCGGAAGACGCGGATTTCGTCGTCCTGGACGCCAGCAGCCGCAACGGGATCGCGCTCGCCGCGCGCGGCGACATGGCGCTGCGCGATCAGTCGCGGATCCTGGTGGGCGACAAGCTGCTGCGGATCGAGATTCCGGCGTGAAGATCTGCCCCGTCTGTGCGACCCAGTACCGCGACGACGTGCGATTCTGCCCGAACGACGGGCAGACGCTGCGCTCGTCGGGGCCGACGCACGATCTCGTGGGTCAGGTGCTGGCCGACCGCTATCACATAATGAAGAAGCTGGGCGAGGGAGGCATGGGCCAGGTGTACCTCGCCGAGCACGTGAAGATGGGCCGCCGCAGCGCCATCAAGGTGATGAATCCCTCTATGGTGCACGATCCGGAGGCGGTGGCCCGCTTCAATCGCGAGGCGGCGAACGCCAGCCGCATCTCCGACTCCCACGTCTGCGCCATCTACGACTTCGGTGAGACCGAGGACGGGCTCATCTACCTGGCGATGGAGTTCGTGGAGGGCGAGCCGCTGACGGAGCTGCTGGCGCGCGAAGGGGCGCTCCCCGTCGCGCGGGCCGCGGACATCTGCATCCAGGTGGCGGCGGCGCTCCAAGCGGCTCACGACCTGGGCATCGTGCACCGCGACCTGAAACCCGACAACATCATGCTGACGCGCGGCCGCGATGGGACGGACGGGGTGAAGGTCGTGGATTTCGGACTGGCGAAGGCGGTGGGGGGCGAGGGGGGCGGGCAAAAGGTGACGCGGACCGGGTTGGTGATCGGCACGCCGGAGTTCATGAGCCCCGAACAGCTCTCAGGCGACAAGCTGGATGGCCGGAGCGACATCTATTCCCTGGGCCTCGTGCTTTTCAATATGCTGACCGGGACGCTCCCCTTCCCCGCCGACTCCGTGCAGGAGGCGATGGTCAAGCGCCTTACCGACGAGCCTGCGGAGCTGATCGAGGTGCGGCCCGATCTGCACTTTCCCCCGGGGCTCCAGCACACCCTGGACACCGCGCTGGCACGGAGCCCCGTCAACCGCTATCAATCGGCTGCCAAGTTCGCCCATGACCTCGCCGCGGTGTGCGGCTCGTCCCGGTCGGACGCCGGCACGGCCCTGCCCTTCACGCTGGCCGACACCGACGAGACGGAGCTGATCGAGCCCGTACGCCCCAGGAAGCGGTCGCGCGTGCCGATCGTCGTCGCCGCGATCGTCGCGCTGGGAGCCGCGGGGGCGGTCGTCACGATCGGTCGCACCGTCAGGCAGACCAGCAGCGTCCCACCCGCCGACACGGCGCGACAGATCGTGGCTCCCCGGCCAGCCGACACGGCGGTCTCCCGCCCGCCGGTGGCGCCGCCGGTCTCCCGCAGGCCCGTGGCGCCGCCGCCGCGACGTCAGCCGGTCAAGCGCCCCGCCCCAAGCGCGCCCCAGCCTGGGATCGACGTGGCTCGGGCACGGGACCTGCTGGACACACTGCTGCTCAGCCGGCTCGAACCCCGCACCGCCGCCATGGTGCGTGACTCCGCCAGGCACATTTTCAACGCGCCGGACATCTCGGAGAGCGACAAGGCGTACGCCGCGTATGTCCTGGGTACCGCGTATTTGCAGTTGAACAATCGCGCGCAAGGGTGCGAGTGGATCGGGGTAGCCGCACAGATCGATACGACCAAACCGGCGTACCGCAACCTGCTCGCCCGGTGCCGCAACTGACAATGTTCGGGCGCCCTTCCACCAAACCGATCAAGGTCGAGGTGTTCGCGAAGACCGACCTCGGCAAAACGCGCGACCACAACGAGGACCGTTTCCTGGTCGCCGATTTGTCACGGCGCGAGGCGTCGCTCCAGCCCGCGGTGCGCGCCCACGAGGTCGGTGAGCGGGGCTCGCTGTTCGTCGTCGCCGACGGGATGGGGGGTGCGGCCGCCGGCGAGGTGGCGAGTGAGATGGCCACCGACACGATCTACCGGCAGCTGGTTCGGGGATGGGGAACCGAGCGGGAGGTGACGGCCCAGCGGTTCGCCTATCGCCTCAAGGAAGCAGTCGAGGTGGCGAACGAGCAGATCCACGCCTATGCCGCAGCGCACCCCGAAGTCCGCGGGATGGGGACCACGACGACCGCCGTGGGGGTGTTGGCCGATCAGTTCTTCCTGACCCAGGTCGGCGACAGCCGCGCCTACTTGATCCGGAACGGGCAGGCGGTGCAGCTCACGAGGGACCAGTCGCTGATGCAGCGCCTGGTCGAGGCGGGTGAGCTGACGGAGGAAGAAGCGGCGCGGAGCGAGCGCCGCAACATCATCCTCCAGGCTCTGGGACCGGACGCGCGCGTCAAGGTCGACCTCACCCATCAGCAGGTCCGCAAGGGCGACATCCTGGTGCTGTGCTCCGACGGTCTGTCGGGCCAGGTGAAGAAGGAGGAGATCGCCGCCGTCGCGACGCGCGAGCGGGACCTGCAGGCCGCGTGCGACAAGCTGATCGCGCTCGCCAACGAGCGGGGTGGCCCCGATAACATCACGGTGGTGCTGGCGCGGTTCGACGGCGAGGGCCTGCGGCCGCCGGAGCCCAATGGGCAAATGGGCTATCAGGTGTACCCCCTCATCGACACCGAGACCAGCACGGAGCCGGTCCCGGTATACCGGGGGAGCCCGATTCCCGAGCCGGCGGCGCATAATCGCCGGCGCGCGATCGCGCTGCTCGTCATCGCGGCGGCCGCTGCCGTGGCGCTCTACCTGGTCAACCGGAGCCAGTGACCGCTCGGTTCACCTTCCTCTCCGGCGCGCGCGTCGGGGAGGTCGAAACCTTTCGCAAGGCCTACATCGGCCTCGGCCGGCACCCGCTCTCCGACGTTCGCTTCGACGCCGAGCACGATCTCGACGTGTCGTCACGCCACGCCGGGATCGTGCGCCACGGCGAGACCTTCATCGTGCGCGACCTGAGCAGCACGAACGGCACCTTCGTGAACGGCGCCCGGATCTCGGGCGACGTCCTGCTGGCGGACGGGGACGTCATCGGTCTCGGCCAAAACGGGCCCACCCTGGAGTTCCACATCCTGCCGGGCGAGCCGGCGATCGACACGGTGCCTGACGCTGGGGTGCCCGTGCTTCGAGCCCGGCGCTCGAGCACCGCCCTGCGGATTGCGGCGGAGGTGGCGCGCCTCAACCGCAGGACCAAGCTGCTGATCGTGCTGCTCGTCGTAGTGCTCGCCGGATTCGGGGCGCTGCAATGGGAGAGCGCGCGTGACGCGCGCGACGTGGCCCGGCTCCAGGCGCGGGCGGACAGCCTGGAGGCGGAAGCGCAGCGGCTGCTCACGCGGCTCCAGAGCGAGCTCGCGAGCGTGCGGGACGCCCTGCGCCAGTCGCAGGCGGAAGTCGCGCGGCTGCGGACCGAGCTGGCAGCCGCCGGCACGAGCGGCAACGCCGGCGCCGTCGCGCGGCTCCGGGCGGCGCTGGACGTGGCGGAGACGCGCCAGCGCGGCCTCGCGGGGGCGGTGGCGATGGATTACCGCGCCATTTCGCTCAAGAACCAGGACGCGGTCGCGCTGCTGGTCGTTCAGTTTTCGGACAGTGAGGTGTTCAGCGGGACGGCGTTCGCCGCCGACTCGCAGGGCACGCTGGTCACCAACCGCCACGTCCTGGTGGGCGAAGACGGCAACCGGCAGCCCCGGCGCATCGCGATCAAGTTTTCGGGGAGCCGTCAATGGTTCCCCGGCCGCCTGGTCGGCGTCGCCGATTCCGCGGACCTCGCCGTAGTAAAGGTGGAGATCCGCGGGGGCACGCCGCGCGTCGCGGGCTTCGCGGGCGAGCCGCGAGCGCTCGCGCGCGGCGATCCCGTCGCCATCATCGGATACCCACTGGGCGAGGATCTCCCCATGGAGCGTATCGGCGAGAGCGGCGTGGTCGCCGACCCGACGCTCACGGTGGGGACAGTCAGCAAGACACTCGCCGGCGTGGTACAGGTCGATGGTTACGGCGCGCCCGGGTCGTCGGGGAGCCCGATCTTCGATCGCACGGGTCGCGTGGCGGCCGTATTGTTCGGCGGCAATCGGGAGTCACAAGGCAAGATTATCTACGCGGTCCCTGCAGCCGCCGTCATCGCTTATCTGAACCGACTTCCTAGATAGAAGCGTCTCGAAGAGACGTCACGAGAAAGCGTCACGGGAAACCGTAGGACGATCCTACGTGACGTCGTTTCGTGACGTCGTTCCGCGACGCCTCTCACTTCAACCAGGTCATCAGGCGCCTCGCCGCCGCTCGCTGCATCAGCGGCTGCCCGTGCCAACACAACAGGATCGGGGCCGTGCCGGGGATCTGCGCCGCGAGACGCGGGTGTCCGAGCAGCACCACGAGCTGCGCCCCAGGGACCAAACGGCGCAGGGCCGCGCGCGAGCGCGCGCCGAGATCGGCCCGGCCCTTCCACGAGCGGGGCTCGGCGTACACTAAGACAATGCGTTGCACGTTCCCGGTTGCACGTTGCACGAGAGCGACCCCCGCCTCTCGTAGCGTCTGGTGGAATACGTCGCGCGGCCCGACCGTATATGGTCCACCCACGTCATCATCGACGACCGACACGCTGAGGGGCGCGTGGATGCTCGGCGCGTCGCCGCGCACCAGGTGAGCCGCACGGTCGGCAAGCCCGTCCGCGAACGCCGCATGGCCGGCGCGGTCCGGTTCTCCCTGGTCGGGCAGCTCGCCCCACGCGGCCAGCGCCTCGTCGTAGTGCACGAGCGCCTGGTCCGCGCGCGCCGCCGAGAGCTCAGCACCGACGGCGCGGTCCAGCGCGGCGACGACGCTGGTGAAGTTCTCCGGGTACAGCAACGCGTCGCATCCGGCGGCGACCGCGCCTACGGTGGCGGCGGGCACCGGCTGCGCGGCACGGGCCCCCGCCATGATGAGCGCGTCGGTTACGACGAGACCGCCGAAGTTGAGCGTGTCCCGCAGGTAGCCCAGGATGTCGGGCGAAAAGCTCGCCGCCCGCCCAGCGGGATCCCAGTCCGGATAGGCCACGAACGCGCTCATCACACTGCCCACGCCGGCGCGGATGGCGTACTCGAACGGGGCCAGGTCCGCCTGCTGCAGCTCGGTGAGTGCGGCGCGCACGCGCGGCAGGGTCGCGTGTGAGTCCTGGGTCGTGCGTCCGTGACCGGGATAGTGCTTGGCGCACGCCAGCACGCCGTGCTCCTGGGCACCGCGGATCCACACGGCCGCCTGCTCGCCCACGCGCACCGGGTCGGCGCCGAAGGCGCGCGTCTGGACGATCGGGTTCTGGGGCTCGAGATCGAGATCGCACACCGGGGCGAACGCCCAATTGATCCCGACCGCGCGCGCCTCGGTCGCGGTGATCATCCCACAGATGCGCGTGGCATTCAGGTCGTCCAACCAGCCGAGCGCCGCGGGCGGCGGCAACTCGGTGAGGCCCTGCACCTGCTGCGCCGGCCCGCGCTCCAAGTCCGCGCCGACCAGCAGGGAGCGCCCCGCCTGCTCCCGCAACTCCCGCGTGAGCGTCGCGACCGCCTCGCGTGTCCCCCCGAAGACGATGAAACCGCCCACACCGGCGGCGAGCGCGGCGTCGATCTTGGGACGCTCGTGGGCGAAACTCTCGCGCCGCCAGCGCAGCGAGGGAAACACGAGACGCGCGAGCGACCCGGTCACGCCGGTGTGATGTGGCCGAGCACGCGGGGGCCCCGGGCACCCGTCGCGGCCGGCAGGTTTCCAGGTTCGCCGCGGACCGTGAGAAAGCCGAGGAACGCGAATACCAGAGCCTCCTTGGCTTCCCCGTCGAAGAACAGGCGATCGAACGGCACCACCGGTCGCGGAGCCACACGGGCGGTGAGGAGCTCGACCAGCCGCGGGTTACGCGCGCCGCCGCCCGAGATCACCACCTCGTCGGAGGCCCGAGCAGGCGTCCAGCGCTCGATCCCGCGGGCGATGGTCTCCACCGTCAGCGCCGTGGCCGTCGCCACCGCATCGTTGTCGGACCCGCCCGCTTGCTTCACATCGTCGATCAGCCGCGCCGCGTAGTCGGGGCTGAAGCGCTCGCGCCCGGTGCTCTTGGGCGGCGGCGCGGCGAAGTAGGGATCCGCGAGCAACGCATCGAGCACCTTACGGGACGGCTTGCCGCGCCGCGCCCGCTCACCGCCGGCGTCGAATCGCGCGGCAGGGTCGATCCGACGGGTCACCGCGTCGATCACGCCGACGCCGGGACCCGTGTCGAACGCGATCGCGCCGCCCGTGACCCCGCGGCGCGGCGCAAAGGTGACGTTCGCGATTCCGCCCAGGTTCAGTAGCAGCCGCCCCTGCTCCGCGTGACCGAAGAGAACCACGTCGGCGAGAGGTACCAGGGGCGCCCCCTGGCCGCCCGCCGCCACGTCGCGGGAGCGGAAGTCGCTGACTACCCGTACCCCCACGCGCTCGGCGATCACCGCCGGGTCCCCCAGCTGCAGCGTCGCCCGGCCCGGCTCGTGCCAGATCGTCTGCCCGTGCGACCCGATGAACGACAGATCCCGAGGGGCGACCTTCGCCTGGGCCAAGAGCTGCAGCACCGCCCCCGCGAAGCGCTCGCCCAGGGCAACGTGCAGCAGGGCCAGATCTCTCGACCCGCCGCGCGCGATGGCTTCGATGATCTGCCCGCGCTCCGGCGCGGTATAGGCATCCTGTAAGAACGCGACGAGCTGCGCGTCGAGAGGCTGCTCGCTGAGGCGCACCAGCGCCGTGGAGACCCCGTCAAGCGACGTCCCCGACATCACCCCGACGGCGAGCGTCGTCACGCCGGCCGTACCGGCGGCGGATCTCCCGCCGCGCGGCGCACGAACCCGTCGGCATCCGCGAGCAGGCGCACGGCCTCGGCCTTCCCCACGGCACGCCGCATCATCACGATCGCCAGCTTGACGCTCCCGCCCGCGGCCTCGATCGCCCTGCGCGCCGCTGCCCGATCCACGCCGGCGCATTCCATCACGATACGCTCCCCGCGGTCGCGCAGCTTGTCGCTCAGCGCCATCAGGTCCACCATGAGGTTACCGTACGCGCGCCCCAGCCGGATCATCGCGCCGGTCGAGACCGCGTTGAGGACGAGCTTCGTGGCGGTCCCGGCCTTCATGCGCGTCGACCCGGTGAGCGCTTCGGGCCCGACCTTCGGGAGAATGAGGACGTCGCATGTGTCGACGAGCACCCGCGGCGGATCCGAGCAAGAAAGCAGTCCGGTCGCCGCACCGATCGTCTGCGCGCGAGACAGCGCCGCGCGGACGAACGGCGTCGTACCGCTCGCCGCGATGCCGAGGACGAAGTCCGCGGGCGCCACCCGCACCTGGTCCATCGCCGCCATGCCCGCGTTCACGTCGTCCTCGGCGCCTTCGGCACTCTTTACCAGCGCCGGGTAGCCGCCCGCGATCACTCCCACCACCATTTCCGGCGGCGTGCCGAACGTCGGCGGGCATTCAGTCGCGTCGAGCACGCCGAGCCGCCCGGACGTGCCGGCGCCGACGTAGATGAGCCGTCCCCCGCGGCCGAACGCAGCGACTACGAGGTCGATGGCGCGGGCCACGTCGCCGCGCACCGCATGCACCGCCCCCGCCACGGTCGCGTCCTCCGCGTTCAGGAGGTCGACGATCTCGAGCGCCGACGCGACGTCGATGCGCTCGGTGCGGGGGTTGCGCTGCTCGGTGAGCCGCGGATCGCGGTAGTCGGGACCAGTCATGAAGGGTGTCGGATGGCCCCCAAGTTAGATGTTGACCCGAACTCGGGTCAACGTGCACAATTCGGCATGCGCAGATCCCTCGGGCTCGGCCTGCTGCTCGTGACGGCGTGCCGGGGCGGCATCAAGGTGCCGGAGACGATCCCCGTCGCCCCCGGCGTCCCCGGCCCCCTCCCCCCGGCCATCGCGGTTCCTGCTGTCGACACGTCCGCGAGACCGGCGGCGGGAGGGGTGGCCGGTGGCGCGCTGATTGCGCCGGACTGGCCTCTCACCCAGCGCGTCAGGTCCATCGCCGCCGAGCATGCGATGGTGGTGACGTCGCATCCACTGGCGAGCGACGTCGGTGTGGACATTTTGCGTCGTGGCGGCAACGCGGTCGACGCCGCGGTGGCCGTCGCATTCGCCCTCGCGGTGGTGCACCCCGTCGCCGGAAACCTCGGAGGCGGCGGATTCATGGTGATCCGGCAGCACGACGGCACGGTCCACGCGCTCGACTTCCGCGAGGCCGCGCCGTCCGGCGCGGCGCGCGACATGTACGTCGATTCGGCGGGAAACGTCAGGCAGTCCTCTCTGACCGGTCACCTCTCGGTCGGCGTGCCGGGGAGTGTCGCGGGGCTGTACGAAGCACACCGCAAGCTCGGACGGTTGCGCTGGCGGGCGCTCCTGGCGCCGGCCATTCGCCTGGCGCGCGAGGGGCATGTCCTGGACGGCCCACGCAGCCACCAGATTGCCCGGGAGGCGGAGCGCCTGGCGCGGTTCCCCGCCTCGCGCGCACAGTTCCTCCCGAGCAGCGAGGCACCCCCGCCTGGCACCCTGTTCACCCAGCCCGACTTGGCGCATACGCTCGAGCTCGTCGCGGACAGCGGGCCGACGGTGTTCTATCACGGCAGCATCGCCGAGCTGATCGTCCAGGAGATGACCCGGGGCGGTGGACTGATCACGCGACAGGACCTCGCCCGGTATCGCGCGAAATGGCGCGACCCGATCGAGATCCTGTACCGCGGCTACACGATCTACACGATGCCGCCGCCGTCGGGCGGCGGGGTCACGCTGGCGGAGATCCTCAATGTGATGGAGGGGTACGCGCCCCTGCCGCCGTTCGGGAGCCCGCAGCTGATGCACCTCCAGACAGAAGCGTTGAGGCGGGCCTACGTGGATCGCAACACGTTCCTCGGAGACCCGGACTTCGTGAGCATGCCGCTCGGTCGCCTGCTCGCCAAGTGGTACGCCGGCACGTTGCGGGCGGGGATCGACCGCCAGCACGCGACTCCGACCGCACCGGTGGCCGGCATGCGCTCGGAGGGAACGGAGACCACACACTTCTCGATCGTGGATCCGGAGGGAAACGCCCTATCGTGCACGACGACGCTCAACAACGATTTCGGCAGCGCCGTCACGGTGACGGGGGCAGGATTCCTCCTGAACGACGAGATGGACGACTTCAGCACGGCTCCCGGGAAGCCGAA
>WNGD01006608.1_pt1 | contig 21232 bp, 20 predicted proteins | sample 5400671 | NCBI WGS metagenome assembly WNGD01 (sample SAMN13153369, study PRJNA577476) | soil metagenome | isolation source: 40 cm soil or saprolite under grassland replicate 2 | place: USA:California | collected 2016-06-15 | reverse complement strand
ACAATTTTCTGAGTGCTGCCAGTTCTTCTCGTATGGCTGCCAGTTCAGCATCACGGCTAGTAGAATCGTCTTCATCTTTCTTGTTGCCTTCGTCATCATTTTTTCCCGCCTCTAATTTTTCTCTTCTCCTACTCTGCCGGGAAATAAACGTAGACGCGAGATAGCTGGATAAAACACCTATGATGCCAAGGCCGAAAAACATCAGGATAAGAGCCATAGATTGGCCCAGTGTTGTAATGGGATAGTAATCACCATAGCCAACTGTTGTAATGGTGACGAAAGCCCACCATATGGCTTCATGATACGTTTTGATATTTGCGTTGGGAGCCGTGTGTTCCGCATACAGGACAATCCCACTGATAGTGAAAATTAGCACAAAAGCAACGATAAGGGTGAAGAGCAGGGTATTTTCAGCCAGACGGTCTGTAAGCATTTTTCTATAATCATTGCCCTTTAATGTCCGCATAACACGTACGACACGGAACAATCTGAAGACGCGAAAAACGGCTAATCTGCTAAATGGAATGCTGCCCAGCAGATCCAGCCATCCTCCCCCTCTTAAAAAATATCTCCACTTGTTTTGCGCACGGAAAAGGCTCCGGAAGAAATCGAAGAGAAAAACGAAGCACAGGAGGTTTTCGATTGAGTCCAGGGTAGCTTCTGTCGAGGGGGATAACGGTACGAAAATGAGGATGACCAGGATAATGAGAGAAAAAATAGCCAATAGCCCTATGACTAAATCATAGATTGTAAGCTGCCCGGCGGCAGAGGCTGTTGTTGTAGGTTCTGTGGTGCTGTTTGCTGCCATTTGCATTTGTTCCTTTCGATGTTCATGACTTTTCTCGCTTGTCTCAGCATACGTCGAAGGGAAAAGAGGATGGCTCGGGATCCGCTCTTGTATCCCGAGGATGCGCAGCGTCTCTTCTTCCGCCAGGTCGTGATCCCGTATTTGTGCACGACCTGTTTGACGCGTTTTTTGCCGACATGCAACAAAGCAGCGGTAATTTTATGCTCCCATGATGTTGTAGCCCGCATCAACGAAGAGAATTTCACCGGTGATAGCGCGAGCATGAGGACTGCACAGGAAGAGCGCTGCGTCGCCAACCTCGCTCTGTTCAATATTGCGGCGTAGAGGCGCGACTACCTCCATATGTTCACGGAAGCTTGTGAAGCCAGAGATACCACGGGCAGCCAGCGTGTTGAGCGGCCCCGCGGAGATGGCATTCACGCGAATGTTGTATTCTCCAAGCTCATAAGCAAGATAACGCAAACTGCACTCTAAAGCGGCTTTGGCAACAGCCATAACATTGTACTTGGGCATGACTCGCTCGCTGGCCATATAAGTCATGGTGAGAATGGAACCGCTGCCACTGGCCTGCATAAGGGGTTTAGCGCGGCGCGCCATAGCAATTAAAGAATAGGAACTGATATCCAGCGACGTATGAAACCCTTCGCGCGTTGTTTCAAAGAAAGGATTCTCCAGTTCGCTCGGGGGCGCAAAAGCTACCGAATGGATCAGAATATCGAGTTTACCTTCAAAGGTGTCACTGGCCCAGGCAAAGGCCGTGTCGAGTTGCTCGTCACTCTGCACATCACAAGGAAAGACTTGCGTATCAGGAATCTTGGCCGCAAGCTCACGCACGTACTTCTCCATGCGATCCTGAAAGGTAAAGGCCAGGTGAGCGCCTTCTCTGGCAAGAGCCTGAGCAATGGCCCAGCCAATGGAACGATGGTTGGCTATGCCGAAAATAAGTGCGTTTTTTCCTTCAAGTAGGGGCATGTGTTTACTCCTCTCAGCTTATTGCTCTCTCTATTGTAGAGTATCTTTTGACTATTCACATATTGTATTATCGCTCAACAGGATATCGTCGGCTAAGCCATCCGTTCATACCATTAGCCAGGTTGTAAACCTTTCTCTGACCCGTCAGCAATGCAATTTCGGAAGCGATACTGCTTCTATTTCCCACGGCACATACAAAGATGACATCTTCGTCTTCTGGAATGTTCAAGTCTTTGAGCGCCTTGCCAAATGAATAAATGCCATCAAGAGGAATCAAGGTTGCTTCGGGGATGTGACCACGTTGCCACTCATCCGGTTGACGTACATCGATCACGTGGGCGCCAGCTTCAATCATGCGTTTAGCATCATCAGTACCGATGGTGGCATATGGATATGCTTCATCACGATCATCATTGTATGGCATTTTCCTGCTCCATGATCTCGCTATCGTACTGCTCTAGCCAGAGACGACCATAGGTCGTCGCACTTAATACATATTCATCGCCAACAAAGGCCATGGTGAGCAGGCCCTGATCCTCCATCTCGCGAAAGTCATCCGTTACCAGGAAGTAACCAGGCACCATGTGTGACAGGTCACTTTCTGGCAATTGTTTCCATATCAGGAGTTCACGCATGACAGCAGCATACTTGGGTCTACTATCATCAATTGCTCGCACTGTACTCTCCTTATTTGTGTATTCTCTGCCTGGCTTCCTCAGCATGCTCAATATGTCATTAGTGTAACAAATCCAGGCACGTGGAGCAAGGGAGGGTCAATATTCGTTGTATCGTTGACTTGTCCAACTCTCTTCTCCTATGCTATGCTATGTGAGGTAACTTCTCATATCAGGCTCGATCAGACAAGCATAGAGGATCACGAAATTGGCGGACATCGCTTCACAAAGCAGCAACAGAGACCATCTCATGAGAATCCCTGCCGGTGCACTCTTCCTCGAGGGGGATCTCAACATACCTGAAAATGCTCGAGGGATTGTGTTGTTTCCATATGCTATGGAAAGCGACCAACATATTTCCTATACTGATAACCTCGCTAAATTGGTGCGCGAAGTTGGTTTTGCGACCGCCCTGGTTGACTTGCTGACGCCAGAAGAAAAGGCCCTTGATGCTCAGACGGGCTTTTTCCGCGAGAACGTCAGTATATTTCACCAGCGCATCCAGGGTATTGCAAACTGGCTCATAGAGAACCCCGAAACACAAAACCTCAGAATTTGCTACTTTGGTGTTGGTGTAACCGGTGGAGCCGCTCTGATTGCTGCCGCAGAACGACCAGATGCTGTGGTGACAGTAATCTCAGCTAATGGAAGACTCGACTTAGCTAAAGACTACTTACCACGGGTTAGTACTCCTGTACTCCTTCTCTGCGGCGAAAATGATGCTCAAGGCAACGATTTGAACCGTGAAGCCCTTGAGCAGCTTCATGGAGAAAAGAAGCTTGAAACCATTGGCAACGCGACGGACCTGTTCGGGGACGCGAACACATTAGAGGAAGTAGCGCAGGTGACAATCACCTGGTTCAATCAACAACTCGGGTTGGGATAGATAAAAGATTCATTCTTCTCTCTGCTACTCTGGTTTCATCCTCCGATGTGTGCTATAAATGGGTGAGAGATACGTAATCTGAAGGAGGCCGCCTCATGACACCCGAGCCATCCCAGTCACCGATCAAAGCCAGTACCGTCATTCGCAATATCGGCCAGCTCATCACCATCGCACAGCACCCCATCCCCGGAGCAGCAGGTCCATTACAGGTCATTGCGAATGCTGCCCTTGCGGTTCACGACGGTGTAATTGTCTGGATCGGATCCGATAACGATGCAGAACCTATGTTCCAACAAGACACTGACATCAGAGCTGATGGTATCACCATCGTTGATGCTCAGGGAGTTGTTGTCACCCCTGGCCTGGTAGACTCGCACACGCACCTGGTATTTGCTGGAGATCGGGCGGAAGAATTTCACCTCCGGCGGGCAGGCGTTACATACGGCGAACTCCTCGCACAAGGACGCGGCATTCTCACTACTGTGAACGCAACGCGCAACGCAGACACTGAAGCACTAACTAAGCTGGCGATAACCAGGTTGAATACGATGCGCCAGCACGGCACTTTGACGGTCGAAGTAAAAACAGGTTATGGACTGGATAAGACTACTGAAGAAATGTGCTTACGCATTATCAACAATCTCAACGCCTTCGAGAGCAGTTCCACTTACGAATACAGTCGAGTACGAGTCGTGCCGACGTTTCTCGGCGCTCATGTTGTTCCCCAAGAGTACCGGGAAAGACGTAGAGCATATGTGGAGCTGATTATTGAGGAAATGTTGCCATCGTTTGTTGGATTAGCACGGTTCTGTGATGTATTCTGTGAACGCGAGGCTTTTAGTGTAGAGGAATGCCGGAGCATTCTCACTCGCGCAAAAGCACTGGGTTATGCTCTGAAAATTCATGCAGATCAGCTAAGTCCTTCAGGAGGAGCAAAACTTGCGGCGGAACTGGGAGCAACCTCTGCCGACCATCTAGATTTTGCCAGTGATGCCGATTTAGACGCCCTGCGTGAAGCAGGAGTCGTGGCGACACTTCTGCCCGGTTGCTCTTATACATTGAGAAGCCCGTATCCATCGGCACGCCGTTTCATCGACCGGGGTTTGCATGTCGCGCTGGCTACAGATTTTAACCCGGGCACTTCCTACTGCGAAAATATGCAAATGATCCTGGGCCTGGCAATGTCTTCAATGGGTATGTCGCTCGAGGAGGCTTTGCAGGCAGTAACAATCAATGGCGCTCGCGCATTGGCATTACACGATTCGATTGGCAGCATCGAAGTGGGCAAACGCTGCGAGTTGGCTTTCTGGTCAATCCGTGACTACCATGAAATTGGTTATCATTTCGGCATCAACCTGGTACAGTCCGTTTTGGTGTCGTAATGACCATAAAAATGAAATGTTTCACGTGAAACATTTCTAACAAAATTGAATCTCAACTATTTTATCTACCTAATTTTTGCCCAAATTAGTGATATCTTGCCTGAATATTGATGTTTAGATTAATTTGGCACAAAGAATTACTTAGGGCTAGCATTATGCGAGGAGCCCAGACTTCTTCATACAGGAGAGGAAGGAGTTCGAGGAGGCCGATCCCTGCTAGAGTGATTAGCGGAGTCGTGTTACTCACGACTGGAGGCCTATCCGTAGCCTGCCTCCTTCTTGAGGTCCATCTCGTTATCGAAAAGGGAGACATTGTACTGGCCTAGCAGGTCGAGAAACTCGCGCCGCGTCAGGCCCAATAACATAGCTCCTTCCCCTGAAGAGAGTTCGCCCAGCGCATAGAGCCGCACAACGAGGGCTTCGTAGGCGAGTGCCTCCAGCTGCTGCTGGCTTTTACCGGTGAGCTGCTCAGGAACTTGCAAGCGCAATTGCATTGTAACATTCTCCTTTGCTGGCATTAGCACTTCGTGCCGACACACATTATACTACACATAGTCTGAGCGTGACGACTTCCCATCTCTAAAGATTCTCGATTTTTTAGGCAAGGTTCAATTTGAAGAAAAGCCCTTGACCGTTTGAACAGTCACACTGTATCACCCTGAGCCCATTCGTGTATGGATTACCCACATCAGACCTTGGTCGATGCCAGGTCATGATACCCTCCCCTTAGAGATATGCCGCTCCCGTTGGTGAGCATCTGTTTTTCTAGAGGAGGGTACGATGGTGTGACACTCACCCGGTCAGGATGGAGGTAATCCATACACATTCGTTTCATTCAGTGCAAACTCCACGAAAGGTCTGTCTGGATAGGCACACAGATGCTTCGCTGCGCTCAGCATGACATGGCTGAACCGTTCTATTGGTGAGCAACTGGCAAGTGCATTTGAACCTTGCCTTAGCGTAAAAATGGAGGCATTAGCAACTTGTTCGCCTCCATTCCAATGGATACAATAAGGCAACCGCTAGTGCCTCATATTGGCTATAGATGTTTCACATGAAAAATTGGTACTAAGCGGACCATTCGCTTTATTTAACATAGTAAGCAACTGATGTTACATATGGTTATACTGCATAGATTGTTCTCACATTTACGCCGTTGGCTCTTTTCTGCTACAATGCAAACAAGAAGCAGTGTAGCCCAGAAAGGATATGACTCCGTGACGAAGACAGAATATGTGCATGAACTTCCTTCAAATGTAAACATAAATGGACAGGCCCTATCCAGCGCCCAGGTGCTTGCCGTAGCTCGTCATTATGTGCCTGTTGCATTGGGCAGCGAATCTGTCTCACGTATCCTGGCAGCTCGTGCGGTAATTGATAGGCTAGCAGCCGAGGAACAAAAAGTATACGGTGTGACTACAGGTTTTGGACACCTGAGCAAAGTTCGTATCCCGCACGATCAACTGACAGAATTGCAATATAATCTGCTGCGTAGCACTGCCGCAGGTGTGGGTGAACCTCTAAGCGAAGAAGTTTCACGCGCTATGATGTTGCTGCTTGCCGCAAGCCTGGCGCGGGGCAATTCGGGTGTGCGTACTGAAGTAGTGCAGTTATTGCTCGACATGTTGAATGCCAGGATTTATCCTGTCATTCCCTCGCGCGGGTCTGTGGGGGCAAGCGGCGACCTGGCTCCACTCGCGCACCTTGGCTTGACGCTGATCGGCGAGGGAGAGGCCATGCTGGGGGGTCAGTGCTATACTGGCGCTGAAGCGTTGCAGCGGGCAGGCCTGATACCTCTTCAGCTGCAAGCGAAAGAAGGACTGGCGCTTATCAACGGAACGCACCTGATGGAGGCAATTGCGATCTTGGCGCTGGCTGACGCTCAAACGCTCTTACGCACAGCGGAGGTTGCATGTGCTATGAGCATCGAGGGATTGATGGGCAGCCATGTACCCCTGGATGCACGTATCCATCAGCGCAGGGGACAGCAGGGACAGCAGATCAGCGCGGCCCGATTACGAAAACTGGTCAGTGACAGCGAGATTTGTGTCAGTCATAACGATTGCCCCAGGGTACAGGATCCTTATACAATGCGCTGCGCGCCGCAGGTTTTTGGAGCGGTACGCGATGCTCTGGAGTACTGCGCCTCCATTTTCGAACGCGAACTGGGTGCAGTCACCGATAACCCTCTCATTTTTCCAGAAGATGGCGATGTACTGAGCGGTGGAAATTTTCATGGTCAGCCGCTAGCCCTGACGCTCGATGTACTGGCTATTGCCCTTGTGCAGGTCGCAGGTTTCTCAGAACGGCGAATTTACAATTTGCTAGGTCCACATGATTGGGATGAAGGGGGCGCTCCACTTTTCCTGACACCGAATCCCGGTTTGAATTCCGGCTTTATGGTTGCGCAATACATTGCGGCAGCACTGGTTAATGAGATAAAAATCCTGGCCCATCCTGCAAGCATCGATTCGATCCCCACCTCTGCCGGCATGGAAGATTTTAATAGCATGGGTGCTACCAGCGCTCACAAAGTACTACGCATACTTGAGCAGGCGCAACAAGTCATTGCTATTGAACTGCTATGCGCTGCGCAAATGCTGGATTTCCGCAAACCGTTGAAGCCAGGTGTAGGTGTGCAACAGGCATACGAGATTGTACGTTCTTACGTTACGAAACTCGAACATGATCGTGCGCTTGCACCTGACATTGCCATACTGGCTAAGGCGGTGAAGGAGGGTGCATTCGAAGTGGTGGCATAGTAAGATGTTTCACGTGAAACATCTTTACATTTTGTTACCTACTTGTGATAACCTGCCTTGATGAATTGTGTGGGCGAGTGATACTCTTTAAAGAGATGAAAAAAGGCAGAGGGTTTTATCAAACGATGTTTCACGTGAAACAAAAGAGCTTTCTGCCTCAACTTCCGTTCGACAATGTAACAGGAGCCTGTTATTTACGACAACACAGAAGGAGATGCTTTTCATATGACCACTCGTGTAGGCATTAACGGTTTCGGACGCATTGGGCGTCAGTCTCTAAAGGCCATACTTGATTACTATCCGCGTGAACTTGAAGTCGTTGCCGTTAACGACCTGACTGACACCAAAACGAATGCTCATCTCTTAAAATATGACTCCACCTATGGCCGCTTTCCAGGTGAGGTTGAAGCAACCGCCGATGCGCTGATTGTGAATGGACACAATGTCAAAGTACTTTCACAACGCGACCCAGCGCAGATTCCCTGGAGCGATCTAGGTATAGAGATCGTCATCGAATCTACAGGTCTCTTCACTGACGCTGAGAAAGCGGCTGCACACCTGCGGGGTGGCGCTAAAAAGGTCATCATTTCCGCGCCCGCTAAAGGTGAAGACGTGACGATAGTGCTTGGAGTCAATGACAACATGTATGACCCTGCCAGGCACCATATAATTTCTAACGCTTCCTGTACTACCAATTGCCTTGCAGCTGCGGCAAAGGTGATTAACGATGCTTTTGGCATTGAAAAGGGCCTGATGAACACGATCCACGCCTACACCAATGATCAACGCATCCTGGACCAGGTTCATAAAGACCTGCGCCGCGCTCGTTCGGCTGGTATTAACATTATCCCCACCTCGACAGGTGCTGCTCGTGCGCTGGCGCTGGTTATTCCCGAACTAAAAGGGCGCTTTGATGGCATGTCTTTGCGTGTGCCAGTAGTGACCGTCTCGGTCGTTGATTTCGTGGCAACTGTGCGCAAGGAAACTAGCAAGGATGCCGTAAACGAGGCATTCAAACAGGCCGCTGCCGGCTCTCTCAAGGGTATTCTCGATTATACCGATGAGCCACTTGTTTCGATGGACTTTCGTGGTGACCCCCATTCCGCGATCATTGACGGACTTTCGACAATGGTTACTGGTGGAAACATGGTTAAGGTCATCGCATGGTACGATAACGAGTGGGGCTACTCCTGCCGTATCGCAGATCTCACACATTTCATCGCTCAAAAAGGCTGGTAAGGGTCAGGGATCGTCGTTTCCTGGCGATCCCTTTTTTCATAGGACAAAGCTTATGAATAAGAAAACAATCCGCGATATCGACCTTGCAGGAAAGCGAGTTTTAGTGCGCGTTGATTTCAATGTGCCGTTAGACTCAAAACAGCAAATCACCGATGATACACGCATCCGGGCGGCTCTTCCTACCATTCGCTATTTACTCGATCAAGGTACAGAAGTGATTCTGATGTCGCACCTCGGTAGACCGGATGGGAAGGTTGTTGATACATTAAGCCTGGCACCTGTAGCACGGCACTTAAGTGAACTACTGGGCAGGCCTGTGGAAATGGCAAAGGATTGTGTAGGGCCTGCAGTCGAAGCTCAAGCAAAAGCTCTCCAACCGGGCCAGGTGTTATTGTTGGAGAACCTGCGTTTCCATAAAGAAGAAGAGAAAAATGATCCCGATTTTGCGAGGCAGCTTGCCGCTCTTGGTGAGGTCTACCTCAACGATGCCTTTGGAACAGCACACCGCGCCCATGCTTCGACAGAGGGGGTAACTCATTATTTACCAGGTGTTGCAGGTTTCTTAATGGAGAAGGAAATTAACTTTCTGGGGTCAGCCCTGGAGCATCCACAGCGGCCCTTTGCTGCGATTATCGGAGGAGCTAAGGTCTCCGACAAAATAGCGGTATTGGAGCGCCTTATCAGCATGGTCGATATCTTGCTGATTGGTGGAGGAATGGCAAACACGTTCCTCAAAGCGGAGGGTTTTGAGATTGGCGATTCTCTATTTGAAGAGAGCAAATTAGACGTTGCACGGAATCTAATCGCGAAGGCGCGTCAACGAGGACTGAAGTTCCTGCTGCCAACTGACGTCGTGGTTGCCGACCGTTTCGCCGCCGATGCGAACTACAAGATTGTTTCTCAGGACGCAGTTCCTAAAGACTGGCGTATTCTGGATATCGGGCCACAAGCAATTGTTGCTTTCCGTGAAGCCCTGGCAGGCGCACAAACTATTGTTTGGAATGGTACGCTTGGAGTTGCTGAAATGCCTGCCTTTGCAAAAGGCACCAACGCCATCATTGAAATACTGGCCGAGCGGACGCGTGCTGGCGCTACCACGATCATAGGAGGTGGAGATTCCGCTGCGGCAGTTGAAGAGGCTGGCGCTGCCGAAAAGATGACGCACGTCTCAACTGGAGGAGGCGCTTCACTTGAATTCCTGGAGGGGCGCGTTCTGCCAGGCGTTGCAGCTTTACTGGATAGGAAGCCATGACCACACCATCTCGCACTGCTATCATTGCAGGGAACTGGAAAATGCATTATGGTCCAGTGCAGGCATCTAACTTTGCTTCAGAGGTCGTGCCTGAATTGGGAATGCTAATGCAGCAGTATCGTCATATACTGTCCATTCTTTGTCCACCAGCTATTTCACTGGCTGCTGTGCGCGAGGTCATGGACGTTCATCTTTTTCCACGCTGAAACCGATGAAATGGTGAACAAAAAGGCGCTCGCGGCTCTCAACCATCGATTGCGACCCATCATTTGCATCGGTGAACACCTGGAGGAGTACGAAGCGGGTAAGACCGAGGAGGTAATTCGCTTTCAGGTGCAGCATAGCCTTGCAAACTTTCCAGTGCAATATATCAGAGAGGTTGTGATCGCCTACGAGCCTATCTGGGCGATTGGCACAGGCAAAGCGGCTACTGCCGCGGGCGCGGGCAACGTCGTTCACCTGATACGTCAACTTTATAGCGAAATGTATGGCAGCGAGGCTGCATCAGTGCTACGCATCCTCTACGGTGGCAGCGTTACCTCCGCCAATATTAGCGAATTCGTAGCCCACCCCGAAATCGATGGCGCGCTTGTTGGCGGTGCCAGTATCAAAACTGATTTTGTGGACATAGTCCGTAAGACAATTGAGGTAATGCAACGATAATTATGTAACACTTTAAATGTTACATTCTGCTTAATCGCTCATAAGTACTTACTTAACCTGAACTACCACAGATCTTTCCTTTTCCTTGAGCTACTACTACACTTTCCACTTTTTTGATCTGCTAGCTGCCGCTTTTAATTTGACCTTTGAGATCTGGCAAGAAGAACTTTTAGAAGACAGATTTCTGAGGTGAAACTATTTTTCTCCTGCAAACGTAGTAAGTGCAGGGCATTTTCGGTCACGGCCGAAGATGCTGAATAATATATCCTCCGAACTTATAATCTATTGACAAGAGAGGCAGCCTATGTCTGACGATCATGAGTCAGTAGCAAAAGGCGCACAGACCACTACGAAAACAATTTTCGTAGTGGAGGACGATGACTTCATTGGGGAGTTGCTTGTCGCAACCCTTTCAGAAGAGACACCTCACTCGGTTGTCCTTGCCCTCGACGCCTTGGAAGCATTGAAGCTGGTAAGGGATCATCATCCCGACCTCATGATCCTGGATTATCAACTGCCTTATATGAACGGTCTTGAACTCTATGACCGGCTCCACAGTATGCAAGGGCTGGAAGGCGTCCCTGCTCTTCTGATCAGTGCCCACCCACCCAAAGAAGAAGAATTCGCTAAGCGTTCTTTGACGAGAATGGACAAACCACTCGACCTCGACAAACTGCTGTACGCCATCAAGCGGCTGTTGGAGGAAACAGCCAACAACTGCTGAGCTACAGCGCCATAAGTCACGAAACAAAACAAAAGGGCGTGAAGCTGTACTTCACGCCCCCATGATTTCTACGCCTACAACCCTTAATCCAGGTAATCCTTCAGTTTGCGGCTGCGGCTGGGGTGTCGCAGCTTGCGCAGAGCCTTGGCTTCAATTTGACGAATACGCTCGCGGGTCACATGGAACTCTTTGCCGACTTCTTCGAGTGTGCGGCTGCGGCCATCGTCCAGGCCGAAGCGCAGTTGGAGCACTTTGCGTTCGCGGTCGGTCAAGCTGTCCAGCACATCTTCCACCTGCTCTTTGAGCAGTTGATGGCTCGCGGCATCGGCAGGGGCAAGCGCCGTGTGATCCTCAATGAAGTCACCCAGGTGGCTGTCTTCTTCCTCGCCAATCGGCGTCTCCAGGCTTACTGGCTCCTGGCTGACTTTGATAATCTCGCGCACCTTTTCAGGGCTGATCTCCATCTGCTCGGCAATCTCCTCAGACGTGGGCTCACGACCCAGGTCTTGCAGAAGACGGCGACTGATACGAATCAGGCGGTTTATCGTCTCCACCATATGCACAGGGATACGAATCGTACGTGCCTGGTCTGCAATAGCGCGAGTAATCGCCTGGCGAATCCACCAGGTGGCATACGTGCTGAACTTGTAGCCTTTCGTGTAGTCAAATTTCTCAACTGCACGAATCAGGCCAATATTGCCCTCCTGGATCAAATCCAGCAGGCTCATACCACGGCCAATATACTTTTTCGCCACGCTGACGACCAGGCGCAGATTAGCCTCGGTCAAGCGACGCTGAGCTTCTTCGCCATCTTCAATAATACGACAGTCACGGCACGCTGCTGGCTTGAGTAGTTCCATTCTGCCACGTTCCATACGCCGCGCAAATCGCACTTCTTCCTCTGCAGAAAGCAGAGGGACGCGACCGATCTCGCGCAGGTACATCCGAACCGGATCGTCCAGGTTGGTCTCCAGGTCAGCAACTACTATGCCAAAGCCATCATGCAGATCATCCCACTTGGCATGAGACATGGACTCAACGTCTACTTCATCTTCAGGTCCAGGCTCCCAGTCCACTGGTGGCTCCTTAGTTGGATCCAGGGCGTCCATAGTTTCTTCGTCCTGTAGCTTAAACAGGTCATATGACTCAGATTCCTCAACGGGGGTGACAAAGCTTCCTCCTGTAGCAACATGAGCATCACGACCTATAGTGTCAATAGCAAAAACAACGTCTTTTCCGCCCAACATGGACTCATGAAAAGATCCAACAGAAAAAAGAGGATTATGCAAAGGTTCTGTCTTTACACGCTCATTGTCAACTAGTTCAAGCACTTCTTGCTCCTGATTCACCATTCTTTCTCCCCTTTTAGAAAACAGGTATGAAGGATAAACGAATAATAATGATAAACCTGTCTCCTGATCCAAATTGTTGATAATTATGATTAAGCAAAACTCTACAAACGATCCACATAAGCAAGCATTCTGTAGCATGTTAGCCTTGCAAATGCATTGCCGAGTCAATTGTCCGCAACTGCCGATGAATATCCAACAGTTGCCGCTGGAATTGTTGCACCGTTGCACCATCCCCGGCTTCCTTTGCACCTCGCATGAGGTATTGTAGTTCCGTATTCGATTGTAATAAACATGCTCGTTTGAGCCGGGTGGCACATTGGAGTGCAGCTTTAACCAGTCCTGCCCCTTCTAAGGGAGATCTGGACTCAACACTCTTCTGCGCTCTTGCTACAGCTTCCAGCAGCGCAGAAGGCACAAACTGTTCAAAGGATTGAAATAAGGGGGAAGCATCACGTTGATAGACTGCGTTGAAAATGCGGTACAACTCTCGCGTGTCTGTCCCTGCAAAGTCACCATCGTTAATTATACCACAAACAAGTTGATATAACCCAGGGTTTTGCAAGAGTAGCCCAATCAGGTAGTCCTCCCATTTTATCCTATTTCTAATGGTCTTGTCAAGTCCAAATGTTCTTGATTCTTGTTCCCTCTGGCTCTCTGCCTGGAAATGTTGCCCCGATACTTCCTCCTCTGCTTCCCCGCGTTCAACCATACCTGATAATTCGCCATCTGCTAAAGATCGCTGTTTCTGTGGAGGTATTTCCTCCGCTTTGATTGAGCGATGTTGACCCGAGCGATCCGAAAACTTCGCGAAGATACCAGCAGGCTTCTGTCCTCGCAGCATGCGCTGCAAATCGTCGTTCAGGCTACGCTCATCAATACTGATCATCATCGCCAGTTTCCGAAGATAGGCATCACGTTTGACACGATCTGAAATTGAACCTATCACTGGAAGCAGGCGTTTGGCAGCCTCAGCTTTGCCGGCTGGTTCTCGTAAATTCAGACCCGCAGTTTTCGCTACAAAGTAGAAATCAACTAATGGAAGTGGATGCGCCACCGCATAAGACCATGCAGAAAAGTCGCGCTGGATCACTTCGTCTGGGTCTTCGCCACTCGGCAGTTGCAGTACATTGATCTCTGCATCTACCCGCTCTTCCAGCCGGATCATACCGCGTGGTTCATGCCGGCTATATCCTCTAGCCGCCAACGGTACTGGTACGACAGTGCGATCAAAGGCTTTCATTGCTTCCTGGATTCCATGCTCAGTTGCGGCCACTCCTGCCGCATCAGGATCTAAGGCGAGCGTTACTTGCTTTGTGAGTTTTTTAAGCTGTTGAATGTGCTTTTCAGTGATAGCGCTACCAATACACGCTACTGTTTGTTTTGTCCCATACTGATGGGCTATAACCGCGTCCACGTAACCCTCAACAATAACGACCTGTTTTGCAAGTTTTATTGCGTCCCGTGCCATATCCAGGGCATAGAGGACATTGTTTTTTTCAAACAGTGCTGTTTGAGGTGAGTTCAGGTACTTCGGTTGCCCTTCGCCGAGGGCGCGTCCTCCAAAGCCGATCACCCGACCCCGCATATCCCGGATAGGAAAAATGATACGATTACGAAAGTAATCATAGACCCCACCACTTTGCTTTATCCCTGATATACCGTCGCCTGTTCCCCCCAGCTCCTTCGACGTCTCACGTGGACGAGCCAGCCCCCCATCGATCAACTCAAATTCTGTATAGCCCTGCCCAATCAGGTATCGACTCAAACTGTCCCGGTGTTCAGGTGCATAACCCAGACTAAAGGCCATCACCGACTCAGACGAGATGCCGCGGCTCTGCAAATAAGTGCGTGCTTCTGCTGCATCTTTCGAGCGTAGCAGCATTTGATGAAACCACAACCCCGCATCTTCATTGAGCTTCCGCAACCGTTCCTTGAGAGCATTTGCCTGGCGCTCCCGCTCAGGGTCAGACCTGCCGTATTCTTCAACCGCCACTCCCGCCTTGTCTGCCAGGTAGCGTAAAGCTTCGCGGAAATCTAAACCCTGCTGTTTCTCTACGAAGGTAAAGACATCTCCACCCTCGTTGCAGCCAAAGCAACGCCAGGTCTGTGACTCAGGAAACACATAAAACGACGGCGTGCGTTCATTATGAAATGGGCAAAGCCCTTGAAACGATTTCCCTGCTTTCCGTAAGGAGACTACCAGGCCAATCTCTTCTACCACGTCTACTTTTGCTTTTATGGTTTCAATAAGAGATCCTGCCATGATGCGTCCTTCAGCAAAACGTGGTTGGTGAGGTTGATCCGTTTATCTCACACAAGATATAACGAGCAATATCGCAGAAAGTCGCACTTGTAAACATAAGTATTCAAAGTTATGGTAACAATTATTCCAAATGTACTACGTTACAGTACGAAAATACAATCAACCATGCAAAAGATGAAACGCATCCTCCACAGGATAGTAACTTATCCGCATATCCACAGTCCCTATATACTATGATTCTTCCTTCCTTATAAAATAAAAAAGATATCGTAGTAGTAATAGGCGCCGTGGATAAGTGGATAAGCTTCCAAAAAATCTACTTGTTTCGTTTTGTTCTTCCCCATAATGAGCCTGTAAAGCCATTTCTTAGCCTGTGGATAAGTTATTCACAGGGAAGATAGCGAGTGGATGGGATGGGGATATGAATCTGCTACCAGTGGATAATCTCTTCGGTTATGAGGATAAAAGCGGCAGGACTTTTACACAATTCTAAGGAGTTGTCCACATATTTGGCAGATTTATCCACTTTTTCTTACTTTTTTGCCGTTTTATTTAAGCATGTGGAAAATATGAAAAACTTTTCAACCATCTGTGTGGAAAACTTAGCTTGCTATTAGATACAGATAAAAAACTGCCAATAAGAAACCCAGCTTAAAAAAACTGGTGGTTATCCACAGCAGATGTGGATAACTCAGTGGAAAAATGTGCAGAAGTGCACATAATGTATTCAAATCGAGAGGGCATGATCCTGGTATTTAATGCCCAGGTGAGCCAGGAGCTTGTATACACGAAGGATTTCTCCAGTGCTGATGGCTGAGGCACTTGTATATCCACTGTTATGTGGCGCATCGCCGTCAAACACTGCTGCAAGCATACCTAACATACCTTCGTTAAGCTGTTTGCGAAATGGCTCCAGTAACTGAAGTCCTTTCCTCCATACCTGCTCCAGGTGCAAACTGTTATGGCGGGTAGAATCTATTGAGCCGCTTGATCCCTCCACGTAAAGCAATGCATCAAAATACGGTCCAACCAGCCAGGGCCAGGCACTTCCCTGGTATAAGGCGCGTTGCTGTTCCTCCAGGTTTTCCTTGAGATGACCTTGATAGCCTGCTTCATTTGGAGCCAGGGTGCGGAGTCCATATGGCGTGACGAGCTGCCTGGTGACAAGCTCCAGCACCTCTCTTTGATGCTCTTCCTCCAGCACAGGATAGCGCAATGAAATTGCCAGCAGCTGGTTGGGACGGACGCTGAGGTCATTCCCACCTGGCCCGTCTATTGCATCATACAGGTAGCCACTAGCAGGATACCAGAAGCGCTCATTGAAGCTATGTTTATGTTCTATGCTTTGCTCCTGGTAATACGTAGTCCTATGGCTAATTCTTCCCATCTGCAAGAGCAGTTGAGACCATTCATGCATAAGTGAAAGGGCATTATACCATAGAGCGTTTACCTCAACCGGCTTACCGTGCCTGGGTGTAACAGGAACGCCTCTGACGCTAGCATTCATCCAGGTCAACGCTTTGTCTGCATCTTGCGCTCGCAATAACCGATCGTGAGGATCTACGCTTATGCCGTTGTATGTCCCCTGCATATACCAGGTGATACTCTTAACAAGCTCCTGATAGAGCTCATCCACTAGTTCATAGTCGCGAGTGATGCGCAGGTAGTGATCAAGTGCATAAAAAAACCAGAGTGTAGTATCTACGCTCCTAATAGTCATGTTCCTCTAAAGGATGTCCAGGTGCAGGCAGTCTATCCGGCAGCAGACCCTGTTTGAAGTAACGAGCAAGGTTGCGCAAAATGCGCCGGGCCTCTGAGTAATGGCTTGTAGCCAGTGTTAGCCCCGGAAGAGAGATCAGCATATCTCGTATGTTGTCCTGCACGTTAAAATAGTTGGGAATAATGATAGGAGCGTTCTCCGTGTTGTTAAAGAACGAGGATTGATTAACTGAAAAATCATTAAGAGGTATGCTACGCTTTGCTAAAAAGCGGCCTCCGGCCTGTAGGAGAAGATGTAAGAACTCCTCATCTGCCTCAGATGGATGAGATACGTCAGTAATGGGGAGTACTGGAAGCGCGTGTACCGATTGACCGGCCTCACCAAAATAGCTTTGAGGCAGTGCATAACTGCGCTGGTATTCTATAGCTTGATGAAAGGAAAGAGTAAGCTGGCTTGTATTGAAAGGTAGCGATGACAATTCTTCAGTAGTTGCGATAATCGTTAATGCAAATTCTTCGCCAGGCCACAGTTTAGCGCGAAAGACTCCGGGAAGGTAGAGATCAACTGTCGCGGCTAATCCTGCTGCCTGGTCGTGCCGGCGCAAGAAATGCCAGTACCAGACACCAGTAGGAATAAACGATGGCTCGCTGTTTGGGTGACCAACTGCAAAAATATGATATGCTTGTGCTCCTTCCCAGGCGCGAATCGTACAACCTGCGATATCATTTCCAGTGTAGCTCTGTTGTTGCTGTTGCACATCTTCATCAGAAACATATTCTTCCTGGTGTGCTTGTACGTTTAAATGTCGCTCGTTGTTGCCGTATTGAGGCTCATTGTAAGGGCGATATGCGGCAAATGGCAGGAGTGTAAGAGCGAGACTCCGCTGTTCCAGGTCTGAGTATTCACGATAGCTTCGTACGTAGCTGTTGCGCAAGCTTTTGTCAAAACTATGCCAGGCGGTATCCCTGTACGCATAACTCTCTGCCATGCTTGTGCGCAATACGCGATACTGAATATACGTCGTGTTAAGACCTTGAGGCATCCAGATGCGTTTTTCGAGCAGAATGCCATCTATCCCACCGAGCCGGTAGGTAAAAACGGGAAAGCCTTCTTCGAGGCGAAATGTTTCCAGGTGAACAAAGCCTGCGGGGTTGATAGCTCCATCGCGGAACTCATTAGTGCCGAGATAATAGGTGCGCTGGTCAAAGAGCACTTCTTCATCGATCTTTGCCAACAATAACTGGGGCAATGCTCCCTCATATGACGAAGCCATGAGCAGACCATGCTGCATGCGTGTTAGTGTGCCTGCAACACTGCCTGCTGCATAACTTCCCTGGCCATTTGTAATGAGCCACTCACGGGAGATAGTCTCATTGAGATCACAGCAGATGCTGCGATCAAATGCGATAGGCATAGCCTCCTCTCATTCGTGTAATGCGGAGCATAGCTGTCTTTCAATGCTTACCCTGCCGTGCGGGAGCGTTTACGAATGTCTAGCAATAGCTACTTTTCAATCGAGGATCATCACTCACTCCCTTTTTTAGTGTAACATACGAATGGACACTTTCGCAGCTTTTTCTTCTCAATATCAAGAAATTGGGGTGTTTTTCTGCCCACCTTTTCTTATCAGCGTGATACACTGACTGGAAAGAACGTATTTACAAACAGGTACAGATGAAAGGAACCAGAGCAGAACAGTTGACCTTCTTGTACCCGTGTAACGACTGTGTTACACTAGAATAGTTCTCTCAGGAACACATAGCTATTTTCCAGAGGAGGTTTCTCGATGGAAGCTTTTACTTTCAAAAGAGGAAACCAGCGTGCTTCGAAAGGCATCTTATTTGTGGGTGTTCTGGTTGTGCTTGCTTTGCTGCTTGCAGCATGTGGTGGAACTACCACAGGTGGTACTACCCCTACAGCCAACCAGAGTCCAACGGTCGCGCCTCCCACTAATTTGATTACTCCAGGCACGTTGACAGTAGGCAGCGATACAACTTACCCCCCGCAGGAATTCATTGATCCTGCTACAGGTCAAGCGAAAGGTTTCGACGTTGATTTAATCACAGCGATTGCTCAACGCATGGGCCTGCAAGCAAAAATTGTCACAACGAAATTTACAACAATCTTTGATGACTTAGCGGCGGGGCGTTTTGATGTCGTCATATCGGCGGCGTTCATCACCCCTGAGCGCCAGCAGAAGGTTGATTTTGTGCCATACTTCAAAGCCGGTGAGTCCCTCTTAGTTCAGGCCGGGAACCCCTTGAATCTTAAGGGCCTAACTGACCTGTGTGGCAAGAATGCCGGCGTCCAGACTGGCACAGCAGAGCAGGATGAGTTGAAGACCGCCAGTAGTGACTGCACAAAAGCAGGTAAGGCGGCTATTAACGTTACCTCCTTGCAAGATCAGACCGCTGTAATACAGTTGCTGGCAAATCATCGCGTAGTTGCGACCTATCAAGACACCCCGGTCACTGACTACTATAACAAGCTGAATCCCGGCCAGTTTTCCATTGGAGGTGTAGTGGTCAATTTTACAACGGAGGGTATTGGCATACGCAAGGGTAATACCTCGATGGATAATGCCATCCAGACAGCCTTTAATCAGTTGAAGGCTAGTGGCGCCTATCATAGCCTCGTTGTGAAATGGGGACTGACCAGCGGAGAAATCTCGCTGGTTGATCGCCGAACAAGCACTGCCTGAAAGATGAAACTCCCAGCCGTAGGAGTGCGATAAAGTAAGTCGCACTCCTACAAATTGTCTACTTACTAAGGAGGGCCGCCGTGTTTCGTTGGGACGTTATCTGGCAAAATCTTTTCTCCAGTTTTATTTTCCAGGCAGCCTGGACAACACTATGGATCTCAGTAGTTGCTCAGGCATTTGGCGTCATCATTGGCCTTTTTCTTGCGTTAATGCGCATGTCACGTTATCCCATTCTTTCTAGACCGGCTCACGCGTACATCTGGTTCTTTCGCGGCAGTCCACTCCTGGTACAGGTTTTGCTCCTTTGGGATGGCCTTCCAAAAATTGCGCCTGGCCTATTATTGCCTGGCTGGGCCGCAGTAGTGGTTGCCTTCTCGCTTAACGAAGGCGCATATATGGCAGAAATTACTCGCGCCGGTATTACCTCAGTAGATCCCGGTCAGATGGAAGCTGCAAAATCGTTAGGGATGCGCTATGCGCTTGCTATGCGCCGTATTGTGCTTCCACAGGCGGCCCGTGTGATTGTGCCTCCGTTGGGCAACGAATTTAATAATATGCTCAAGACCACATCAATTGCCTCTGTAATCGGCCTCGAGGAACTGACAGGTACCGCCGAAGTCTTTGGGTCTTTTAACTTCACCATTTTTGAATGGCTCATCATGGTCACTTTCTACTACCTGCTTCTTACGACTTTATGGGGCTTTGTCAAGAGGTGGATCGAGAACCGCCTGAATACCGACCGTCTGACGAACGCCGATCTCAAAGAGAAAAAGAGCTGGTCTGAGCGTATGCTAGGTTTTGGTTCACGCACTGGTGCTGGTACTGGTGGTGGTGGTACCCTGGTTAGTGGACGTTAGGCAAGCAGGAGCAAAAATTATGAGCTTAGAACAGGCAAATGGCAGCAAGGCGGCAGGCACGAATGAGATGGTACACGCCGAGAAGATAGTCAAAAGTTTTGGCCATCTAACGGTCCTGAATGGTGTTGATCTTTCCGTGAAGCGTGGACAGGTCGTGGTGATTATCGGGCCAAGCGGCTCCGGCAAAACGACGCTCTTGCGCTGTATCAATCATCTCGAAAAGATCGATAGCGGGCGCATTTATATCGACGGCCAGCTGGTTGGATATCGCGAGGTGAACGGACGCGTTGTAGAGGACAAAGAAGCGGCTATTGCCCATATGCGTTCCCAGGTTGGCTTCGTGTTTCAACGCTTTAACCTCTTTCCGCATAAGACGGCCCTCGGAAACGTCATCGAGGCCCCCATCCATGTGCAGCACCAGCCCAAAGATGAGGTGACCGGTCGCGGTATGGCCTTGCTTGAGAAAGTAGGTCTTGCTGAGAAAGCGCATGTTTTTCCACATAGACTCTCCGGTGGTCAGCAGCAGCGCGTTGCTATTGCGCGTGCGCTCGCTATGAATCCCAAGCTGATGCTCTTCGACGAAGCTACCTCCGCACTTGATCCCGAACTAGTTGGTGAAGTTCTAAAAGTGATGGACCAGCTTGCTAAAGAAGGGATGACGATGATAGTGGTCACACATGAAATGGGTTTTGCCCGCGAAGTGGCCGATGAAGTGATCTTTATGGATCATGCGGTGATTGTTGAAGAGGGTCCGCCTGAGCAGATTTTCGACAATGCGCAAAACGAACGTACACGCGAATTCCTGATAATGATCCTCTAATCTTGCGTCTTTCCACAGCCATTATCACAGCAAATAGCAGGATTCGCAGCGGGGTGCATTTGATTGAAATGCACGCGCCACAACTGGCTCAGGCTGTGCAGCCAGGCCAATATTGCATGGTGCGCTGCTGCGATACACTGGCTACCGATCCACTATT
>WNGD01008679.1_pt1 | contig 21233 bp, 23 predicted proteins | sample 5400671 | NCBI WGS metagenome assembly WNGD01 (sample SAMN13153369, study PRJNA577476) | soil metagenome | isolation source: 40 cm soil or saprolite under grassland replicate 2 | place: USA:California | collected 2016-06-15 | reverse complement strand
CTGGCAATGTCCTGGGTGCCCGCGGGCCATGCGCGGCACAGGGCCCGACAGCCCGGCGACTTGGTCAAGCCCCGGCCGGGTCCGTCGCGGCCTTCCGGCTGTAACTCCCGCTGCCGCCGATGTCATTCCCGCGCTTGACATTGGCACTATCCGCAGAGGTGGTTGATGGTGACGGTCCCCTCGGCAGTCTTGTAGGTCAGGTACCACGCCCGCCCATTGGCGTCGAGCGGCATTATGGCCGTCCAGCCGGTGGTCCACTGGTCGGTCGATGGTGCCGTCCAGGATGCGGGTCATCGGCGGCTGATCCCCGGTGCGGGAATTGAGTTGAGGCGCTGCACGGATGTGCCCGCGTCCCGGCGCCCTGCGCGTTTCGGCTGGGTGAGGAGCGCGTTCGCGCCGGGACGCGGCGTGCTGAGTTATCCGGGCGTGATCGGTTCCTGCAGTTCGGTGACCCACTTGTCCTGGTCTTCGGGGCATTCGAGGTACAGCTCGCGGGGGTATCCGGCGGAGCGGTAGCCGTTGGTGCCTATCCACCGGGCCAGGGTCTGGATCGTTGCCATGACGTTGTCCATGGACCCGCGGTGCACGATCGTGGCCGCCTGGCCGATCTCGGGCAGGTCGGTGATCTCGAAGCCGTGGCCGCTGCCGGGGTCGGCGTTGACCGGCAGGGTGGCGTGCACGAGTACCCCGTCACCGTCCGGGGCGTCCTCGTAATAAGCGATCGCTGGGCCTGCCGGGGCCAGCCCTGCCTGGCCGAGCCGGCTGCCAAGCTCCTGATACAACGGCTGGATGACGGGGGTGATGGATGCAGGCTCTAGGCTCGCCGCGGTCGCGGTGAGTTCCGCGACGCGGACTGCCGGGATCTGCTTGACCTGGATGTCGTCGGCTGGCATGGCGCCCTCCATCTCGATGATCCGGAGCCTCGCCTCGACCTGCGCCAGCCGGGATGTGTCGGCAGCGATCTGGTCTTGCAGCTCGGCCTGGCGCAGCCGCAGCATGCCGCGGAGTTGCTCGGCGCTGACCTGCTGGTCCAGCATTGCGCGGACCTGTTCGAGGGTGAAGCCGAGGTCTTTCAGCGCGATGATGCGGTTGAGCCGTGCGAGCTGGCCGGCCGCATAGAACCGGTAGCCGCTGGCCGGGTCGACCCTGGCCGGGCGGAGCAGCCCGGTCGCGTCGTAATGGCGCAGCATGCGCACCGACACCTGGCCGTGTCTGGCGAAGTCTCCGATGGTGAACATGACGCCTCCAACTCGACAGCCTCACACGGTGTCAGGGTCAAGCTGATGCCCGCAGCCTCTCAGGCCCGGATCATGGCCTTCGCCGGCTACTGGAAGGCCGCCACCTGTTCCGGCCCCGGGCTGCTGGTCTTCGGCTCCCAGCTCACCACCTACAAGAAGTCAATTACCTCACCGGGAATCGAGGTTAGAACCGGGCCGGCTGCCCGGTGTGCTGTGGCTTGCGGGCAGCCAGCCGTTCGACGATGCCCAGCTTGAACCGGTCGTGGTCTTCGACGGTGAGTCCCAGGGCCGTTACGTGCCTGATCGGGCGGCGCCGGAAATGCTCTCCCTGAGCCGGAACGCTGCCCAGCTCGATCAGCGCCTGCACCGCACGGACGTACCAACGCGACGCCTCGACATGGTCGGCCAGCAGCAGCAGCCCGCCGGGGCGCAGCACCCGGGCCATCTCCGCTGCGGCCTTGCGGTCATCGGGGATGGCACACAGCGAGAACGTGCAGACCACCGTGTCGAAGCAGTCGGCGGGAAACTCCAGCGCCTGCGCGTCACCGCGGCGCAAGTCCACCGCCCGGCCCAGCTTCCCGGCCCGGTCCCGGGCGATATCCAGCATCGCCGGGCTCCACTCCACCCCGGTCAGCCGCACCTCGTCCGGGTAGTGAGCCAGGTTCAGGCCGGTGCCGATCGCCACCTCCAGCACCTGACCCTCGGCCCTGGAGCAGACCCAGTCGCGGCTGCCGGCGAACAGGTGCCGGTCGAAGAATGTCATCTGCTTGTCGTAGGACCCGGCGTGCTTGTCCCAGTAGCGGCGCAGCCGCTCTTCACGGCCTGCTTGCGGCATCGCCTATCTCCTTTCTGCTGACGGCGGCCACGGCTGCGGCACGCAGCGGGCCGGGCGGCCTCGGCGCTTGCCGGTGCCGAGATCGCGGGCGAGCCACACGATTCCGAGGACGACAAGGGTGAGGACAGCTACCGAGGCGACGGCGCTGAAGATCATCATTGCCGGGCCGATTCCGTACATTCCGTTCATCATCTCCGGGACATCCTTTCCGTTGCGTTCTTTCCGCTGGGTTGTTCGCCCGGCCTGTTTGGTGATCTTGGTCAGGCGGCGGCCGGATGGTGCTCCCCGCATGGCCGGGCCTGCGGCACCGGCAGCGGCAGCGGCTGGACGCTGGCGGCCGGCCTGCGGGCCCGCAGAGTGCGGAGGCTTATGAAGCCGCCGGCCAGCACCAGCGCGGCGGCGGCGGCCAGGCCGGCGGAGTAGCCGTGCAGGAACGCGGCGTGGGGGGTGGCGCCAGACGCGAGCGCGGCGGCCTGGCGGGCGGTCAGGATCGCGCCGATGACGGTGACGCCGAGCAGGCCTGAGGCCTCACGGGCGGCGTTGAGGATGCCGCCGGCCACGCCGGCCTGGGCTGGCGGGAGCACACCGAGGATGCCCGCGGTGATGGGCATGGTCAGCCCGGAGCCGATGCCCACCGCGGCCAGCGGCGCCATCAGCGCGGCGAAGCTGGCGTGCTGGCCGAGCAGGGAGGTGGCCGCCAGCCCGGCGGCGACCAGGGCCATCCCGGCGGCTACGGTCCGGTTCACCCCGGCCCTGGCCGACACGAGCGGGGCGAACATGGCGGAGGCGGCCATCAGCAGCGCCATCGGGACGAAGGCGAGCCCGGCCATGGTAGGCGAGAAGCCGAGCACGCCCTGCAGGTAGAGCGGGGTGAAGAAGTACACGCCCAGGACCCCGAACCCCCACAGCACCAGGGTCACCGTCCCGCCGGCGAACACGCGGCTGCGGAACAGCGCGAGGTCGACCATGGGCGCGGGCGAGCGGGACTCCACCGCGGCGAAGACACCCCCGCCGGCCGCGGCCAGCGCGAACGAGGTGAGGATGACCGGCGAGGTCCAGCCCGCCTGGTGGCCCTGAATCAGGGCGTAGGTGAGGGCGGCCAGCGCGATGGTCGAGGAGCCCAGGCCGGGCAGGTCGAGGCTCCGCGAGATGCCACGACCGCGGGATTCACTGATCGCCGCTGCTCCCAGGGCGAGGGTGAGGATGCCGAGGGGCACGTTGATGAAGAAGATCCAGCCCCAGTGCCAGTGCTGGCTGATGAATCCCCCGGCCAGCGGCCCGAGGGCGACCGCGAGCGCGGTGATCCCGCTCCAGGCGCCCACGGCCCGGCCGCGTTCCCGCTCGCCGGGGAACATCGCGGAGATGATCGCCAGCGTAGTCGGGGTAGCCAGCGCCGCCCCGGCGCCCTGCAGTACCCGGCCGGCCAGCAGCAGGTCCTGGCCGCGGGCCAGCCCGGAGACCAGCGAGGCGGCGGTGAACACCGCCATGCCGGCCAGGAACAGCCGCCGGCGCCCGTAGAGGTCGGCCAGGCGGCCGCCGGCCAGCAGCAGGCTGGCGAACACCAGGACATAGGCGCTGGCCACCCACTCCAGTCCGCCGAGAGACAGCCGCAAGTCCCGCTGGATCGACGGCAGCGCGACGTTCACCACCGTGTTGTCCAGCGATGTCATGAAGGTGGCCAGGCCGACGGCGGCCAGTGCCAGCCACCGGTTGCCGCTGATCGAAGCGGAATACATGACAGTCCTCCAAGATGTGAGCGCCGTTCTCTATGTGTTCGGCGCTCTCATAAAATAGAACGCGTCTGCTGCTCTTGTCAAGATCGGCGTTCTCGAAGTTTGCGCCGATCACTTCCGGGTGGCATACTGGGGGCATGCGCCCGTCCCCATCCGCAGGCTCCCCGGCTCCGACCCGGCGGGCGCGGCAGCGGGCCGCCGCGATCGAGGAGATCAAGGCGCTGGCGCGCCGACAGCTCGCCGAGCAGGGGCCCGGCGCATTGTCGCTGCGGGCGATCGCCCGCGAGATGGGCACGGCGCCCTCGGCGCTGTACCGCTACTTCCCGAGCCACAGCGACCTGGTCACCGTTTTGTGCGTCGAGGCGTACGACTCGGTCGCGGAGGCGCTCATCTCCGCCCGGGACGCGCAGCCGCCCGACGACCACATCCGGCAGTGGCTCGCGATCTGCCAGGCCTACCGGCGGTGGTCGCTGGGCAACCGCTCGGACTTCGCGCTGATCTTCGGCACGCCGCTGCCGGGGTACGAGGCGCCCGCGGAGGTCACCGCGGCGGCCGCAGGCCGTTCTATCGGGGTAGCCGCAGACGTGTTCGCGGCGGCGGTCCGGGCCGGTGCCGCTGACCCCAGCCGGGCCCAGGTCCCAGCCGACCTGGCGGCCGGGGCGCTGTCGGGAGCCCTGCTCGGTGACCGCTCGCCGGCCTGCCCGCCTCGGCTCGCCGGGATCGTCTTGAGCGCGTGGGCTTCGCTGCTCGGCTATCTGGTCGCGGAGATCTTCGGGAGCCTGCCCCGGCTGATCAGCGATACCGGCCGGCTCTACCAGGCGCACGTCCGCACCGTGATGCTCGGCATGGGATTCGAGCCCGCCCTGGTCGAGCCCCCGGCCCACGGCGAGGGTTAGCCGCTCAGTCCCCGATCGCGCGGACTATCGGCGGAGACATCCGCGATTTGCTGCCTCTTCCGGCTGGAAATTCCCCATGCCGAACGCAAGCCCTCCCCGCCGCGGCCGTTGCCGCTCTTGGCGGCGGTCCTGCGGGCCGACCAGCGTCGGCCCCGGCATGCTGGCCAGCCAGCCGGCGTGGCAGGTCACGCCCCTCGGGCGGCGGCCTCGATGGCGGCGACGGGGAGCCAGCCGTAATGCTTCCATACGATCTTGCCGGAGGCGGAGGTGAGCACGAACCACGGCTGGTCGGCCACGCCGTAACCGTCGGCGAGCCGCCCGGTGGTGTCGAGGGCGACCGGGTAGCCGAGTGGGCGGCGCACAGCCAGGTGGCGAAGAACAGCACCAGATGGGGCCGACCAGGGCCGAGGGTGACCGATCCGGACGGAACCGTGTCCAGCGTCGCCATCGCCGCGGGGCCGAGCCCGCCGATATGGGCCAGGGAGCGCTGGCTGGCCAGCTTCGGGTGGCCGGGCAGCAGGCTGGCTGCCTCCTGGGCCAGGATCTGCGCGACCTGGCCGATGCTGGCGTACGCCATCGTAGTCAGGTAGACCTTCTGCTCCCGGCCGCGCTGATCGATTACGTACAGTGCCGGGGTGTGATCGACCTGCCCGGCCTGGATCTGCGCATAGATGTGGTAGGCCTTCCAGGCGGCGCGTAGCTTCGCCAGCGAGCCAGTGAGGAAGTCCCACTGGTTGACCATGCCGTGGGCCCGGGAGTAGGTCATCACATCGGCCACGGCGGTGGCTTTCGGGTTGGCGTTCACTCCCAGTAGCTGCACCTGATCCCCGGCCGCGCCGAGCAGCTCCCTGGCTTCCACCATGCTGGCCGTGGTCAGCGGGCACACCGTCGTGCACCGAGAATCGGTGAACGCCAGGATCACCACCTTGCCGCGGAACCGGCTGAGCGACATCGGCTGGCCGAACTGGTTCACCAGCCCGATGTCCGGGGCCGGCCGCGAGCCGAGCGAGCTGCCGGGGTCCAGGTCAGGGTTGGCGACGGCTGCCCGCGCCTGCCCGCCAGGCGCCTGCGCGGCGGGGTTTGCGGTGCCAGTAACGCTGGTACCGCACGCCGTCACGGCCAGCAGCCCGGCCATGAAACCGATCCGCAGAGGCATCCGCGGCCGCATCCGCGCGGTCAGGCTGCTCCCGTCCACGGCAGTCATCCTGCCATGCGCAGCGAGCGCTACATCGCCACCCCGATGACGGCTACACCTCCGCGGGCAAGGCCTACCTTCCAGCCGGCCAGCTGGCCGAGTGGGGGCGGGGTGATCGATACCGGGGCGATGAGCGGGGCGCCGATCTCCAGCTGGATCTGGGCGTGGGCGTTCAGCGGAATGTTGCGTGGGTTGCCCTCATACCGCTGGCCGTTGTAGATCGCCACGACCGGCCCGGTAGCCGGGCCTGCCTGGTGCGGCCCGAGTGGCTGGCCCCACTCGTCGAAGAAGTCGCCCAGGGTGTAGGTCCGCCGGACTGGGGACTCGATGTGGATGACGCCGTCGGGGGCGTGGGTGTGCAGCCAGTACAGGCAGGGGCCGTTCTGGGCGTGGGCGGGGATCCCGACGTTCGCCGGGAGCTGGCGGGCCGATCCGTTGACGAAGATGGTCAGGTGGGCGTGGATGTGGAAGATGCTCTGCTCGCGGGCCTGGCAGCTGATCCCGTCAACGTCCCGGCCGGTGGCGTCCGTCGCTATGCCGGCCAGCGGCGCGGCACTCGGGACAGGGACGCCCTCGGGCCCGGACGGGCCAGGGAGGGGTGCGGGCTTGAGCTTGCCCAGCGTGCTCAGCGCTGCGAGCTTCAGCTTCGGCGTCCCCCCGGCCGCCGCATCCGAGCCGCCGCCCGTCCTGGCGACCGCCAGCGTGATGCCTACGGCTGCGATGATCACCACGGCTGCAACGCCGATCCCGGCCATCCAGTTACGGCGCCGCCTTCGCCGCGCCTCCAGTGCCCGCATCTGGGCAACCTTCTCGCGAGCCTTCTGCCTGTTTCTGTCGCCCTTGGACACCAGCGCCTACCCTTTCATCCGCACGGTCACCTAAGGAGGATAGGTTACAGCGCGTGGCCGCGGGCGCAGTTCATCGCGACCAAACGACGACCGCGGGACTCACAGCCACGCCAGGCGCGGTCGCGGATAGGTGCTGTCCCTGACCCGGACCGGCTGCTGGCGACCTAAGGAGGATAGGTTATGGCCGCCAGGGGCTCGGGAGGAGGGCGATGAGCGGCGGAGTCGGGCAGCTGGTCATGAACGGCCCGCTGATCCTGGCGGTGCCGGTGGCCGCGGCGGCGGGCGCGATCACGTTCATCTCGCCGTGCTGCCTGCCGCTGATCCCCGGCTATCTGTCCTACGTGACCGGCATGTCCGGCCCAGATGCCGGGGATCCCGATGCCGGCGCCGAGTCCCCGCACGCCAGTGCCGGCGATCCGGCCGGGCCGCGCGACGTCACCGTTCCGGCCGCAATGACCTCGCGCGCCACCGCCGCACGGACCACGACCGCCGCCCGGGCGGCGGCGACCGCCGGGAGGACGGCTGGCGCTCGGGCGGCGCCGGGCCGCGGCCGCATGCTCGCGGGCACCGCGTTGTTCGTGGTGGGGTTCTCGGCGCTGTTCGCCAGCTACGGCGCGGCGTTCGGCGGCCTGGGCGAAGTGCTGCTGGGCCACCAGCGGGGCCTGATCCAGGCGCTCGGCGGCCTGACTATCCTGCTGGGCCTGCTGTTCGCCGGGGCCTTCGACCGGCTCCCGGTCGCGGGACGGATGCTGCGCCCGTCGTTCCGCCCGCGGGCGGGGCTGGCCGGGGCGCCGCTGCTGGGGGTGCTGTTCGGGCTGGGCTGGACGCCGTGTATCGGGCCGACGCTGACCGCGGTGCTCACCCTGGCGGTAACCACCGGCTCGGCGGGCCGCGGGGCGTTCCTGGCGTTCGTCTACGGCCTGGGAATCGGGATCCCGTTCCTGGTCGTCGCGGTGGCGTTCCAGCGGGGGATGAACGCATTCGGGTTCGCACGCCGGCACGCCAGGCTGGTCGCCCGCATCGGCGGGGCGATGCTGGTCGCCGTCGGCGTGCTGCAGGTGACCGGGGTGTGGACGGTGGCGCTGACCTGGCTGCGGATGCACTGGATCGGCGGCTATCAGCTGCCCCTGTAACCGGGGGGTCAGCCGGCCGGGTCGCTCCCGGCGGCCGGCTGCGCTTCGCGCCGGGCTGGGGCCAGCGGTGGCGCCTCGGCGGTGCCCTGCTGCCCGGCCGGCCGACTGTGGGCGCGAGCCCGCACCGGCCAGAACGCTAGGGCGAGCAGGATCAGGACCGGGCCGGTCCCCACATCGGTAGCCGAGCCGGTGATGATGCCGCCGAGGTTCTGCACCGCCACCCACCCGGCGAGGGCGATCAGTACGCCCAGCGACAGGAACAGGCGGGGCAGCGCGCCCAGGAACGCTCCGAAGCCAACGCCAAGGAACACGCCGAACCCCACGGCCAGGCATGCCACGGCCATGGCGATCCCGACGATGGTCGTGTGCCCGACGGTGAGCCAGCCGAGCTCGGCGGCGTCCATGGACCGCAGCGCCCCCGGTGCCTCGGACTCATTGGTGAACAGCATGAAGACCAGGCCGCCCTCCCCGGCCTGGGGCAGCGCGGTGAAGAACGCGGCACCGATCCACAGCGCGAGCCAGGCCACCCGGCTCCACTGGCCGATGACCCCGGCTTCGGCCGCGGTGGTCGCATCCTCCCGCGGTCGGCCGCGGGGGAACAGGACGGCGGCGGCAATCGCGTACAGCAGGGCGGCGCCCGGGTAGCCGGTCAGGGCGGATCCCACCCCGCCGAGCAATCCGCCCATCCCCTCGCCCGCCACCCAGACAACCAGCGCCCAGGCGGCCGAGGCGACCAGCGCCCGGCGGCTGGCGGGCCTGGTGACCAGCCACGCGCCGATGCACAGCTCGACGGCGGCGGGCAGCCACCACAGGAACGGGTGCGCCGCGAACAGGTTCGTCTCCCAGGCGAGGAGGCGGTGCAGGCCCGGCGGGCCCGTCTCCGCCGTCATGATCTGCTCGTACCACTGGTCGGCGGCCCGGCCGCCGAACGGGATCAGGATCTTGACCACCGCGTCAGCTAGCCAGAGCGCGCCCAGCGCCCGCCGCAGGGCATTCGCCGCAGCCGCTGCGCCGCCGCTCCCGAGCTGTGCGAGACGCACTGTGCCTCCGCTCTGCCGGCCGCTCGGGCGCTCACCAGCCGGACCGGCCTTCATCCGTGCTGTTCTTGCACGCCGGATACTAAACTTAAACACCTTAGGAAATTAGGTTTATCATGACAGTCGGCACCCGCGCCCGGTACGTCCGGAAACGGTGATCGAGGCACTTGCCGCGCCCGGGGCACCCCGCGCTATGAGCCTGCCACGGGGCGCGCGCCCGCTACCGCCTCGCCGGGCAGTGCCTGGGAAAGGAGCCGTACGACATATGCCGCCACCGAAGACCAGGGCGCGGCGCCGGCCGGCCCGGCCGCAGCGGCCCAGGCCTGGCCAGCCGGCCGTGGAACAGTCCGGGCCAGGCTGCGCCAGAGGCGCCGGGCAGCAGGTCCGCCGCCATGTGGTGACTGCCACCTGCTGGCTCGACCCGGGCGACGGCGGGGAGCATCATCCGGTGTCGGTGAGGTTCTCCGGCCGCCGGGCCGGCCTCAGCGGCCGGCCGCGGCAAGGCGACCGTTTCGACCATGTGCAGACGATCGACCGCGTGGTGCCCGGCAGCGGGCCGGTCTCGGTGACGACGAAGGTGTCCGATGTCACTCCCGGGGAGTGGATCGTGTGGGCGGCGCCGGCGGGCCGAACGGGCCAGGGTCCCGGGGCGGGGATGCTGCCTTCGCCGCCAGCGGCCGGGCGGCTTGGCCTGAAGCGGTTCCTGTGGCCGAAGGGGAACCCGGTGCGGCCCGGCGGTTCCGGCACTCGCGTCACGACCCAGCCCGGCGGGTTCGCCACCGGGCCCGGCTTGGTCCCGGCGTCATGGGTTCCGCTGGTGGCTGTCGGGGTCCTGGTCGCGCTGGCGGTGCAGGCGATCCTGGCCGGCCGGGAGCACCTGGCCACCGGCACCGCGCTAGGCATCTCGCTGGCCGCCAGCGTGGCCGGCGTGGCCGGCGCGAGGGCCTGGTACGTGGCCCTGAACCGGGGCAAGGTCCAGGGCATCCCGACGCAGGGGCTGTGCATCCAGGGCTTCATCGTCGCCGCGGTCGTCGTCCTGATAGCCGGCCTGGCGCTGGTCGGCATTCCGATCCGGACGTTCCTCGACGTCTCGGCCCCAGGGCTGTTCCTCGGCATGGCCATCGGCCGGCAAGGATGCTTCCTGCACGGCTGCTGTGTCGGGCAGCCGACCGGATCACGATGGGGGATCTGGGCGTCCGACGGCCGGATGGGCGCCCGCCGGGCGCCCACACAGCAGCTGGAATCACTGGCGTGCCTGATCATCGGGCTAGCCGCGCTGCTCCTTGTCCTGCAGGCCAGGCCGCCCGCGGCCGGAACCGTCTTCATCGGCGCCGTCGCCGCGTACACGGTGTGCAGGCAGCTCCTGTTCCCCTACCGCGCCGAGCCGCGGAGGTCGCCCCTCGGGCGGAGCGCGTCGATGATCGCGGCCGGGCTGGTGCTCATCGCCGACGTCATTGTCGCGATCGTGGCCTGACGGCGGCCCGGACCACGGGCAGGCCCGCGCCCTCCGCGCCAGCGAGGTGGGCCAGGCCGGCGCCCAGCAGGCCGATGACCGTGGCCGCGATCGCGCCCGAGAGGATGAGCCGCGGCCGCCGGGTCACGAGTTACCTCCTACTTCTCGGGGTAGGCGAAGCCGCGAGTGATCAGGTGATCGGGGCCGACCAGGATCTCGCGGGCGAACTGGTAGGGCGCGTCGTGCGCGCCGAAGGTCAGCTGCGCCCAGACGCCGGCGCCGGGGAACCCCAGCAGCAGGACCTGCTTCCCGGCGCTGCGCTTCACCAGGTCAGCCACCGGCGCCAGGCCGGCGGCGTAGGGCTCGCCCGCGAAGAACTGACGGCCGCTGATGCCGACCGCATGCGTCGTGCCGCGGCCGAGGGTGGTGTCGCTGGTGACCTGCTCGTACACGGTCATCGCCGGGACCCGGCGCATCGCCGCGAGGGCGCGGCGCAGCAGCTTCGCGCCCGCCGCGGGCGGCCACGGGACGTCTAGCGACGTCGTCCCGCCGGTCCAGCCGGAAGCCGCGGCCCGGATCGTCAGCAGGTTGTCGCCGCGCGCCCACCGGGCGGGCGCGACCACGCAGCCCGGCCCGCAGCCGCGCACCGGGAGCGTGCCCGCGGTGCGGCGCGGGCCTGCCAGCGTCATCGAGACCGTGAATTGCGCCTCCGGCGCGCCGTTATCCTCGGGGGCGGCCAAGTGCACCACGACCTGCCCGGCGCTGGCGGCGGCGTAGATCCCGATCTCGCCCGCGCGCCCGCCGAGCGGCACCACCGGGCCGCTGGCCGGCGGCGGGAACGGCAGCGCGCCGCCGATGGCGGCGAGGGACGGCGCGGCGAAAGTGCTCAGCAGCGCGCTCACTGCCAGCACCGCGGCCAGGGTTCCCGATTCCGCCCTGGTGGCCAGCGCAGGCCCGGCGCCGGGCTGCGGCCGGTGCCGCAGCCAGATCCGCCCGGCGAGCGCCAGGGCAGCCGCGACTGCGACCAGGGCTGCCTTAAGGATCAGGACGCGCCCGTAGCCAGTCGTGAACAGGTCTCCCAGGGGCACAAGCACCAGGGCAGAGACCACGCCGGTGACCACGACCACGGCGAACAGCCACGCCGCGATCGCGGCGCGCACCGTGTAGAACAGCATTCCCGTCCACAGGACGGCGGCCAGCAGGTGCGCCCAGGTGAGCAGCGCGCCGCCGACCGGGACGACGCTCTCCGGATGGGCGCGCATCCCCTCCGCGCCCGCCACCGCCAGCAGCGGGACCACGGCCCAGACAGGCCGCCGCAGCCGCAACGCGGCAGCGGCGACCGCGAACGACGCGAACTCGACCCCGGTGATCACCCCGGGGCCGCTGGCCAGCAGCCGCGGCACCGACGGGTGCGTCGCGCCGGCCGGCAGGCTCCCGCCGCCGAGGATCAGCGCGGCCAGCCCCGCCAGCCCGCCGAGCGCGGCGGCCAGCCCGGCGAACAGCATCCAGCGCAAGATCGCGGTCGGCCATTGCCCGGACACGGATGACTGCGCGGCGCTAGGGGCGCCGCCCAGCGACGCCGGGGCGGGGCCGACCCCGAACCTGAACTCGCTTCCCACCACGTCCCCGTCGGCGGAGACCACCTGCCAGCTCACCGTGTACACGCCGTGCGGTAGCCGGCCCCTCACTGGCACCGTGACGACGCTGCGCCCGCCGCTCTCCCGCGCCGGGCCGAGCGCGATCTTGCGCCCGCCCGCGCCGGTCAGTGTCACCGGCGTCCCCGCCATGGTGACCGCCTCGTTGAACGTCAGCGTGATCGCCTTCGGCGAGACCGGCACCGCGCTGTCGGCCGCCGGGGACGTGAACAGCAGCGTCGCGTGCGCCGATGCGGCCGGCGCTGCCGCGACCAGCACGATTCCCGCCGCCGTCAGCAATCCCAGCAGTCCGGACACCCAGCGGATGACCTGATGCGCCCCGCGCCCGCGCAGCCTCATCCGCCGACGGCGGACCTTCCGCGCGCGGCCGGGTAAGTTCGTTCCCCGGTGCCGCGTCGCATGCCGCGGATCATTGAACAGCATGGAGACCGGGCAGGCCAGCCCCGCGAGCGCCGGCAGCGCCACCAGCCGGCCCGCGGATTGCGACCATGGCCGGGTACTCGCGCATCATCTGCTGGCCGGACCCGGATGTTGCGTACGGCGCGGTGGGGGCGGCGGACCTGACCCGGGCGGCCGTCGCGCCCGGACGGGCTGCTGGCGAAAGCCGCGCCCGCAGTCCCGTCCGTCACCGAGATCACGCCGATGACCGCCGCGCTCCTCGCGGCGTTCACCCCTCGCCCCGGTCCTCACTGCCAGCCGGGATCCGCCGGTCAGCACGCAGTTGGTCGACTTCGGCGCGCAAGGCTGTGATCTCCTGGTCCTGCGGGGTCAGCTGGCCGGGCTGGGGTGCCTGCTGCGCGCGGCGCGGTCGCATCATCATCCACATGCAGGCGCCCATGCCGAGCGGGCAGGCCAGTGCTGGGAGCAGATAGAGCAGCTTATCCACGGGTAAACCTCCGGTTCAGTACAGTTCTGGGGCCAGGCGTCCGAGGGCGCGGCGCAGCCGGCGCTCGGACAGCCGCCCGTAGCCGAACGGGCGGCCCGCAACGAGCACGCCGGGCGCGAACAGCACGCCTGCCCTGGCGGCGAGGGACTGGCCGTGCCCGCTGGCCAGGTCGATCTCGGTGATCTCGATCGGATGGTCGTCGCTGACCCGGGCCAGCACGCCCTTAGCGTGCTCGCACAGCGCGCAGTCGGCCTGGGTGAGCAGCGTGATCGCGGTCACGACGGGTGCTCGCCCGCCTTCATGTCCGCCAGCATCGTGGTGGCGGGCAGGAACATCGTGTACTTCGGAGCCCCGCCGTAGTCGGCGCGCCAGCGGATCACCCCGTCGGGCCCCACCAGGATGAAGGTGTGCCCGTCGGCCGACATGCCCATCATCCCGTACTTATTGGCGCCATAAGCCCGGGACACCGCGAGGCCGGGATCCGACAGCACCGGGGTGGACAGACCCATGTCGCGGGTTTTCTGGGTGATGGCGCCGACCGGGTTGGTGGTAATCGACAGCACCTGGCCGATGCCGGCCGCCCGCAGTTGGGCGGCGTGCTTCTCCAGGTCGGTGATCTGGGTCCAGCATGGCTGGCAGGACAGGCCCTCCTGGAAGAACAGCAGCACGCTCTTGCCCCGGTACTGTGACAGGCTAACCTGCCCGCCAGTGCTGGCGGCCAGGCTGAAGGCCGGGGCGGCTTGCCCGGGTCCCGGGCTGCCGACCTGGTACGGGTAGGCGCCCACGCCCGTGTGTGACGCGTTGCCGAAGATGACGAACAGCACGGCGACGGCCGCAGCGGCCGCTGCGGCGATGGCGGCCCACCCGCCGATCTTGCGGCGCCGCCCGGCCCGCCGCTGCGCCTGCTGTGCGGCAGCCAGCCTGGCCCTCCGCTCGGCCGCCAGCGTCGCCTTGCGCTGCGCAGCCGGCGTTGCCGGGCGCTGCCCTCCAGGCGGGCCGTTACCGTGGCCCGCCTCGCGGGCTTGCCGCTGGCCGAGCGCCTGGCGCTGGCGCTGGCCGGTCCTGGACTTACCGCTCATGGGTGACCGCTTCCTGCCCGGCGCGGGCGCTCGCTCTGGTGATCTCGGGGCACCCCGGAATCGGCGGGGACGGCCTATCGGCAGCTTCCGTGGCCGAGGCCGGATCCGCGGCGCGCCCGCGGGAGCGCCGGGCCTGCGCCGCCAGCGCCGCGACCAGGCCAGCCAGCGCGAGCAGCACGGCCCAGCCAGGCAGCCACGACAGCGCCTGGCCCGTCACCGAGCTGACATGCTGCAGCCATGCGGCGAAGCTCACCCGCCACCCCGAGCTGGGCATCGACGGGCCGGTCACCGCGGTCACCAGCGTCACGACCCCCATCCCGAGCAGCACCACCCCCGACGCCACCGTGCCCAGCGGCATCGTCCGCGCGAGCCGGCCGAACCCGACCCGGACCCGGCGGCCGTGCAGCAGCCGCGAGGAACCCCAGTCCCGCCGCTCCCACACCAGCGCCAGCACTGCCAGCGGCGCCACCATCCCCGCCACGTAGGTCAGGCTCACCGCCAGCGCGCTGCCGAACGAGGCGACCGACCCGGTGACCACGATCACGCCTGCCAGCACCGGGGCGCAGCACGCCGAGGCGATCCCGGAGAACAGTCCCAGGCCGTAGGCCGCGACGTAGCCATGCCCCGCCGGGGAGCGCAGCGACGGCATCGGCAGCATCGGCTTCCACCCGGCCAGCACCGCGATCCCGCCGGCCAGCATCGCCGCGCCGCCGATGGAGAAGATGAGCCGGTGATGGGCGGGTAGCGCGGCCGACAGCGCCGAGGCGCCCAGCCCGATCGGCACGATCAGCGTCGCCACCCCGGCGGCGAACACCCCGGTCGCCGCCGCGATCCCGGACCGCCGCCCGAATCCGGTCGCGAAATAGGCGGGCAGCATCACCGACACGCAGCACGGCGCGAGCAGCGCCATCATGCCGCCCAGGAACGAGACCAGCAGAACAGTCCCGAACAGCACCTGATGCATGCCACTCCCCTTCGGTGATCTGGATCGCTACCAGGCTACACTTAAACACCTTAGGTGATCCGGTCATCGCTGGACGCCGCACTCCGCACGCTGGACCGCCGGAGTCGGCCCGGGGCCATCTTCAGCACGGCCCGAATTGCCGCGGCGGATCTGCTAGCGCGCACCAGATGTCGGGGCCAGCTTTGGCAGTGTCCCTGGTCAGCTCGGCGGGGGTCACGGCGCCGAGCACCCGCCTGATGACGCGGTGCCCGGCGTCCAGGAAGAACGTCTGCGGAATCGCGACAACCCCCCAGGCATTCGCGATCGCCGCCCAGCGGTCGACCCCCACCGGGTAGGTCACCCCCGCCCTGCGCACGAAGCTGAGCGCCGCCGCCGTGGCGTCGCTGACGTCGACGCCGATCATCACGACCCATCCCCTCGGAACGCGGAAGAACCTGGCCAGCAGCGGGTCTCCTTCTTGCACGGCACGCACCAGGAGGCGAAGAAATTGACCACGACCGGGCGACCCGGGTAGGCAGCGAGGGAGACATGCCCGGCGGGATGGCCGAGGGCAGGGAGGGTGAAGCCCGGGACGCGGGGCGCGGCCCCGTGAGGATGATCGGGCGCGCCGATCACCGTTGCCGCCACGGCAAGGACGAGACCCGCTGCGGTCACGCCGGTCGTGATCCTGTGCCGCCGGATTGCGCGGCGCGCCGCGGCCGCCCAATCCCGTGATGACGCTTTGAGCACGGCAGGCATCCTCACGGGCCCATTGCCGGACATCATCCTCATCTCACTCCCCCGGCACCGGCTTCATCCGGTGCGGCAGCCAGGGCCTGACTGCGGACCCGGCATGCCCGTGTTCATCCCGGGCCGCAATCAGAGTACACCTAAGTGTCTTAGGTGATTGAGCCTGTCACAGCCCCCCGGGGTGCTTGCAGCCGGATCATCCCGCGAGCCACCTGGCGGGCGCGCCCCGGCGCGCTCAGCCGCGGGGCAGCGCCACGGCAGCCGCCGGCGCCGCGACCGCGGGGCCATGCGGGCAGTAGTTCATCCCCCGGGCGGATGCCGCGGGCCCGGCCAGAAGCAAGAGCGGCACCAGCACCACGGCGGCCACAGCGGAGGTGACGGCGGCCGCGCGGGTCCTGCCGATCGCGGCCGGGCCGTCGATCAGCCGCCGCACCCGGGCCGCGTCCGCGGTACCAGCGGCGCCCAGCGCGGCGGCGGGGACGCCGGCGCCCAGATTCAGCAGCGCCCCCGCGACGGCGAGCCGGTGCGCAGCAGCGCTGGCCGCGTCGTCGGCGCGCAGCTCGGCCAGCCGGGCGACCTGCTCGCGGGCGATGCGGAACGCCGGCACGCGGGGGAAGGCCGCGTGCATGGCGCCCGCGAGCGTTACCAGCAGATGGTGGCGGCCGCGCAGGTGTGCGCGCTCGTGCGCGAGCACGGCGCGCAGCTGGCCCTCGGCGAGCGCGCCGAGAGCGCCCGTGGTGATTACGATGCGGCTCCCGTTCCCGGGCAGGCAGTAGGCGGCGGGCTCATGATGGCGCACGATGACGGCACCGAGCCGCGGATCGGGCCTGCCGACCCGTGAGAGCCGCAGCCGGTGACGGCGGCGCGCCCCCGCTGCCTGGGCCAGCGCCCGGGCGGCGCACCAGGTGACGCGGGCGAGGACGGCGAGGGCAAGCACGGCGCCCGCCCCGGTCAGCGCCGCCCCGCCGGGGTGCGCGTACTGCGAGCGCAGCGCCATCACGCACGCGGCCAGCAGGCCGGCCAGGTGGGCGCTGACCCGCACCGTGGGCACCATCAGCGCGAGCCCGCCGGCCAGAACGGAGGCGACCGCGGAGCCGGTGAGCGCGAACCAGGCGGCGATCGCCAGCCGCGGCGCGCCCTCGGGCCACCGGGCCCTGGCCAGCGCGCCGGGCCCGGCGGTCAGCAGCAGCGCGGCGTAGCCCAGCAGGGCGGCGGCGGCGATCACGAGCCGGCCTCTTCCCGCAGTGCGTGGTCCAGCATCCGGCGCAGCTCCCGCGCCTCGGCGGGGTCGATGCGCCCGACGAAGCTGCGCAGCGCGGCCACCCGGTCCGGGCTGGCCTCCAGGGCCTCGCCCATCAGGCCGGCGGTGTAGTCCTCCCTGGTCACCGTCGCCCGGTACCGGTATGCCCGGCCGTCCTTCTCCCGGGCCAGCCAGCCCTTGCGGTAGAGAATCTCCACCACCGTGAGGACCGTGTTGTAGGCAGGCTCGCGCTCCGGCCGCAGGCCCGCCCAGATCTCGCGTACCAGTACCGGCCGGCCCGCCGCCCAGACCCGGTCCATGATGACGGCCTCCAGCTCGCCGAAGCTCCGCACACCGCCTCCCGCCATGACTCGCCGCGTCCCGCGTCCGCCTATTATCACCTAAGAATCATCGGTGGCACCTCTCCTGGCAGAGATAGCACGCCAGGCCTCGCGGCCCGGATGCCGCGCCGCGGTCGGGGAGGCCGGCCGATCTGGTCCTCCCGCCGGCTGCCAAGGACTGCCGGCGCCCCTACTGCCCCCGCCAACGGCAGCTCAGTCGGGACAGCCCCTGGCCGCCCGCTCGCCTGCGAAGCCGTCCGGTTACCCTACCCCACCCCGGGTGGGGTAGGGTAACGAGAAGCAAGGGGAGGTGCCGAGTGATCGCGGGTCACAAGCGCGAGGCGCTGTTGCGGCTGAAGACGGTGCGCGGACATATCGACGGCGTGATCGGCATGGTCGAGGAAGAGGTCTACTGCCCGGACCTGATGAAGCAGGTGGCGGCGCTGCAAGCGTCGCTGGAGAAAGTCAACCGGGTCCTGTTGCGCAACCACCTGGAGACCTGCGTGTCGGAGGCGATCCGCACGGGGCAGGGCCAGGAGAAGATCGCTGAGCTGATGGAGGCGCTGCCCTACAACTCCGGGCTGACCGACTTCCGCCACCGGGCCGAGCCGCTGCCGCTGGCCGGTTCCGCGGCCGACGGCCGCGAGCCAAACGGTTCAGCCCAGGGCGGGCGCAGAGCCCCGCGATGAGCGCCGATACCGCGCCAGCGCCGGCGTCGTCGCTCCCCGCGCGCGAGCCGGGGAGCGGGCTCGGGAGGCACCTGACGCTGGAGATCACCGGGATGACGTGCGCCTCGTGCGTGCGCGGGGTGGAACGGGCCCTGGCGGGTGTCCCCGGTGTCGCGGCGGCCACCGTGAACCTGGCGGCCGAGTCCGCTGACATCACCCTCGCCCGGCCGGTCGAAGCCGGCGCTCTGATCACTGCCGTGGCCGATGCCGGCTACCAGGCGGCGGTCCCGGCAATCGTGCGCGCCGACAGCGTGGCCCGGCGGCGGGCGGCGCAGGCTGCCGAGCTCCGCGGGCGGCGGGTGCGGCTGGGCGCCGGCGCGGTCCTGTCCGCCGCCGTGCTGGTCGTGGCCTACGGTTTCACCTCCGCGACCTGGGCCGGATGGGCGCAGCTGGTGCTGGCGCTGCCGGTGTACGCGTGGGTAGGTGCGCTGTTCCACCGTGGTGCGCTGGAAGCGGCCCGGCACCGTACCACCAACATGGACACCCTTGTCTCGCTGGGCACGAGCGTGGCGTTCGGCTACTCGGTGATCGCGACGATCGCCCTGCCGGGCCGGCCGACCTACTATGATATCGCCGCGCTGATCATCACGCTGATCGCGGTAGGCAAGTATCTCGAGCTGGCCGGCCGGGCCCGTGCCGGAGCCGCGATCGAGGCCCTGGCTGAGCTGCAGCCCCGGGTCGCACATCTGATGGCCCGCGCCTCCAGCGGCCAGCGCGGCGACCCGGCGGCCGCGATCGACGTCCCGGCCGAGACGCTCCGCGCCGGCGACGTCGCCCTGGTCCGCCCCGGGGAGGCCATTCCCGCCGACGGCGTGCTGGCCGAGGGCGCGGCCAGCGTGGATGAGTCGATGCTGACCGGCGAGCCGCTGCACCGCGATAAGCGGCCCGGCGACGAGCTGACCGGCGGCACCGTGAACGGACGCGCCCCGCTCGTGCTGCGCGTCGCGCGCACCGGCGCGGAGTCGGTGCTGGGCCAGATCATGGCGCTGGTCGATGCCGCCCAGAAGGAGAAGTCCAGGACGCAGCGGCTGGCCGACCGGATCTCGGCGGTGTTCGTGCCGGTCATCCTGGCGATGGCTGCCGCCACCCTGGCCGGCTGGCTGCTCGCCGGTGCCGGGGTCACGGCCGCGCTGATCACCGCCGTTGCCGTGCTGGTGGTCGCGTGCCCCTGCGCCCTGGGGCTCGCGACACCGGTGGCCATCATGGCCGGCACCGGCCGGGGCGCCCAGCTCGGGCTGCTCATCCGCGGCGGCGAGAGCCTGGAACGGATCCATGGCCTGGCCACCGTGGTGCTGGACAAGACCGGCACCCTGACCGTCGGGCATCCCGCAGTCGTGCGCCTGCTGCCGCTGGATGGCAGCAACGGGCGCCAGGCGCTGGCCCTGGCGGCCGGGGCGGAAGCATCCTCCGAACATCCCCTGGCCCGCGCGGTGGTCACAGCGGCCGAGGACATAGGCCTCACCCCGGCGGCAGTCAGCGATGTCGAGGCCATAGCCGGGCGCGGCGTGACCGCGACAGCGGGAGAGCGGCGGGTGCAGGCCGGGTCACTTGCCTGGCTCACCCAGGCCGGCGTTGACACCTCCCCCGCCGGCCGGCTGTCCGGGGAACTGGCCGAAGCCGCTCAGACCCCGGTCGCCGTCGCGATCGACGGGCGCGTTCGCCTGCTGCTGGGCATCGCGGACGCCCTGCGCGCCGACAGCCCCGACGGTGTCGCCCGGCTGCGCGCGCTCGGGCTGGAGCCGGTGCTGGCGACCGGGGACACGCTGGCGGCAGCCACCGCCACCGCCCGCGCAGCCGGCATCAGCAACGTCCATGCCGGGCTGCGGCCGCAGGACAAGTCCGCGCTGGTGGAACGGCTGCGGCACGAGCATGGCCCGGTAGCGATGATCGGTGACGGCATTAACGACGCGCCCGCGCTGGCCACCGCGGACATCGGCATCGCGGTCGCCACCGGCACCGGCGCGGCGATGGCCGCCGCCGACATCACCGTGGTCCACGGCGGCGTCGGCGCGGTGGCCGATGCGGTCATGCTCGCCCGCGCCACCCGCCGGATCATCCGCCAGAACCTCGGCTGGGCCTTCGGCTACAACCTGCTGCTCGTCCCTCTGGCCGCCGCCGCAATCTTGCCGCCCGTGCTTGCCGCGGTCGCGATGGCCACCAGCTCGGTCACCGTGGTCGGCAACGCACTGCGGCTGCGCCGCTTCGGCACCCGAGCGCGCGCACACACGCCACCTCACCACGGCACAACCACCCCGGTGGCCCGGGCGCTCGCAGAGAAGGGAGCCAGCAGATGAGCCCAGTGACTATCGAGCTGACCGCACCAGACATCTCCTGCCAGAAATGCCAGACGAACGTCGAGTCCGGCCTCGCGCGCGAGCCAGGCGTCGAGGACGCGAGCGTTGACGTCGGCGCCCGGCATATCCGCATCGCCTATGACCACGAGCAGACTAGCCCCAGTCAGCTGCGATCCAAGCTCAGCGAGATCGGGTACCCGGCCGCTCCCTGAGAGGCCAGCCGGCCGGCAGCCACGCCGGAAGTACCGAGGCCGGCGGCGACCAGCAGCGCGCCCATCTCGTTGCGATCCAGGCCGGTGGCGTGCGACTCGTAATCCAGCCGCGGCCGGCGGACATGAGCTGCCGGGGAGTGATCGAGCAGTTCTTCCTCGACCGCGTACGTGTAGAACCCGGCCACGGTGCACAGCCTGCGGGTGACGGTGGCGCGGGCACGGCCCCCGGCTTCCAGGTCGCGGCCGAAGCACTCGATGTCGGCGCGGCGGACGCCGAACAGGCGCAGGTGATGCTGGTGGCGCCAGCCGGCGAACTGCCGGAGATCGAGCGCGTACGCCTCGCGGGTCAGGCCGCTGCAGCCGGCCAGGAACCCGGCGAGCGCCAGGCGTTCGGGATTACTGAATGCCGGCTCGGCGACAACGATGGCGGTGGACGTGGAGCGGGTCGTGGTGGTCATCGGGTACCTCCCGGGGTCGGGCTGAGACCCGGAAGGCAGGGCCAGCCGACGGCCCCAGCGATGATGAGGAATCTCACGGTAAGACGCGCTCGGGCAGTTACGCCACGTCACCGCAGGCAACGCATGCGCGTCGTCCGGGTACGCTCCCGACCGATGCTCCTATGTCCTGTCAAGGGCTTGTCGGGTATTGATTTCAGCGGTGCGGCTGGCATGGCTGGTCGCTTTCTTGGGGTCTGGGGGTGGTGCGCTGACCAGGGGCTGCTGGAGTTGCGGACAAGA
>WNGD01002060.1_pt1 | contig 21235 bp, 19 predicted proteins | sample 5400671 | NCBI WGS metagenome assembly WNGD01 (sample SAMN13153369, study PRJNA577476) | soil metagenome | isolation source: 40 cm soil or saprolite under grassland replicate 2 | place: USA:California | collected 2016-06-15 | reverse complement strand
AGGTGAGAGAGCCGGCGCAGCCGGCTTCGCCGCAGCCTTTGACGCCGAGCACATTGGTCTTCGCTGGCACCGGATGATGAATGACGCCCACCTCGGGCGAATCGGTCGCGCGCGGCAGCGCATAATCCATGAACGACCCGGTCAGGAATTGCCCGTCATCGTCATAGACGGTCATCTCCATTAGTGCCTGGCCGATCCCTTGGACGACGCCGCCGTGCAGCTGACCCTCGACGATCAGCGGGTTGATGACGGTGCCGAAATCATTGACCGAGACGTATTTCACCACCTCGATCACGCCGGTCTCGGGGTCGAGCTCGACTTCGCAGACGTGGCATCCGTTGGGATAAGTTGAGGCGCCGGGGCCCTCGCTCACGTGGCGCACATCGAGCGTGGAGGGAGTGCCCTCCGGCAGCTTGAGTCCGTCGCGCAGCCGCGCGGCGAGCTCCATGATCCCGATCGCGCGATCGGTGCCGGCAATGACGAAGCGGCCATTGGCGAACTCGATGTCGACGGGTGAGGCTTCGAGCACGTGCGAGGCGATCTGCTTGCCTTGCTCGACCACCTTGGCAGCCGCTTCGACGATCGCGGTGCCGCTGTGCATGATCGATTTCGAGCCGCCGGTGCCGCCTCCCGTCAAGAGCTCGTCGCTGTCTCCTTGCAGCAGACGGACGCGCTCGAAAGGAATGCCGAGCCTTTCGCTGAGTACCTGCGCGAACGGCGCCGCGTGACCTTGCCCGTAATCGAGCGTGCCGGTGATGACGGTGACGCTGCCGTCCGCTTCGAACCGGATGCCTCCCATTTCCTTGCTCGGGGGCGCCGTTACCTCGAGAAAGCTTCCGACGCCGAGGCCGCGCACCTTTGCGCGCTTGCGGCTCTCGCGTTTGCGGCGGGCGAAGCCCTTCACGTCTGCGACTTCGAGCGCGTGCTTGAGCAGGCCCGGAAAGTCGCCGCTGTCGTAATTGCTGCCGGAGGCCGTCTTGATCGGAATCTCGCGCGGCCTGATCTGGTTGCGCCGGCGCAGCTCCAGGCGATCGATGCCCATCTCGGCGGCGGCCGCGTCGATCAGCCGTTCCATGTAGTAGTTGCCCTCGGGTCGGCCGGCGCCGCGATAGGCGGACACGTGTGAGGTATTGGTGAACACGCACTTGGTGGAGACCTCAATCAACGGCGTGCGATAGACGTTCTGTACGTTCTTGACGATGTTGAGCGTCGAGGGCATCGGCGCGACCGCGGAGAGAAACGCGCCCATATTGCCGAAGTTCGTGATGCGGACAGCGAGAAAGTTTCCCTCGCCGTCGAGCGCAAGCTCGGCGGTGAGCTCATGATCGCGGCCGTGACTGTCGGAGACAAAGCTTCCTGAGCGTTCGTCGGTCCATTTCACCGGGCGGCCGAGGGCGCGCGCGGCGTGCAGCACGCAGACATGTTCCGGGAACGGTGCGGCCTTCATGCCAAATGAGCCGCCGACATGACCGGTCATGATGCGCAGCTGCTTGGGCTCGACTTTGAGAATCTCCGCCATATTGCCGCGCAAGCCGAACACTCCCTGGGAGGGCGCATGCAGTGTGAAGCGTCCGCTGGCTTTATCGTAGACGCCGATGGCGGCGCGCGGCTCCATGGCGTTGACGACCACGCGGCTGTTGACGAGCTTGAGCCGTGTGACGTGCGCGGCTTTGGCGAAAGCGGCCGCGACCTGTTCGCTGTCGCCGTAGTGGTAGTCGAGCGCAACGTTCCCGGGTGCTTCCTCGTGAAGGAGCGGCGCGCCCGGACGCGCGGCCTCCTCCGGCCGGACCACTGCGGCCAGGGCATCGATTTCGACGTCGACGGCCTCGGCGGCGTCTTTTGCCTCGAGCAGCGTCTCGGCAACGACGAAGGCGACCGGATCGCCGACAAATCGCACCTTGTCGGTCGCCAGCGCTGGCCGCGGCGGCTGCTTCATCGGCGTGCCGTCGCGGTTCTTGAACTGCACGATGCATTTGAGGGTGCCGTATTCGGCGAGATCGGCACCGGTATAGACCCCGAGCACGCCCGGGAGCTGGCGCGCAGCGGATGCGTCGATGGCCTCGATCACGCCGTGGGGGACACGGCTGCGGACTATGACCGCATAGGCCTCGCCGGGAAGCTTGACGTCGTCGGTGTAGCAGCCGTCTCCGCGCACCAGGATCGGGTCTTCGCTGCGCGGCACCGGTTGTCCGATGCCGAATTTCATGACCGCGAAGGCTTGCGGATCGTTTTGCAGATTCATCAAGCAATGCCTTGATCAATAGATCGCCTGCAAGCCGGTCGGCCGCAGGCGATGGGCTCCACGGATGAGGCCTGCCTGCCGGCGTCGAACCCGGCGGGCGGCGCGGACTCGAGATAAAGGACGCGAGCCGCCTCGACAAGGACGTTGCGCCGGGCCATGCACTCAACGCGCATCTGTTGCGCGAGCAGGCCGCGTGTTAGACTTGTTCTGATCTTGGTTCGGATAAGGCTGCAGCCGTTGAGCCAGGGAAGGCTTCGGCGCGGCAGGAAGGAATTTGATGAAGGACGAGGGCCGGGCAGCCGGCGGCCTCGACCCTGCCCGTGAGCGGGTGCCGCAGCAGCGGCCCCGCTCGGGTCGGCGCGCGCCTTACGGCGATCCGCGTCACGACGGCGCGCACGCCTTGCCGACCTATGCCGCCCTCGATCTCGGCACCAACAACTGCCGGCTCCTGGTGGCTCGTCCCACCGGCGACAGCTTCCGCGTCGTCGACGCGTTCTCGCGCATCATCCGTCTCGGCGAGGGGCTCTCGACCTCGGGGCGCATCAGCAATGCGGCGATCGACCGTGCAGTGGGAGCGCTCGCGATCTGTCGCGACAAGATGCGCAATCGCGGCGTCACACGGGCGCGGCTGATCGCGACCGAGGCGTGTCGCGCGGCGGACAACGGGACCGAATTCCGTGCCCGTATCGCTGGCGAGGTCGGTCTCGAGCTCGAGATCATCGACCGTGAAACCGAGGCCACTTTGGCGGCGACCGGCTGCACGCCGCTGATGGATCCGCGGGCCCATGCGGTCGTGTTGTTCGACATTGGCGGCGGCTCTTCGGAGCTCGTCTGGCTCGAGCGTTCGCCGCCGGCCCGGGGCGGGCCGCCATTGCCGAGGATCAAAGGCTGGGCGTCGCTGCCGGTCGGCGTGGTCACGCTCGCGGAGCGTCATGGCGGACATGAGGTCACGCGGGAAACCTATGCGGCAATGATTGCCGAAGTCGCCGCCTTGGTGGACGGGTTCGTGGCCGAGCATGGCGGACTCAAAGGCGATCACGTGCACCTGCTCGGCACATCGGGAACCGTAACCACCATCGCCGGCGTCCATCTCGAACTGCCTCGTTACGAGCGCCGCCGCGTCGACGCCTGCTGGATGGCCGACGATGAAGTGACGCGCGTGATCGAGCGCCTGCTGGGCTGGAGCCATGAAGATCGGGTGGCCAACGCGTGCATTGGGGCCGAACGCGCCGACCTGGTGCTCGCCGGTTGCGCGATTCTCGATGCGATCCGCCGCGCGTTTCCCTGTGAGCGGGTACGGGTCGCCGACCGCGGCCTACGCGAAGGCATGCTGGTGCAGATGATGCGCGAGGACGGCGTGTGGGAGGGCCGGGCGAGGGGCACGCTCATCTAGTTACGGGTCTCGTTCGGAGCCGAAGGATCCAAATGAACCCAAGCAAGCGCCCGCGCAAAGTCCGCCTCAAATCGGGCAAAGGCCGCTCAGTCTCCTCAAAGCTCTGGCTCGAGCGACAGCTCAACGATCCTTACGTGGCGCGCGCCAAGCGCGAAGGTTTTCGCGCCCGCGCTGCTTTCAAGCTGCTCGAGATCGACGAGCGGTACCATTTGTTCAAGCCGGGGGCGCGCGTCGTCGACCTCGGCGCCGCCCCAGGCGGCTGGAGCCAGGTCGCGGCACGAGGCGTCGGCAGCGCGCACGGCAGAGGCAAAGTCGTCGCCGTCGATCGCCTGGAAATGGCGCCGACCGCCGGAGTCGAATTCATCCGGCGCGACTTTCTTGAGGCGGGGGCGGGCGAAGAGATCAAGGCTTTGCTCGGCGGCGACGCCGACGTCGTGCTCTCCGATATGGCGGCAAACGCCACCGGGCACCGGCCGACCGATCATCTCAAGATCATGGCGCTCGCCGAAGCCGCCGCCGATTTCGCCCGCGAGGTACTTGCCCCGGGCGGCGTCTTTCTCTGCAAGGTGCTGCAAGGCGGAACCGAGGCGACGCTCCTCGCGGGGCTCAAGCGCGATTTCGCCCACGTGAAGCACGTCAAGCCCGCTGCGAGCCGCCCGGAATCGGCGGAGCTTTATCTCCTGGCAACGGGATTTCGCGGGATGCGTCAGCCCATGCGCTGATCGGTTGCCTCCGTGGGTCCGGCGGCGGGTGCCGTGGTGCGCCGCGCGAGCTCTGCGCCGGCGTCGGCCGGCAGCCGCGCAAAAATGAAAAAACCGCAGGCGGCGATCACGGCGATGGTGAGATATGCCGGCTGAAAATCGGCGGCGGTGATCGTGGCGTGTCCGCGTGCCCACAAGGTCAGATCGACCGCGAGCGCACCGATCGCGACGCCGACCGAGATGGACACCTGTTGGGCGACGGCCACGAGCGAGGTCGCGCGGCTCATGCGCCGGTTGTCGACCTCCGCATAGGCAATCGTGTTGAGGCTCGTGAATTCGAGCGAGCGAAAAAACCCGCCAATGATCAACACGCCGACGATCCACGCGAAGGAGACGCCGGGCGTGAAGGTCGCGCAGGCGGCGACCAGCGTCGCGCTGACCAACGCATTCACCACCAGAACGCGGCGGAATCCGAAGCGCCGGAGAATGATCGGGATCACGGTCTTCATGCCCATGGCGCCGACGACATTGGACAGCGTAATCAGTCCCGACTGGAAAGCAGTGAGATCGAAGCCGAGCTGGAGCAGGAGCGGCAACAGGAAGGGCATTGCGCCGATGCCGGAGCGATAGATGAAGCCGCCGACAACGGCGGCACGCATGGTTGGTATGGCGAGCAAGGATAGATCGAGCACTGGCGCGGGGGTGCGCCGCGCATGCAGGACATACGCATAGGCCGAGGCGGCGCCGAGCACGATCAGGCCCACGACCACGCCGGTCGGAAGAAAATTAAGCCCGAGCAATGAGCCGCCGAAGGCGAGTCCGCCGATGCCAAGCCCGGCAAGCACTGCGCCAAGCGGGTCGAATGGGTCCGGGCTTTCGGCTCGCACATCCTCGATGAAGATCGTCGCCAAGACGATGCCGATAAGCCCGATCGGGATGTTGATCAGGAAAATCCAATGCCAGGAGATATAGGTCGTGATGAATCCACCGAGCGCAGGGCCGATCAACGGACCGATCAGCGCCGGCAAGGTGACCCAGACCATGGCGTTGATCAGCTCGCGCCGGTCAACGCTGCGCACCAGAACGAGGCGCCCAACGGGCGTCATCATCGCTCCACCCATGCCCTCGAGGATGCGCGCCAGCACGAACTGGTAGAGGGAACCCGAGACCGCGCAGCCGATCGAGCCGAGCATGAACACGGCGATCGCCGCGCGAAACACCGTGCGCGCGCCGAAACGATCGGCGGTCCAACCGCTGAGCGGGATGAAGACCGCAAGCGAGAGCAAGTAGGAGGTGACCGCGAGCTTGAGCGTGAGCGGGCTCGTGCCGATGTCGGCGGCGATTGCCGGCAGCGAGGTCGCAATGACGGTTGAGTCCATGTTTTCCATGAACAGGGCAACCGCGACGATCAGCGGCACGATGCGCTTTGCCAGCATGAGGACTAGGGCCGTGACATCTATGGGTGCGCGCGGGGAAACCGGCACGCCCGCGCACAGAGTTGGCTGGCAGGACCGTCTTGTGGGGCAGACAGATCACTCATTGCGGCACGTTAGCAGAATCGGTGCGGCCTCGGAGGGCGACCATTGTGCGGCGGCAAGCGCCGCCCCACATAGAAAGGGCGCTCGGCTCAGGAGGTTGGCCGATGGTCTATTTGGTCGCAGCTTTGCTTCCGCCGCTCGGTCTCCTGCTGAACGGCCAGCCGTTTGCCGCCATCTTCAATCTCATCCTCATCGTGCCCTGTATCTTGCTCGGGCTTGTTTTTCCCGTTGCCTTCCTCATTCCGTCGCTGCACGCCGTCATTGCGGTCCATATGAAGCGTGAGGATCGCAAGCACCGCGAGCTGGTGAGCGCAATCGAGCGGCACGGGCCACCGCCGGGTTGGCGGCCCTGATTCGCGGCGGCCAGGGTGGCGGCGAGGAGGCGGCCCGCAAGACATCGTTTCTTTCGTGGAGTTGCCGTCAAATCGCTAGGATTTGTGCGCGAGCCATGCTATCGACCGGCGCCAATCCAAAACCGGCCGAGCCGCGCCAGCCCATTCGGCGCCGGTGATACCATCTCTTGATCGTGCGGTCGCGAGTTTCGCAAGACGGCCATTGGAGTTGGCGATGGAGCAGAAAAGCAACGGAACGCTGCGCGAAGCGCTCACCTTCGACGACGTCCTGCTCAAGCCTGGATTGGCCGAACTGCTGCCGTCCGACGCCGACATCCGCTCGCGAATCACCCGCGACATTCCGCTCAATATTCCGATCGTCGCCTCGGCCATGGACACTGTGACCGAGGCCAAGATGGCGATCGCCATGGCGCAAGCCGGGGGGCTTGGCGTCATTCACCGCAATCTCGAGCCGGAGGAGCAAGCCGCGCAGGTCCGTCAGGTCAAGAAGTTCGAGTCCGGCATGGTGGTCAATCCTCTCACCATCGATCCTGGCGCCACGCTGGCGGATGCGCTGGCCCTGATGCAGGATCACCGCATTTCCGGCATCCCGGTGGTGGAGGGCGGCGGCAACGGCCGCGCCGGCAAGCTCGTCGGCATTCTTACCAACCGCGACGTCCGCTTTGCCACCGATCCGCGCCAGAAGGTGGCCGAGCTGATGACCAAGGAGCGGCTTATCACCGTGCGCGAGGGCGTCGGACAGGCCGAGGCCAAGCGCCTCCTCCATCAGCACCGCATTGAAAAGCTGCTCGTGGTCGACGATCAGTATCGCTGCGTCGGATTGATTACGGTCAAGGACATCGAGAAGGCCGTCGCCAATCCGCATGCCTGCAAGGACGAGCAAGGGCGTCTGCGCGTTGCCGCCGCGACGACCGTGGGCGACAAGGGATTCGAGCGCACCTCCCGCCTGATCGCGGCGGGAGTCGACCTCGTGGTTGTCGACACCGCGCACGGCCATTCGCGTTCGGTCCTCGATGCCGTCAAGCGCATCAAGCGGCACTCGAACGCGGTGCAGGTGGTTGCCGGCAATATCGCGACCGCCGAGGGCGCGAAGGCGCTGATCGATTCCGGCGCGGACGCGATCAAGGTTGGCATTGGCCCGGGCTCGATCTGCACCACCCGAATCGTGGCCGGGGTCGGGGTGCCGCAGCTCACGGCTATCATGGATGCGGTCGAGGTGGCGCGGAAAACCGGCACGCCGGTGATCGCCGACGGTGGCATCAAATATTCCGGCGATCTCGCCAAGGCCCTCGCCGCGGGCGCCGACTGCGCCATGGTGGGCTCGCTCCTCGCGGGTACCGACGAGACGCCGGGCGAGGTCTTTCTCTATCAGGGCCGCTCGTACAAGACCTATCGCGGCATGGGCTCGGTGGGCGCCATGGCGCGCGGCTCTGCTGACCGTTATTTCCAGCAGGACATTAAGGACACGCTCAAGCTCGTGCCGGAAGGGGTTGAAGGCCAGGTGCCATACAAAGGCGCGGCAGCGACCGTTCTGCACCAATTGAGCGGGGGGCTACGCGCTGCCATGGGCTACGTCGGTGCGAAGACCTTGCAGGAGCTGCACGAGAAGGCGGAATTCGTGCGCGTTTCGGCCGCCGGCATGCGCGAGAGTCACGTACACGACGTAACGATCACACGCGAGAGTCCGAATTATCCCAGCCGGCCCTAATCCCTGCCCGAAGGCAGACGCGTGCGCACGCCCGCGAAGGCGACAGCGTTGCAGCTTGCACGCTACTTAGGAGCGGCATTTGCATGACGCGCAGACGCCGCGCTATGGCAATATGTGTTCGCATGGGCCTGACGCACGGCGAAGGAGACCGTGTGGCCGCGATGATGACGCTTTAGCGGTGGGTGGTTGCTTTCGCCGCCGCGGCTCGCCAAGCTAGGCGAACTCCTCTAGGGCCCGCCGCCGTGTCGATCCAGGCTGTCCTGCTGCCGCTGTTCGTCGAGGTCATCGCGACCTTCGTGCTGCTCTTTTGGATGGCGCATCTGCGCACCCGGGCGTTCAGGATCGGCGAGGTCAAGGCGCAAGACATCGCCTTGCGCGAGCCGAACTGGCCGCCGCGGATCGCCCAGATCAGTAATGCCTATCATAACCAGCTCGAGCTGCCCGTTCTCTTCTATGTGCTGACGATCCTCGCCTGGATCACGCGCCACGCCGACCTCTTGTTCGTGGTTCTGGCATGGATCTTCGTCGCATCGCGCCTGGTTCACGCCTACATCCACGTGACCGACAACGACGTGAACCGGCGCGGCCCGGTGTTCGGGCTGGGCGCGTTTGTTCTGACGATCATGTGGCTGATTTTCATGATCCGCATCCTGCTCGGGATCTGATGACGCCCGGCGCTCGCATTTCCGCGGCCATCGAAGTGATCGCCGACATCGAGGCAAAGCGTCGTCCGGCGGCGGATGCGCTCAAGGATTGGGGCTTGGTGCACCGTTTCGCCGGTTCGGCGGACCGGGCGGCGATCGCAGGCCTCGTCTACGATGCGCTGCGCCGGCGCGCCTCGAGTGCCCACATCATGGGTGATCAACACCCGCGCGCGGTGCTGCTCGGCATGCTGCGGCTCGAGCGCAAGCTCGACTGCGAAGCGATCGCGGCGCGCGCCGATGGCGGCCGCTTTGCGCCGGCGCCGCTAAGCGCGGAGGAGCGCGCGCGGCTGGGCGCGGCCGATCTCGCCGGTGCGCCAGCGTGGGTCGCGGGCGATTACCCGCAATGGCTCGATCCCCATCTCGCCCGCGTCTTCGGCGAGGAGCGCATAGCCGAAGCCGCAGCGCTGGCGACACGCGCGCCACTCGATCTGCGGGTCAACGCGGTCAAGGCGGAACGGGAAAGGGCCTGCGCTGCCCTCGCGCACCTCAATCCCGTGTTCACGCGCTGGTCGCCGGTCGGTCTGCGCCTTGCGCTTGATGCTGACGCCAAGAGCCCTGCCATCCATGCCGAGCCGGCCTTCATCAAAGGCGTGGTCGAGGTGCAGGACGAAGGCTCGCAGCTCGCAGCGCTGCTCTGCGGGGCCAAACCCGGCCAACAGGTAATCGACATCTGCGCCGGCGCCGGCGGCAAGACGCTCGCCCTCGCCGCCATCATGGAAAATCGGGGGCAAATCTACGCAACCGATTCGGATAAGCGGCGACTTGCCCCGATTCACGAGCGCCTCGAGCGCGCGGGCGTTCACAATGTGCAGGTCAGAACGCCCCGCGCGCAGGAAAATTTGCTCGGCGATCTGGAGCGCCGCGCGGACCTGGTGCTCATTGACGCGCCTTGTACCGGGATCGGCACGTGGCGGCGCAATCCCGACGCCAAATGGCGTGTGCGCCCCGGAGCGCTTGCGCAGCGGGTGGAGGAGCAAGCCGAGGTGCTCGACCGCGCGGCAGCGCTGGTGAAGCCCGGCGGCCGCATTGGCTATGTCACCTGCTCGCTGCTTGCGGACGAAAATGGCGATCAGGTCCGCGCATTTCTAGCTCGCCAAAGCGATTTCACCGTTTTGCCGCCGGTCGAACTTACGGGCGTGCTGGAGGAGCGCGCGCCTCTCTTCCGCGACGCCGCGCTCATCTCGGAACAAGGGCTGCTGATGACGCCGCGCCGCACCGACTCCGATGGGTTCTATGTGGCGGTGCTCGTGCGGCGGCGCTGAACCTGCGTAGGGCCCGGCCGGAAAGTTTTGCGGGTGGCGATGAAATACTGGCCTTGACCGGACCGCGCCCGCCTCGCACATAGGATTTCAATGAGTCTTCTCGATTCCTCCCTCGTGCGCGATGCCGATGCGGGTCGGCTCGCCGGACACGACAAGATCCTCATCGTCGATTTCGGCTCGCAGGTCACCCAGCTCATTGCCCGGCGGGTGCGCGAAGACAAAGTTTATTGCGAAATCGTGCCGTTTCAGAACGCTGACGAAGCTTTCGCACGGTTGCGCCCGAAGGGCGTGATCCTGTCCGGCGGGCCGGCCTCGGTGCTCGAGCAGGGCGCGCCGCTCGCGCCGCCCTCTGTCTATGCGGCGGGCGTGCCGATCCTCGGCATCTGCTACGGCGAGCAGGCGATGGCGCAGCAACTCGGCGGCACGGTCGAAGGCGGGCACCACCGTGAGTTCGGCCGCGCGGAGGTGACGGTGATCGAGGATTCGCCGCTGTTCGAAGGCGTGTGGCGCAGGGGTGAGCGATATCCGGTTTGGATGAGTCACGGCGACCGCGTGACGGGGCTGCCCGCCGGTTTCCGTGTGGTCGGCACCTCGCCGAATGCACCCATCGCCATGATCGCGGACGAGCAGCGGCGGTTCTACGCCACGCAATTCCACCTTGAAGTGGTGCACACGCCGCACGGCGCCGCGTTGTTGCGCAACTTCGTGCGCAAGATTGCCGGCTGCAAGGGCGACTGGACCATGCGGGCGTTCAAGGTGGAAGCAATGGAGAAAATCCGCGCGCAGGTCGGCAATGGTCGGGTGATCTGCGGGCTCTCGGGCGGCGTCGATTCGGCGGTCGCCGCTGTCCTGATTCACCAAGCCATCGGCGAACAGCTCACCTGCGTCTTCGTCGACCACGGATTGCTGCGCCTTGCCGAGGCGGAGAAGGTGGTTGCTCTGTTTCGCGATAGTTACAACATCCCGCTCGTGCACGTCGACGCGGAAGGGCTATTTCTCGAGGCGCTTGCCGGCGTTACCGATCCCGAGCTCAAGCGCAAGACCATCGGCCGGCTCTTCATCGACGTGTTCGAAGCAGAGGCGAAGAAGCTCGGCGGGGCGGATTTCCTGGCGCAAGGCACGCTCTATCCGGACGTGATCGAGAGCGTATCGTTCACGGGCGGGCCGTCGGTAACCATCAAATCGCATCACAATGTCGGCGGCTTGCCCGAGCGCATGAACATGAAGCTCGTCGAGCCATTACGCGAGCTGTTCAAAGACGAGGTGCGGGCGCTTGGCCGCGAGCTCGGTTTGCCGCAAGCTTTCGTCGGCCGGCATCCATTCCCTGGTCCAGGATTAGCCATCCGTTGTCCCGGAGAAATTAGCCGGGAAAAGCTCGACATTCTGCGGCGCGCCGACGACATTTTTATCGAGGAAATCCGCCGCGCCGGGCTGTACGACGACATTTGGCAGGCGTTCGCCGTTCTGCTGCCGGTGCGCACCGTCGGCGTGATGGGCGATTACCGCACCTACGATTACGTCGTCGGTTTGCGCGCGGTGACTTCGACCGACGGCATGACCGCCGATTTCTATCCCTTCGACATGAAATTCATCGCGCATGTGGCAACCCGGATCGTCAACGAGGTCAAGGGCGTCAACCGCGTGGTCTATGATGTGACGTCGAAGCCGCCGGGCACGATCGAGTGGGAGTAGGGGTGTGGGATATCCTGGAGGGCGTTGGAGGGAAATACCGTAGGGAAAATAGAGGGTTACTGGCAGCTTGGTTGATTATCTGCAGCCCATCGTCAATAGGCCTCCAATAGCCGGCTCATATGACGGGTCTTTCTGACGGTTTCTCCCGAAGATGCTCATCGAAATCGTAAAAGACCGTCATGCGACGACGGTACGTCTGACGGTCTTTTTGCCGAACCAAGCAACTGAATTTGCTATTGAACTGGGTCACAGGATTTCTCCCTTGCGGAGGCCGGTTTCAGGATATAACCTCCACCAGGTTATATCGGACTCTCAGGCGATTTCTCATGAACTTCAACCTCTACCTCGACGATCAAACCGCCAGGGAATTGGATCGAACGGCCAAGAAGCTGGGCGAGACGCGCAGCGGGTTGATCCGCAAGGCGCTGCGCGAATGGCTGGACAAGAAGACACTCGGCAGTCCCGGCTGGCCATCGCTGATCCTGGAGTGGCAGGGCGTTCCTGACATGCCGCCGTTCGAATCGTATCGCGGCGAATTGCTGCCACCGCGTGAAGATGCCTTTTCGTGAAGTATCTGCTCGACACCAATGTGCTGAGCGACTTCGTGCGCGGCGAACAGGCCGTGACGGTGCGGCTCCGTCAGGAAGCGCCGCTGCAGTTGGCCGTTTCGGTGATCACGGAGATGGAGGTCGAATACGGGCTGGCGCGCAATCCCAATCTGGCGCCGCGCGTGCGGGAAGCCATGAGGACGCTTCTAAATGCGATCTCCGTCCTGCCGTTCGAGCGCGAAGACGCACGCGTGGCGGCGCAATTGCGGGCAAGCCTGAACAGCCAGGGTACGCCCATCGGAGCCTATGACCTGCTGCTTGCGGCTTGTGCCTTGCGGCGGGGACTCAGGATCGTAACTCACAATGCGCGGGAGTTCGTTTGCGTCGGCGGGCTCGGGCTTGAGGATTGGCACAGCCGATAAACCCCGGGACCCTCCAATCCGCCTTGGGATGCCAGATCGATGTCTCGCGAGAAACCTTTTCTGAACGGATGCCTTCGATGCAATTGAAGCGCGAAAACCTGAAATCCGCGACCAGCCGAAAAAGGAACCTAAGGTCTCGCGCACCCACGCGCCCGCCGATCTTTCGCCCTTGGACTGGCAGCGCGGCTTGCGCCGCCAGTTCGGCCGCGAGCAGGCCTTCGGGATTGAAAATCTGACCAGCGAGCCGTTTTTCTCCGAGTTTCGGGTCAGCAATCCTGTTTCGAAATCCAGCTACCGCGTAGCGATCCGAGGGTTGGGGCCAGGTGGCAATTTCCGTTCATGCCCCGATTATGCCACTAGCGAGTTGGGCACCTGCAAGCACATCGAATTCACGCTTGCCCGGCTGGAGAAGAAGCGCGGCGCCAAGACGGCGTTCGCCCGCGGCTACCAGCCCGCATTTTCCGAACTGTATTTGCGTAATGATGGCAAACGCTGCGTGCATTTTCGTGCCGGAACGGATAGCCCACCGGCGGTGCGCAAGGCTGCCGCCGGCTTGTTCGACGCCGAACACAACGGGATGCTGCCGGAGGAGCGCTTTGGCGGGCTGGAGCACTTTATGACCATGGTATCGAAGGGTGGTCATGAGCTGCGCGCCTATGACGATGCGCTCGACTTCATTGCGGGACGGCGGGATGCGAGCCGGCGGGCTTCAAAACTCGAGCAGTTGTTTCCGCGCGGCGCCGCCGATCCCAAGCTGTTGGCGCTTCTGAAGGTACCGCTCTATCCCTATCAGGCCGAGGGCGCGCTGTTCGCGGTGCAGGCCGGCCGCGCGTTGATCGGCGACGACATGGGCCTGGGTAAGACCATACAGGCCATTGCCGCGACAGAAATACTGGCACGCCATTTTGGCGTCTCTAAAGTTCTGGTGATCTGCCCAACCTCGCTCAAGTACCAGTGGCAAAGCGAGATCACGCGCTTCTCGGGGCGGCAGGATGAAAATGCGCCGCGCGTCATCAATGGCGGCCGGGCGCAGCGGCAAAAGGATTACGCCCTGGTCGATTTCTGCAAGATCACGAACTACGAGAAACTCAAGCCCGATCTCGACCTGATCGCCGCCTGGGCGCCCGAACTGATCATCGTCGACGAAGCGCAACGGGTGAAAAACTGGAACACCATCGCGGCACGCGCCTTGAAACGCATCGATAGCTCCTACGCGATAGTGCTTACCGGGACGCCCTTGGAAAACAAGCTGGAAGAACTGATCTCCATCGTCCAGTTTGTCGATCAGCACCGGCTGGGGCCGACGTGGAAGCTGCTGCACGAGCATCAGGTCAAGGACGAAGCCGGGCGCGTCACTGGCTATACCGGGCTGGAGAAGATCGGCCAAACGCTGGCGCCGGTCATGATCCGCCGGCGCAAATCCGAGGTGCTGCGGCAACTGCCCAGCCGGACCGACCAGAACCTGCTGGTGCCGATGACCGAGATGCAGATGCTTTATCACCAGGAAAACGCCGACGTGGTGGCGCAGATCGTCCAGCGCTGGCGCAAGATCAGGTTTCTGTCGGACAAGGATCAGCGGCGGCTGACCTGTGCGCTACAGAACATGCGCATGTCGTGCAACAGCACCTATTTGCTGGACCAGGAAACCGACCATGGCGTCAAGGCCGACGAATTGGCCGCACTGTTTGACGAATTGTTCGCCGAGCCCGACTCCAAGGCGGTGGTGTTCTCGCAATGGACGCGCCCACGACATCGTCATCCGCCGCCTTGAAGCGCGTAAACTGGGCTATGTCAGCTTCCACGGCGGCGTGCCATCGGACAAGCGCCCGGCGCTGATCGGGCGGTTTCGCGACGACCCAGCCTGCCGCGTATTTCTCTCCACCGACGCCGGCAGCACGGGTCTCAATCTGCAGCATGCTTCGACCCTGGTGAACATGGACTTGCCATGGAACCCGGCGATCCTCGAACAGCGCATCGCGCGCATCCATCGCATGGGTCAGACACGGCCGGTGCAGGTCATCAATTTCGTCGCAAAGGGCACTATCGAGGAGGGCATGCTTTCAGTGCTGGCGTTCAAACGCTCTTTGTCCGCAGGAATTCTCGACGGCGGCAGCAGCGAGATTTCGCTTGGCGGTTCGCGCCTCAACCGCTTCATGAAGGATGTGGAAAACGTCACCGGGCGTATGGGTGAGGGCGAGGCCGTGACACCGGCTGAGGAAGTGAGGAATATTGTCGCTGCTGATGACGCCCGATCCGTCGAAGATGCAAATGCGGATGTAAGCATTGGCGCTGGCGAGATGGCGATCGTGCAGGCTGATGGGGCTGGAGCATCTCCGCGCGATACAGGTCCCGATCCATGGCGAGCCTTGGTGCAGGTCGGTACGCAGTTCATTGCCGCTCTGGCGGCTGCCAACGATCCCACTGCTCCGGCGCATCCATGGATCGAGCGGGATCCAGCCACCGGCGCACAAAATCTCAAAATGCCGCTGCCGCCGCCGGAAACAGCGAGACAGCTTGCCAATGCGCTTTCGGCGCTCGCAGACAGTTTGCGTGGCAAGATTGCGTGATGGGCGGCCGCACCTTAACGAATGACCGCTCAGTTGCCAGACCGGTGATGAAAGGCCGAAGCGGTTCGAGGTCGTTGTCCCATCCGCGATGGCTGCTCGCGCGGTCGACCACAAGGGGATGACAATCTATCGTGATTTGCGTGGGTTGACGGTCTTTTTCTTTGCCAAGCCGACGAGGCTATTCTCGCTGGAGACTTCAAAGATCGACCGATCGATGCCGATAGTCGCTGAAACCGAAAGGATTCTGAATCGTCGAAATTCGCGTTAGAATTCAAGAGCGCAAATTTCTGATGGATCGGCGAGAGGGTACTTCGTCGTGCGCAGAAAAAATTTGCGCTGAAAAATCAGCGCGTTACCATGGTCGAGAATAATCGAGTGGGAATGAGGTCTCATCGCGGGGATTTGAGCAGTTCGTAGACGACCGGGTTATCTGGGCACGCGCCGACGCCGCATTCCAGAAGGGTCGAAATCACATTAAGCCCTGTGAGCACCAGCACGCAGTGTGGCGACAAACAATGCGAGGGCGAGCGGCCGTGTGCCCCACCAGGCGACGACCATTACGATAGCGACGGCGAGAAACAGGGCGGTGAATTCCATTTCATGTTCTCGCGTTCGTGGGCTGGGTTGAGCGGAAGCAAAACCCGCCGCGGCCGCTCGCATGCGGGAGAGGTCATGGATTTCGCTGCGCTCAACGCATCCTACACCACTACACGACGCCTTTCCCTCCTATACTCGAACGTCAGGACGCCCGACGTTGAGGAGCAATGGGAGGACGCAATGGAAGTCAATCTCGCCGGCCGGACGGCCGTGATCACCGGCGCGAGCAAGGGGATCGGACTTGCCATTGCGAAGCGCTTCGCCGGCGCGGGCGCCGAGGTTGCTATTATCGCGCGTGGGCGGGAGGCGCTGGATGATGCAGTCAAAACCATACGCGCGAGTAGCCGGGCCCCGTGTCGCCGCGGTGCAAGCCAACGTTGCGCTCGCCGCTGATCTCCAGCGCGCCTACGACGAGGCGATTCGATTGTTCGGTAAGATCGATATCGTCGTGAACAATGCCGGCACGTCGCGCACCGGCGCTTTCGAGGAGATCACTGACGAGGTGTGGCGAGAGGACTTCGACGAGAAGCTATTCGCCGCGATCCGGCTCACTCGCCTGGTATGGGCGCAAATGAAGGAGCGCCGCTGGGGCCGCGTCATCAACACGCTCAACATCGGCGCCAAGGCGCCACGGCCGCGGAGTGCCCCCACCTCGATCACGCGAGCGGCGGGGCTGGCTTTGACCAAAGTGCTTGCCGGGGAAGGTGCGCCCCACAATGTCCTCGTGAATGCGTTGCTGGTCGGCTTCATCGAAGCCGACCAGCATGTGCGCGCGGCGGAAAAGGCGCAGATCCCGCTTGAGGACTATGTGAGCGCGCGAGCTAAAGAAATTCCGCTCGGTCGCATCGGTCGGGCGGAGGAGTTCGCCAACATTGCCTGCTTTCTCGCCTCCGACGCCGCCTCCTACATCACCGGCACTGCGATCAACGTTGACGGCGGGCGTTCTCCGGTCGCGTAGCAGGATCGTGGCGATCGCGCGTCTCAGTTGATCTTGAGATCGAGCGCCTTGATGATCGGCGACCAGCGTGCGAGATCCGCCTCGATTTTGGCGCGGAATTGCGCCGGGGTGGTTGGAATCGGCTCCATGAACTGCGTGGCCATTTTCTCGCGGATCTCCGGTTCGGCAAGGGCAGCAACGACCGTGTCGTGAATTTTCGCGATGATCGGCTCGGCGGTCTTTGCCGGCGCGATCAAGCCGTTCCAGGCGTCCGCCTCGACGTCGAGGCCGCTCTCCTTGAGAGTTGGTAAGCCAGGCATCAGCCTGGAGCGTTGACCCAGCGAGATGGCCAACATTTTCACCTGGCCGGAGGCGGCGTGCGGTGTCACCGAAATGGCCGGCAAGCAGCCCATCTGCACGTCATTGCGCAGGAGCGCGGTCATTGCTTGCGGCGAGCCGGGATAGGGAATGTGCACCATGTGCGTGCCGCTCTTGAGCGCGAGCGCCTCCATGGCGAGATGCGATAGCGACCCGTTGCCGATCGAACCGTAATTGTATTTGCCCGGGTTCTTCTTCAGCAGATCGAGGAGCTCTGCGACCGAATTGACGCCGAGGCTCGTATGCACGACGAGCACGCTCGGCTGCGTCGTGAGCATCGTGATCAGCGCGAGGTCATTGACGGGGTCATACGGCATTTTCGCAAACAACAAGGTATTGATGGCAAGCGGGCCCCCGAGACTGATGCCGATGGTGTAACCATCGGGATCCGACTTGGCGACCGCGTCAGTCCCGGTATTGGCGCTGGCGCCGGGGCGATTCTCGACCACGAACGGCTGGCCGAGTTTCTGTTGCATATGTTCGCCGATCAGCCGCCCGACCATGTCCGGTGTCGAGCCGGGGCCGAACGGCACGATGACCCTGACGGATTTTGCGGGCCACTCTTGCGCCACCGCGAGAGAAGCGAACAAGAATGCGCACAATGCCAATGCGATGCTTCTTTTCATTGAGCTCTCTCGCTTTGTCATAGTCGCGCAGCGGATCTCGCGCGCAAGGGAGTTGCTGCCGCACTAATCACGGTCGACGCGCCGTCGCAAGCATGGATTGACCGAAGCGGCGAGCGCTGAAGGGCCAACCCTGCATGCGGCAGCCTTGCCTCCCGACTTGCCATGGCCTCTACTGCGGCGAGCTTAGCGACCGTGCAAAAGCGACGATCGTGACGTTCGCGCGGTTGAGCCGGAGGACCCATGGGCCTGGCTATTCTTGTGCTCGGACTGGTCGCGTTCCTTGGCGCGCACGTCTTCGTGACATTGCGCGCGCCGCGCGCCGCGTTGATCAAACGGATCGGGGAGAGCACCTACAAGGGTCTGATGTCGCTCGTCTCGCTCGCCGGGCTCATCCTGATCGGCTACGGCTTTGGACAATATCGGGCGACCGGATGGATCGACGTGTGGTCGCCTCCGCCATGGACCTATTACGTCACGCAGTTGCTGATGTGGCCGGCGAGCATTTGCGTGGTTGCGGCCTATAGCCGCGGCAATATCTGGCGTACGCTCAAGCATCCGATGCTGGTGGGTGTGAAGACCTGGGCGATCGCGCATCTAATATCAAATGGCGATCTCGGCTCGATCGTGCTGTTCGCCTCATTTCTCGCCTGGGCTGCCTATGATCGCATCACGCTGAAGCGGCGGAGCGATCCGGGCGCGCCACCTATCCCAATCGGCGGCCATCGTAACGACATGATCGCGCTGGTGGCCGGGACGATCCTCTATCTCGCGCTCGGTTTCGTCTTCCATCCGATCGTAGTGGGCGTGGCAGTCTTTGGCACGCCAGCGCATTAGGATCTCGGCGAATGTCGGCACGAGACGAGATCAAGCGGCTAACAGCGCCCGACATCCGCGCGCGCAAGGGCGGCGAGCCGATCGTCTGCCTCACCTCATATCACGCGCACACGGCGCGGCTGCTCGATCGCCATTGCGACGTCATTCTGGTCGGGGATTCGCTTGGCATGGTCATGCACGGGCTTGAGACCACCGTGCCGGTCACGCTCGAGATGATGATCCTGCAGGGGCTCGCCGTGATGCGCGGCTCGAAACGAGCTCTCGTCGTCGTCGACATGCCGTTCGGCTCTTATGAAGCATCGAAGGAGCAAGCCTTCATGTCGGCGGCGCAGGTGATGAAGGAGACCGGCTGCGGAGCGATCAAGCTCGAGGGCGGCCGCCGTATGGCGGAGTCCATCGCCTTTCTGGTCGAGCGCGGGGTTCCGGTGATGGGGCATGTCGGGCTCACGCCGCAGTCCATCAATACAATCGGCTCGTTCCGTGCGCAGGGCCGCAGCGAGGCCGACTGGGGACCGATCGAGGACGACGCGCGCGCGGTCACGCAGGCGGGAGCCTTCGCCGTGGTGATCGAGGCGGTGGCCGAGCCACTCGCCCGCCGCATCACGGCTCAGGTCGACATCCCGACCATCGGCATCGGCGGCAGCGTGGCATGTGATGGCCAAATTCTCGTGCTCGAGGACATGCTTGGGCTTTCGCCGCGGGTACCCAGATTCGTTAAGCGCTACGCCGACCTGGGCCCCTCGATCGAGGCGGCGGTCGCGGCCTATGCGGCCGATGTTCGCGCCCGAACCTTCCCCGGCTCCGAGCACGTCTATCCGCTCCGGGCCAAGGCCAAATAGCCGATCCGGCTCAAGACCTTAGACGCTGGCATAGGCGTGCGCCTTTGCCTTGCCTGCGCCACATCAATGGGCTAACCGCGTATGGCTGGGCCAGTGGCGAGAACGGGGTTGCGCGGCTCGTGTCCGACATTTTTCACGAAGTCGACGAGGAAGTTCGACGAGAACAGCTCAAGAAGCTGTGGGACCGCTACGGCAATTACGTCGCGGCTGCCGCCGTTTTGCTGGTTTTGGCGGTTGCAGCTTGGCGCGCTTACATGTGGTGGGAGGCCAAGAAGGCTGCCGAGACCGGCGCCGCCTTCGAAGCTGCCATCACGCTCGCCGAGTCGGGCAAACGCAGCGAGGCTGAGGCGGCCTTCGCCGACATCGCCGGTCACGGCACGTCCGGCTATCGCCATCTTGCACGCATGCGTGAAGCGGCCGAGCTTGCGCAAACCGATCCCAAGGCCGCAATCGCGGCCTATGATCAAATTGCCGCCGATGGGTCGGTGGGCCACGTGCTTCAGGACCTCGCGTTGCTCCGCGCAGGCGCGCTTCTGATCGACGCCGGCTCGTATCAAGAGGCGCAGCGACGCCTCGAGCCGCTCGCAGCCAATGATCGCACCTTCCGGCACACCGCACGAGAGTTTCTGGTGCTTGCGTCTTGGCGCGCGGGCGATGCGACCGGTGCCAAGCGCTGGTTCGATTTGATCATGACAGACGCACAGACGCCGGCCCCCACCCGCTCGCGCGTCGAGATGCTGATGGCGGTAGGCACCGGCGCGAGCAGCGGTTGAGGGGCGTCACATGATTTCCTTCGCGCGCACCGGCCTGGTACTTCTCGCGTTATCGCTTGGGCTCCTGCTCAGCGGTTGTGAGGGATTCGATCCGACCAGCTTCATGGACTACGATTTTTTCAACACAAAGAAGAGGCTGCCGGGCGACCGCAAGCCAGTGTTTCCGGAAGGAACGCCGGGCGTGCCGCAAGGGGTGCCGAACGAATTGATGAAGGGATATCAGCCGGCAGAGCAGGCGCAAGAGCCGCAGCCGACCGCACAGGCGGTCCCGTCCGAGCCCAAGCCCGAACCCGCCGCCAAAGGTAAGCCAAAGCCGAGAGTCGTGGCCAAGCCGAAAGAGGATGCGAGCCCGCCCGCCGCCAGCGCTCAGCCGACCCAGGCGCAATCCCAGGTCCAATGGCCTGATCCGCCGCCGATGCAGCAGCAATCGCCAGCCGGCGCCTGGCCCGGCTCCTCGCCCAGCGCGTCAGGCGCCGTTGCGTGGCCCGATCCGCCGCCGACGCGCTGATTGCGCTACCCACGACCGGTGGGCGATAGAGCGGGAACCGCACCCGCTGCGCAGCTCATGAGCTTCACGGTCGCCATTATCGGACGGCCGAATGTCGGCAAGTCCACCCTCTTCAATCGCCTGGTCGGCAAGCGCCTCGCTTTGGTCGATGACCTACCGGGAGTCACGCGCGACCGGCGCGAAGCGCAAGCACGGCTCGGGGATCTTACGTTCACCGCTATCGACACGGCGGGGCTTGAAGAGGCAACGCCTGAGAGCCTGAGCGGCCGCATGCAGGAGCAGACGCAAGCCGCCATCGACGCCGCCGATGCGCTCATGTTTTTGATCGACGCGCGCGCGGGGTCGACGCCAGCGGATCGCGCATTTGCCGACCTTGTGCGCAAGTCGGGCAAACCCGCAATTTTGATCGCGAATAAGAGCGAGGGCAGCGCCGCCGAGGCGGGAATTTTGGAGGCGTATGAACTCGGGCTCGGCGAGCCGATCGCGATCTCCGCCGAGCACGGGGAAGGCCTCGCCGATCTCTATGACGGGCTGCGCGCGGCACTGCCTGATGCGACGGCGCCTGAGATGGAAGTGCATGAGCGCGACCTTGGGGCCGATATCGACCAGAACG
>WNGD01005408.1_pt1 | contig 21238 bp, 18 predicted proteins | sample 5400671 | NCBI WGS metagenome assembly WNGD01 (sample SAMN13153369, study PRJNA577476) | soil metagenome | isolation source: 40 cm soil or saprolite under grassland replicate 2 | place: USA:California | collected 2016-06-15 | reverse complement strand
GATGCCGTTCTCGATGATTTCGCTGAAGCCGTTGTCGCGAGTCGTTATGACCGGCAGTCCGGATGCGAGCGCCTCGAGGCACGCGTTTGAAAACGGATCGTAAATGCTCGGCAAAATGAAAATGTCCGCGGCGGAGTAAATTGGCCGGAGATCGCCGACTTCGCCAAGAAAGCGCACCGGCTCTTCAGTAAAAAACCGTTTTGGTTTGTAATCGCGCTCGTTTCCGCGGCCCGCGACGAGCAAACACAGTTTGCGGTCGCGACATAGCTCGATCGCTTCAATCGCGAACCGCAAACCTTTTCGTTCCCAACCTGAGCCTGCGAAGAGCAGCGCGATCTCGTCGGGCTTCAATTTCAAATCATTTCTCGATTTTTCGCGCAGCGCCGGATCGAAACGAAATTGCTCTAATGACGCGCCGTTGCGGACGATGTCGATCTTGGCCGCGCGATAGCGGTAAAAATCGACAATCTCCTTCTTCACCATCTCCGAATTCGCGATGACGCGGCCGGCGCCGCCTTTTGCAAAGAGTGACTCTTCTAGTTGCAAGATGTCGCGATGCTTTCGATTAATCCCGCGAACAAATCGTTGCAGCGGCATTTCAAATTTTCGTCGGCGGTTCAGCCACGCCTGGTGCACGCCGTCGCCGGCGCGGTAAACATCGCAGCGCCAAACGCGCTCGAGGCTTATCAAGACGTCGCAGCCAATTTGCGGACGCAATTTCTCCAGCTCATTGGCGAATCCGATTGGCGAGGTTGCCTTGACTCGGGTGACCGAACCGAAACTCCACGCGCTAGTCGGCCAATCATCGCTCGCAACGAGCTGCGCTTCGTGGCCAAGATCGACAATCCCGCGCGCCAACCGTTTGAGATAAGCTTCCGCGCCGCCGCTCGGCGAATAGCCGCGACGAACAAAAGTGATCCTTAGTTTGCCGTTCGACATTTCAGCCTTACCAATCTTGTCATTCCGAGCGAAGTCGAGGAATCTCTTATTGTTTCAGAAATATCTAGAGATGTCTCGACTCCGCTCGACATGACACAAATGCAGCCATCGCAAAGCTCTGTGTCAACGCCACGCGTGCTGCCGAAAAGTTTGCTCTATTCCATCTTCGCCCGAATCGGCGGGCCGGGGCTCGATACCGATTCGTTTGAAGCGTTGCGTGCGTCGCATCGAGGAAATTTTCTTGGGAAAGCAATCGCTTACGACAACCGCCAACGCGAGATCCCGTCGCGCTTCATCCAGTCGCTCCGTTGGCATCCGGTCCGGCTGATCTCGTTCCTCGACCGGCCTTATTATTATGGGGCAAAGAAAAAATATCTCGATTGGATCGCGTCGCGCCATCTCGATAGTGGCCGCTACGATTTCTTTCATAGCTGGTCGGGCGATTGTCTGGAAACACTGCGCGTGGCGAAGAAGAAAAGGATTCCGTCGTTGATCGAAATTCCGACATGGCACCGGGGAAGCCAAAAATCAGGAGACAGAGGACAGAGAACAGAGGACAGACAGACTTGGAAGTCGCGATTCTTGCTCCAGCCTGAAAGGTTTCTTGAAGAATATCAGCTCGCGACGCTCGTCATTGTTCTTTCCGAAAAGGCGGCCGAATCTTTTCGGGCCGCAGGCTTTCCGGATGAAAAATTATTTTATCTGCCGCGAGGCGTCGATATCGCGCGCTTCAAGCCAGGAACGCGTCCCTCAATTTTTCGCGCAATTTTTTCGGGCGCGCTGATCGAGCGAAAAGGGATTCATCACCTGCTCGAAGCCTGGCATCGCCTGAATCTGCGCGACGCCGAGCTCTGGTTGCTCGGCAGCGTTCATGATGAAGCGAAGCCGCATTTGAAAGAATTCGGGCGCAAGAATGTTCGCGTTCTCGGTTTTAAGCGCGACCTCGAGAATTATCTCAAGCAAGGTTCCGTTTACGTTTTCCCATCGCGGCTCGAGGGCAGCGCCAAAACGATTTACGAAGCTGCCGCGTCCGGCTTGCCGATAATCACGACCCGCGAAGCGGGCGACGTGGTGCGCGACGGCTTGGAAGGAATCATCGTTCAGCCGGGAGATGTCGATGCAATCGCAGCGGGCATTGAGCATTTGTATCGTCATCCTGAGATTGTTGCGAGCATGAGCACCGCTGCACGACAGCGCGTCGTGGAAAATTTTACCTGGGACCATTATCGGATGCGTTTGTTAGGCGCGTACGAAAGAGCAATTCAGATGATGCAATGACTTATCTGATCGCTCGTGACTTAGTTAACCCCTCACCTCAAGCCGCTGTCGCCGAGGGGAGAGGCGGATTAAAAAACACGACGGAACGAAGACGCGCTAGAATTTGCGTCGAGGACTGATACTTCTGCCTCTCCCTTTGAACGGGAGAGGCTATGGTGAGGGTTGGAAACTCCGCGCCGCTACAGTCATGAATATCCTGCTGATTCAGCTCAAACGCATCGGCGATCTGATTCTGACGACGCCGGCGATCGCGGCAGTGCGCGAGAAGTCCCCTGACGCGCATTTAACGCTCGTCATTTCATCGGAGGGCAAAGCGCTCGCGCCTGCGATTACTGGCGTTAACAAGCTTTTGGTTATGCCTCGCGGTTTCGCCGGACTTGGGACGATTGCCGCGATCGCGCGGGGCAAGTTCAATTACTGCGTCGATTTCACACGGAACGATCGTTCCGCGCTGCTGGTGCTTCTCTCGCGCGCGAAAAAGCGGATCGTCTCGTTTCGAATCAAAGTCCGTTCGAGATTTCGAACACGTTTCTACAACGAATTTGTCGAGCACCGGATGCGAGACATGCACATGATCGATTATCACCTCGCGCTGCTCGAACCACTTGGAATTTCCAACGTTTCGCGCGCAGTCCGCTTGGAATTGCCCAAAAGAGCGCGCGAAACCGCCGACGAATTGTTAAGCGCGCACAATATCAGAAGAGACTTCATCGTTTTTCATCCCGGCTCGGCGCGCCCGGAGAAATTTTGGAATGCGCAGCGATGGGCTGATGTGATGAACCACGCCGCCGACGACCACGATGTCGATCTTGTGTTGACTGGCGGATCCTGGCCGCTTGAACAAACCCATATCAGCGACATCAAATCAAAAATGCAGCGCCGGATTGTCGATCTTTCCAGCAAAACCGACTTGCTCACACTCGCGGCGTTGGTCGGTAAAGCGCGCTTATTGATCACCGTGGATTCCGCACCGATGCATCTGGCGTCGGCATCGCACACACCGCAAGTGATCCTTTTCGGCCCGACCAATCCATTCCACTGGCGTCCGCGCGCAAGTCCGGCGTTGATTTTACAGGGAACATCGACATCGCCCTTTACCGAATTCGTGCCCAAGCAGCCGCGGTTGCCGATGAACCAAATCTCGACGCAGGCGGTGATCGATGCTATGGAGACGCTGTTGTCGGCTCCGGCAACGTCGCCACGGTTATGAGCAAGGCAGAAGGCGCCAAAGTAAAACTCTCGTTCTGGGAAACCATGCGGACGGCATGGAAGCCGTATCGGCGGCTCTACAGCTACGCCGGTCCCTACAAATGGCGCTTTGCGATCGGGCTCGCATTTGGCGTCGCCTACGGTCTGGTGAACTCGCTGCTGCCGCTGACGGTGTTCCAGGTTTCGAATTTTGTTTTCCACGGCGCGGCGCCAAATCCTAAAGCGGTGCTCGCGCATCACGAAATATTGAACGTCGGCCCAAAGATCGATTCGATCGTTTGGATTTGTCTCGCCATTCCGCTGGTGATGGCGGTCCGGAGTCTCTGCTCCTACGGCAACGTTTATTACATGAACTGGGTGAGCAACAAGGTGGTGAATGATGTTCGCAATCAGCTCTTTGCCAAGGTAATTCGCCACTCGATGGATTTCTTTAATCGGATGCAAAGCGGCTTTCTCATGTCGCGCATCGCCAACGACACGCGCAACATGCAGCAAGCGCTGGCGAGTGTGAGCAGCGACGTGTTCAAACAACCCATTACCATCGTCGGCGCCGTGGTCGTGCTTCTCCTGATGGATTGGAAGTTTACGTTGGTGAGTCTCGTCCTCTTTCCGATTTGCATTGTACCGATCCGCATCTTCGGTCGACGCGCACGCGCGGCGGTGCAACGTGAGCAAACGGGCGGCGTACTAATGTCGGTAACAATGCAGGAGAGTTTCGCCGGCATTCGAGTTATCAAGTCGTTCGCGCGCGAAGAGCAGCAGGAAAAAATATTCCGGCGCGGCGCGCAACAATCGTTCTCTCATACGATGCGCACGGTAAAAGCCACCGAAGCCGTCGGACCGCTCGTCGAAATCATCGCCTCGATCGGCGTCGGGCTCGCGCTTCTATATGTTTACGCGACCAACCTCACCGCCGGCCGCTTCTTCGGACTGATCTCCGGCATCTTCATTATTTATGAGCCGATCAAAACGCTGAGTAAACTTCACATCGTAATGCAGCGATCGCTCGGTGCGACCACCCAAATCTTTTCCATCTTAGACTCGGTACCGGCGGTGCAAGACGCGCCAAATGCAGTTGAATTGGTTTCTTCCCAGGGCCGGATCGACTTTGAAGACGTAACCTTCCGCTACTCGACTGGTGTCACCGACGCGGTGCGCGATCTCAATCTGCACATCGAGCCCGGTAAAACTTATGCACTCGTTGGCGCGAGCGGCGCAGGTAAGAGCACTATTTTGTCGCTCATTCTGCGCCTCTACGATCCAACGTCCGGCGCAGTGAAAATTGACGGCCAGAATTTGCGCGCGCTGACACAAAAATCCTTGCGCGAGCAGATCGGCCTCGTCACCCAGGAAACGTTTTTATTTCACGACACGATTTTCAAGAACATCCAGTTCGGACGGCTCGATGGGACTGCCGAGGAAGTTTACGCAGCTGCGCGGACGGCGTTTGCCCACGAATTTATTTTAGCTCAGCCCGATGGTTACGACACCATCATCGGGGATAAGGGCTGCCTCATCTCCGGCGGGCAGCAACAACGCCTCGCCATTGCCCGCGCTCTTCTCAAAAACGCGCCTATCCTGCTTCTGGATGAAGCGACTTCATCGCTCGACACCGAATCTGAGAAACAAATTCAGAAAGCGCTCGAGAAACTCGCCGCCGGACGGACCGTGATTGCAATTGCGCACCGACTCTCCACGATTTTGTCGGCTGACCAAATCGTCGTGCTCGATAGCGGGAACATCAAAGAAATCGGCACCCATGCCGAGCTTCTCGAAAAATCGGGTTACTACCGTCGCCTTTACGATTTGCAATTTAATCAACCGCGCGACGTCACTTTAGAAGGCGCATCCGAGCCCGATGTGCTCGCCGAAGAGCTCGTTTAATTTTCCACCCGCAAGAATGTAGGATCGACCATCCAACCCCACTAATGCCCTTCAATTTCGATCTTCACACCCATTCGTTTTTTTCCGGCGACGGCGTTTCCAGTCCGGAGGATCTGATCGCCGCCGCGCGCGCGAAAGGTTTGCACGGCATCGCCGTGACCGACCACAACACCTGTGACGCGGTGACCTACATGCTCGAAAAAGGTTTAATACGTCTCGACGGCCAGCCGGTCGACGGCTTTCTCGTTTTGCCCGGCGTCGAAGTGACTACTGCCGATGGTCACCTTCTTTGCATCGGCGCGGAGCTGCCTTACTTGAAAGGAAGACCGGCGCGCGAAGTTTGCGAAATTATTCATCAACGCGGCGGTCTCGCCATTCCTCCGCATCCCTACGATCTTTTTCGGGCCGGAATCCGGTTTTCAGTTCTACAGACGCTTCCGATTGACGCGATCGAAGTTTTTAACGCTGCGACCACCCTGCGTCGCTATAATCGCTACGCATTCAAGTACGCACAGATCCGGAATCTCCCCATGGTCGCCGCCAGCGACGCGCATCACGCCGCGGCCGTCGGCACCGCTTACACCATTTTGAATACGAACGATTTTTCAGTGAAGGGGATTCTCGCCCAGATCCTCAAAAGCAACGAGCTCAACCAAAGATATCTCACTCCGCGTGACAGCCTCCGCAAGACTTGGAACAACTGGCTCCGTTTGCGTCGTCGTAAAAAAGTTCCTGAGTTAGCGGCCAAAGACCACAACGGCGGCAACGGCCCCTAGAAGTTTTTTAAGACAGAATGAACAGAATGCTTCTTTATCTGGCCGGAAAAATTCCGATCATTTTGTAAATTCTGTCTAGAAAATCTGATTCTTCTTTCCTAAGTTCCTGCTCTCCTGATGTTTCTTCTGAAACAAGCGCGATAATCCTGTAAATTTTGTCTAACTTTCTGAGATGAGCGCGTACGTGATTGTCGAAATCGAAGTTGTCGATCCAGTCGGCTACGAAGAATACAAAAAGCTCGCTGGCGCGACAGTTGAGAAATATGGCGGCAAATACATCGTCCGCGGCGGCAAGGCCGAAGTGCTCGAAGGCGATTGGGACCCGAAACGCATTGTCGTGCTTCAATTCGAATCCATGGAGCGCGCCAAAGAGTGGCTCAATTGCGAGGAATATCGCGAGCCCCGCAAAATGCGCCATCGCACCGCAAAAACGAACATGATCGTTGTCGAAGGCTCTTAGCGGCCGACCGAGCTCGAGCTAAGATCGCGCAGCAAATTCTCGACGTCACGCTTGCGGTAAAAATTCCAGATCGCTCCTTCGCGTTGGAGCAATCGATCGCCCAAATCCGCCATTAACGCGCGATCGTAATACTGACTCACATTCTTCGAACTCAGATTTTCATTCAGATCTGCCGCGGCCGGAAAAAATTTCGCGAGCTCACGGCCGCGTGAGGCGATCAAGTCTTCGTAATTAATGAGCGCGCCTTCTGGCAGGAATCGGCGAAACCGATCGTAAAACCATTCCAGGATATGAATCTGCCGCTCGATCACGTCAGTTTTGTTGGCCAGATCGCGCGCAAGATCGACATCGAGCTTCTCGCCGATTGGCGAATGACCGTCTTTGAGCGGAAACCGGTCGAGACTGTTCCAGGAAGCGAGCGTCGCCAGCGGATTTCGGATGATCGCGTAACATTCAAAACGTGGAGATAAAGTTTCGAGCAGCGCCGAGAACGCCGCTGGATGTTTCACCGCCAGCGCGAAATTCTGCGAGAGCGGTTTGTCAACAACAACTCGCCCGTGCTCAGTGCGTCGCAACCGCGTTCCGGCGCGATTGACTTGATCGGCCGCGACATTATCTGGAATCTTGCCGCGCACATGTTTCGAGACCGCGAAGCCGTGTTCGTGCAGTGATTTCCGCGTGTCGGCGCAGAAATTTTCAATGAGATCCGCCACCGCGTTGCCATCCCGACATTCCGCAAAATCCCACACGTTCATCGGTTCATGCAGCGCGACCGTGTCCGGCAACTTGTTCAGCAACGAACAAACCAGCGTCGTGCCGGAGCGCGGCGTCCCGGTGATGAGCACGTTGCGCATGGCGCCGACGAGTTTAGCGACTGGAGAGTAAATCGCGCAACGCTTTCGGATCAGTCACGGGTGCTTTGCAGGTGAAGTTTTCGCAGACGTAGGCGGCGGGTTTGCCGTCGACCGGTGACATCGCGTCAATGGCTTCGTTTTTTTCGGAAAAGAATTTCTGACCTTCGCCACCATCGGCAAGTATCAGAATTTTGTTCGGCAGAAAATGCCGGTGCACTTCCGCAACCAGGGCTTTTGTCCCGTCATTGTTCGCCACGGCGAATCCGTCCTGCGGCGGATCGATCTTCGCGGCGATCACGATTTGGCGCGGCTTGGCTAGCGAGTAATCGAACGCGATCAGCATCTGTGGCATCGCACTCGCAAAATGGGAAAGCGTTGGCGCAAACGCGTCGACCGTTTTCCGAGCGCGGTCGTCCAGTTTCTTGTCGTCGCGAAATTGCGCGAGTCGCAAAAGATTCAGGGCAGCGACTGAGCTCGCTGCCGGTTCAGCGCTGTCATTGTCGTCCTTCATTCGGAGGACGACGCTCGCGTCTTTGCCGCTGGTGCTGAAATAGCCGCCGTTCTTCTCGTCGTAGAACGAGCGATCCTGCGTTTCCTGAAGTTGAACCGCAAACTTCAGCCACTCAATGTCGAAGGATGCTTCGTAAAGATCGAGAAGTCCTTGAATAACGAACGCGTAATCGTCGGCAAAGCCTTCGATCTGACTGCGGCCTTCGCGATAATTGCGAAAGAGCAATTTGCTCTTGTCGTCGTAAAGATTTGCGCGCAGGAATTTTGCTGCACGTGCCGCAGCCTCAAGATGACGCGGCTCATCCAAAACCTGCGCCCCACGCGCGTACGCCGAAATCATCAGGCCATTCCATGCTGCGATGATTTTGTCGTCGAGGTGCGGACGCGGTCGATTGTTTCGGATCGACAATAACTTTGGGCGACTGTGAGCGAGCGAGTCTCGAACTTGATCTTCGTTCTTCTTAAAATGTTGCGCCGTCTTGCGGATCGCTCCCTTCCGGCGCGTTACCGTGAGGGTGCACTCCGTAGTGAAACTTAAACACGGCCGAATCGTCGCCGAGCGCAGCGTCGACTTGTTTCTCGGTCCAAACATAAAATGCGCCCTCGCCGTGCTCCGGCTTTCCGTACTCAAACAAGCTGTCCGCGTCCTCCGCTGAGAAAAACCCGCCTTCTTTTGAGGTCATGTCGCGTGCGACGTAATCGAGAATGTCACGAGCGACTCCTTCAAATTCAACCCTCACCTGACGCCTCGCGACTTCCTCTCGGCGCTCCCGCCCGGTCGCGATCCCGGCCTGAGGATTGAGGTGAGGGTCGCGTAGGATCTGAATTGCATCGAGGTAGGCGCTCGCGAGTTGCGCCTGATCGTAAAGCATTTTTTCGAAATGCGGAACGTGCCAGTAGCGGTCGACCGAGTAACGATGGAATCCGCCACCTAGATGATCGTGCATTCCGCCGGCCGCCATCTTGCGCAGCGTGACCAAATCCATTTCGAGGGCGTGCTTGCCGGATTCGCTTTTCGTATCGCGCGCATAGAAACGCGTCAGGAAATTGAGCGCGACCGGGCGCGGAAATTTTGGCGCAGTTCCGAAGCCGCCTTCCTTGTCATCGAAACTCCGAGAAAGCTGTTGGTAGGCGGTTTGAAAAAGTTGGTTGTCGATCTTAGCAGCGGTTCCCGGCTGCGCGTTCTGCGATTGGCGAAGCGCCTCCACGATCTTCGACCCCTGCTCGGCAATTTTTTCGTGGTCCTGTCTCCAAGCGGCTGCGATCCGTTCCAGAACTTTCCTAAAACCAGGCTGACCGTATCGATCTTCCGGCGGAAAATATGTTCCGCCGACAAACGGCTTCAGATCGGGCGTGAGCCAGACACTCATCGGCCAACCCCCGCCGCCGGTCGTCGCTTGGACAAAGGTCATGTAAACCCGATCAACATCCGGCCTTTCCTCGCGATCGACTTTGATGCTCACAAACTCGCGATTCATCAGCGCCGCTGTCGCCTCGTCTTCAAACGACTCATGTGCCATCACGTGGCACCAGTGACAGGTTGAGTAACCGATCGAGAGAAAGATTGGTTTGTTCTCGCGGCGCGCTTTGGCGAACGCTTCTTCGACCCACGGAAACCAATCGACCGGATTATGCGCGTGCTGAAGAAGATACGGCGACTTCTCGCGCGCGAGTCGGTTGGTGTGCGCCGGGTGAGCCGGTTGAATTTCCGCGGCCATGACAATCGGTGTCACTGATCAACTTAGCGTGAGAACGCAAAAGCGGAAGGGGTCATCCCGAACGCAAGCGAGGGATCTCACAATCGAAGCGCGGATCACACAATGTACTTTGTGTAATCAACGAGCTTGTGAGAGATCCTTCACTCCGTTCAGGATGACAATCGGTCGTGATTAGATCCACATAATGGACGCCACGCATCTCGTTTTTCTTTGTCTCGCGATCGCGGTGATCGCGTTTCTCTACTCGTCGGTCGGGCACGCGGGTGCGTCTGGATACATCGCGACGATGACTTTGTTTGGACTAGCCGCGACCGTCATTCGGCCGACCGCGCTCGTCTTGAATATTTTGGTAGCAACGATCGGCTCATTCCAATTCTGGCGGGCCGGCCACTTCTCCTGGAAGTTATTTTGGCCATTCGCGCTCCTTTCAATTCCCGCAGCGTATCTCGGCGGTTATCTCCAGCCGTCAGCATCAGTTCTAAGAATCCTGATCGGGCTTGTTCTGCTTTTCTCGGCTGCGCGTTTGATCTTTCGCCGTGGCGATCCCGACAAAACAGTCACTCCATCTAGACCAACTGCGGTAGGAGTTGGAGTGGGCTTGGGATTTCTGTCCGGTCTGACCGGAACGGGCGGCGGAATTTTTCTCACGCCGCTTCTTTTATTCTGCCAATGGGCACACATCCGTCAGGCGGCGGCCGTGTCCGCGCTCTTCATCCTGGTAAATTCAATCGGCGGGTTGATCGGATATTTCACGGCAGTCCACTCGGTTCCGACTCTCGGAATTACGCTCGCCATTCCTGCGATCATTGGCGGCGCAATCGGTTCCTATTTCGGCAGCAGGCGCTTTCCCACCCGAACAATCTCAATCCTATTGGCAATCATCCTGACGATTGCGGGCGGCAAATTAATTTTTACGAGATGACAATTCCAACCGCGGCGCGTTTTCCGGCGACCACGGATTCGTTTTGAAATCCGAGTCGTTGATTTTCTCCCGCGTAGTTCGCAAGAGATCGATCAGCGCCGAAACGTCGAGGCCGTGACGCCGCGGGGCGAAGATCGACAGATTTTTCTCCGCCAACGCGAAGAGTTTAACCGCCGGTCGAAGACGACGGCCGTGCTTTGCGTGGGTGGGGTGCTCGAAATGTTTTTGAAGATGCACGAAGGCACCGGCGGCCTGAATCAGCCCTTTGAAAAAATTATCGTCTTCGGTATTGCTGTTGAGCCAAAGCTGCTCCAGGACATCGTGCGCCTCGTAGTAGCGCTGCTCGTTCCAGCAGTGGAAGAACGCGCGATAAAATGGATGGTTCGCCACGTCACCGAAAAGATCGACATCGTCGCCTTCGAGCTCACGGACGAACCGCGAAATCCTCTCGCCTTTGCTCATGAAGGGCTTAATTTCATCATGCCTCAGATGATGGGCAAACCGACTTTTCCGGAGGGTCACGAAAGCGTTCGGGACCGCAGCCAAGAATGACGCCGGTTGCGCTGGCAATTATTCTCGCCGCAATCGCCGGACTGATTTTTGTCTCCGCGCTTTTTTCGGGATTGGAGACGGCTCTTTTTTCGCTGCGGCCGCATCAATTGCGCCGATTGGAGGAAAATCATCCCGCGCTGATCGATTTCGTCCAACTTTTTCGCGATAAACCGCGTCGCGTTCTGAACGTGCTCCTGCTGGGCGACGGGCTGGTCAAATTACCGTTGGTCGTGCTGTGTCTTTTTTTACTCTGGCGCGGGCCGCTCGCTGGACGTCTGCCGCAATGGCTGGCCGCGATTCTGATTTTCGCGATTGTCGTCTTGCTCTGCGATTTGGTCCCGAAATTGATCGCGCTCGCCGCGCCCTACCGATTGTCGACCATCGGCGCTTTCACACTCCAAGCCTCGGTGCGTTTGCTCGATCGCGTTGGACGCGCGCTTGAGCGCGTCAGCACCGTGATTGTCGATCTTCTCACACCGGTGCAGCTGCGCACACGCGCGCGCTTGAGCGACGAAGAGCTGGAGACCCTGGTCGAGATTGGAGAGGAAGAAGGGACACTGCACGAAGCCGAGGGCGAGATGATCCAGGAGATCATCAAGATGGGCGACAAAACAGCGAAGGATTGCATGACACCGCGGGTCGAGACTCTCGCTTTGGCAGACGATCTCACGAACGAGGAGGCGATCGCCCAATTAAAAGAGAAACGTTACCGCCGCGTTCCCGTTTACGCCGACACACCGGACAACATTGTCGGCATGATCGACGTCAAACTGTTCCTGCTCGATCCTTCGGAACATTACACCGAGACACTTTTGGCGCCATCGTTCGTGCCGGAAACGATGCGCGCGCTCGATTTGCTTAAACTTTTCCTGACGCATCCACAGTCGCTCGCCATCGTGGTCGATGAATTTGGCGGCACCGAAGGCATCATCACCATGTCCGACATCGTGGAGGAAATTCTGGGCGACGCGGCACCGTCACGCGGAGATGTCGATCTTTACATCGAGCCGCTCGAAGACGGAAAATTTCTTGTTAGCGGTCACGCGCGTCTGGACGATCTGCGAGAGCATCTCGGTTTTGAATTACAAGCGGACGGAATCGACACCATCGGCGGCCTCGTTTTCACCCGGCTCGGTTATTTGCCGCAAGCCGGCGCCAAAGTCGAGCTGCCGCGGCTCGCGATAACTGTTAGACGCACGAGTCGAAAACGAATCGAAGAATTGCTCTTGGAAAAGACCACCTGTCTGAACGATCAAACGAACGCTGACACCGCCGCCGCATGAGAGACGTTTTTATCATCGGGGGTTGCTGGGCGATTTCGTTTCTATTCAACGGAATCGAAGCCGGACTGACATCGATCGACCCGGTTCGGTTGCGCTACCATGTAAAATTGAATCGGCCGGCGGCGGTGCGTCTCGATCGATTGCTGAAAACACCGGAGCGTTTGCTCGTCACAGTTTTGCTGGTCACAAACTTCGCAGACATCCTGGCGCTGCTTCTTCTGACCCGTCTTCTCGTTTCACGATTCGGCACCCCTGGTTTCGCTCTAACCATCTTGATCGGATTGCCAATCTATCTTTTCGTCCTCGGCGTTTTGCCCAAGTCGCTCTTTCGCCGGTTTCCTTTTCGCGCGCTTTCTCCGCTCGCCGGCCTTCTTGAAATCGTCATGGCGGCGCTCTGGCCAATCCTGGCAACGGGCGCGGCTCTCGGCCGGTTGTTTTTGCCGGCGCAAAAGAAACGCGCTCGTCTTTTCGCGGCGCGTGAGGAATTAAAACAAATCACTGCGCAAAGCGAACGCGAGGGATCCCTTACCGCGACCGAGCGAGCCATGATTCACAACGTGGTCGATTTTCAAAACGTGACCGCACGCGATGTGATGAAGCCATTGCCTAAAGTGGCCAGCTTGAAACCGGAATCGGCCATTGAAGATGTGTTTGATCTCAGCCGCTCCACTGGATTCGATCGCTTGCCCGTGATCGACGCCAACGGCGATGCGGTCGGCCTGGTCAATGTGCTCGATATTTTGCTCGATAAAGATCCGCCGCAATCGCTCAGTCGCTACGTGCGGAGAATGGTTACGGTCCAGGAAAGTGAGCTGGCCGCGCGCGCGGTCCAGCGCTTACGAGCGGCACGGCTGGGTCTGGCTGCGGTTGTTGATCAAAAAAGAAATTTGATTGGCGTTGTCGCGAGTGAGGATCTGATCGCGCGCCTTGTCCACGCCTGATCGTTCATTATTCGAGCGCCGCGTCCGCCAGTTTCGCGATTCCATCGCGCGTTAATCTGAACACGGTCCATTCATCCATCCGTTTCGCGCCGAGTTTGCGGTAAAACTCGATCGCAGGCTCGTTCCAATCCAGGACCGCCCATTCCAGCCGGCCGCAGCCGCGCTCGCGCGCGATCTTTGCCAAACGAATGAGCAGAGCGCGCCCGTAACCTTTGCCGCGCTGCTCCGGCCTAACGAACAAATCTTCGAGATAAAGTCCCGGCCGGCCGAGCCAGGTCGAGAAATTGTGAAAGAAAACAGCGAACCCAACCGCAGTCTCATTTTCAAACGCGAGCAAAACTTCCGCCGACGGTTTCTCGCCGAATAAGACGTCGGTCAGTCCTTTTTCGGTCGCAGTAACTTCCTTCGGCGCGCGTTCGTAGGTGGCAAGCGCGCGGATCAATTCGAGAATGATCGGAACATCGCCTACCGTGGCCGGACGAATCGTGAAATTATCCATTTTCATTTCGGAACTGGGTTGAGCTTGTAGATTTTAAACTCGGACGTCGCTTCCACGAGCGTTGATGTCGCGGCAACATGTTGCCCGAACTGCACGTAGTAATCGACCCACCATGCAGTGTTTGAAGTGAGCACAAGATAACTCGCGCCGTGTCCTCGCAACCTCTCAAGATCATTAATCGCCTGCGCGCTGTCTTTCGGTTCGCCATCATAGATTCCGTTCTTCTCCAGAAAATGCCAGCCTTTGCGTTCGGCATAATACAAAACCGTTGGGTCACCGTTATCCGCCACCACCACCACCGCACTTGTCGGTGTGATTCGTTTCAAAACCAATCCCGCGTCGCGCAATGGAGCGGCGCTCGGTTGGTAAAAATCGCGTGCATAAACGAACCCGGAAAAACCGACTGAGGCCACCAGCAAAATCGAAAGCGCGATCCTCATTGCCCGACTGGATATTTTCGGACTAACAAACGCGCACGCGGCGCCGGCAAACGCGGCGGTGATCGGAATGAGAGGTAATTGATACCATTGATGTCGGTTTCCGTAACCGACGATCACGATGAACAAAATCATCGCTCCGAGCCACCACTGAAACATTCGTGCGTCCCGCGGCCGCGGGATCGATCTTGTCATGAACGCACCGACACAACCGAGAACGAAAATAACAGGCGTGAGTGTCGATGTAACAATCTCTTTCGAAATTTTCAGATACCATGCCGCCGACATGATCTGAACTCCGCCTGCCCCGAAGAAATGGTGCGGATAAAACTGCAGCGCGATTTGATAAGCGTGTCCGTACCAAAACACGGAAGGCAAGAGCGCGATCGCAGCCAAAAACCATAAATCAAAGCGCTTAAACGATGAAGATCCGAAACGCTGTAATGCGAGACAGGCCAAGGGCGCGCCGACTAAAATGCTTGGCAACTTAATCAGGATCGACAATGAAATACAAAACGCGCTGGCGAAGAACGATGTCGATCTTGTACGCCAGTCCGGCTCGTCGATCCAAAGTTGAAAGGAATAGAGCCCGATGATGGATAAAGCGAGCGACGGCATGTCGGGCATGAAACATCGGCTGACCATGACGCCGAGCGGCGCAAAGCTGTAAAAGGAAAGCGACCAGACTGCGGCGAGTTCTCCGAAAGTTTCACGAACCAGCAAAAAAAAGAACGGCAGCGAAATCGCGAATAAAATGAGCGCTTGAACGCGTCCAATCCATTCGTGGACGTCAAATATTTTGTAACAAACCGCAGCCAAAAACGGCAGGATAGGAAATTCGGTCCCGACGTAACCGCTCTCATTACCCGCCCAATCGATTTGCGGACGCGCAAAGTGAAAACCGTCCTGGAAATAATTTCGCGCGATCGCGGCGACGTCGCTTTGGCGCCAGCTCCAATTGTCGATGTAGGGTTGATCGATACAAATCAATCGAACCGCTACCGCCAAGATCGACATCATAATGGCGAGTCGCGTCGCTCGGGTCATGGATCGCCTCTTGACAAAGCATCGAGGCAAAGTCAATCGAGTAGCTGACCCTGAATGAAGACGACGGCTCTTGCTCTTACCGTGTGGCTTGGCTTTGCCACGATTGGATTGCGCGCGCAAAATGAGCCGATTCTTATTCCGGACGTAGTCGATCCGGCGAAGCTGATTCCGATCTTGCCGGAACCGCCCGCCGGCTGGACGGCGGAAAAGGCCGAGGGCTCGAGCGACGACGTGGGCGGATTCAAAATCACCAATGTTCATCGTGATTATCGCAAAGGCGAAGGTGTCGACGCGCCGACGGCGGCGATCAGCATTCTCGATTCGGTGGCGAACCCAGATTACGTGGAAGCGACCATGGGCGCTTGGAACCAAGGCAGCGAGACGCCCGAAGGTTATAGCAAATCAGTCACCATCGACGGCAATCCGGGATTCGAGGCTTACGACAAAGATCAGAAGCAGGCTTCGCTCTGGGTCATGGTCGCAAAGCGCTACTTCGTCGAAATCGAACTGCAAAAGCAGGACCCGAAAGAATTGCAGGAGTGGGTCAAGCGTGTTGACCTGAAAAAGCTGGCCGAGATTAAGAAATAATTTCAGGGCCGACTGACGAGGACATCTGCAGCTACAAGTTCGGCCGCTTCTAATTTTTTATCACGATTCATTTTGGCTTGGCTGCTTCGCCGGCCATCGGCACGAAGCGCACGGGTAAAATGGCACGCTCTGCCATTTGGCCCTCCTTTTTTTCGAGCAAGAAGAGTTGTTGATCCAGACCGATGCCGACCGGGATGACCATGCGCCCGCCTTCTTTAAGTTGTTGCCTCAACGGCTGCGGAACTTTGTCGGGCGCGCAGGTCACGATGATGGAATCGAACGGCGCGACTTCCGGCCAGCCTTGGTAGCCGTCGCCGATCTTAACATGCGCATTGTTGTAATCGAGTCGCGCGAGTCTCGCCGACGCATCTTTTGCGAGCGGCTCGATGATCTCAATCGTGTAAACCTCTTTCACCAGCTCGGCCAAGACCGCCGCCTGATAACCTGAGCCGGTACCAATTTCGAGAACACGATCGGTCGGTTGCGGACGCAGTTGTTCGGTCATGAACGCGACGATGAACGGCTGCGAAATCGTCTGGTCGTGACCGATCGGAAGTGCGCTATCGGAATAACTTTGCGCGCGCAAATTTTCGGGGACGAATTCTTCGCGCGGCACTTTCGCCATCGCCGCCAGCACCCGCTCGTCATGAATGCCGCGCGGCATGAGCTGTTGCTCGACCATCTTTTGGCGCTGCGCGGCGAACTCAGAGGTAGAAGTAGGGCTATGGTGGCAACTGGTCGCCGCCAGAACCACTACCAACAGCCATGGCGGAATTCGTCTCATCATCACAATTATAACGCAGCAGCTCGGCGTTTTCGACGCGACAAATTATTCGTGTCCTTCCTCTGCTTCGTGGTTAATTTCAGCGGCCTTTGATGAGCGAAGATCGCAAAACTTTAGAGCAGCGCGAGCAGATGACGGACATCGAGCGTCTCCGCCATTCGGCGTCGCACGTTCTGGCCACGGCGATTTTGAAGATTTGGCCGGAAGCGCAGTTCGCGGCCGGGCCGCCGGTCGAGAACGGTTTCTATTATGATGTCGATCTTCCCCACCGCATTTCACCGGACGATTTCGAAAAGATCGAGGCTGAGATGAAAAAGGAGATCAGAGCGAACCATCCTTTCGAGCGCATGGAAGTGTCGCGCGAGGAGGCTTTGTCCATGGCGAGACGTGGTGAACTTGGCGCCCTTGGTGCGAGGCCTGAACCGAGCAAGTTCAAGCTCGACATCATCGAGAACATTCCCGCCAACGAAAAAATCTCGCTCTATCGCAACGGCGACTTCATCGATCTTTGCGCCGGCCCGCACGTGATGCGCACCGGAAACGTCGGCGCATTCAAGCTCACCAGCGTCGCCAGCGCGTACTACAAAGGCGACGAAAAGAACCCTCAGCTCCAGCGTGTTTACGGCACCGCTTTCAAAACCAAAAAGGAGCTAGATGAATATTTCGCAATGCTCGAGGAAGCCAAAAAGCGCGACCATCGCAAACTCGGACGCGAACTGGAGATTTTTGTCTTAGACGATGACGTTGGTCCTGGCCTGCCGATGTTTCTTCCTCGCGGCGCTGCGATCATCGACGAACTCGAAAAACTCGCGAGGGAAACTGAATTCGCTGCTGGTTATCAGCGCGTCCGCACTCCGGCGATTGCGCGCGAAAGTCTCTACAAGAAGAGCGGTCACCTCCCTTACTACGCTGAATCAATGTTTCCGCCGATGGAGCTACGTGGAGAAGATACTAGATCCTTGATACTAAATACTGGTCCCTCATCCAGCATCGAGCATCCAGCATCCAGCATCGGCCACGAACGTAGCACTGACCGTTACTACTTGAAGGCGATGAATTGTCCGCATCATCACAAGTTGTTCGCCGCGGTTCCGCGGAGTTATCGCGATCTTCCGTTGCGGCTGGCGGAATACGGGACCTGTTATCGCTACGAACAGAGCGGCGAGTTGATCGGACTGATGCGGGTTCGTTCGATGCAGATGAACGACGCGCACATTTACATGACGCCGGACCAGTTCGAAGCCGAGTTCAATGCCGTCAACGAGATGTACCTGAATTATTTCAAGCTTTTTGGGATCGAGAAATACTTGATGCGTTTCTCGACCCATGATCCGTCGAAGCTCGGACAAAAGTTTGTCGATGAACCGGAGCTTTGGAAGCAAACCGAAGTGATGACGCGCAACGTGCTCAAGAATTCCGGGATCAATTATGTCGAAGTCCCGAACGAAGCCGCGTTTTACGGGCCGAAGATCGACGTGCAAGCCTGGAGCGTGATCGGCCGCGAATTTTCCATCGCGACCAATCAGGTCGATTTCGCGCAGCCGCGCCGGTTCAATCTCGTCTACAAAGACAAAGACAACACCGAGAAGACGCCGATCTGCATTCATCGCGCGCCGCTCGGCACGCATGAGCGTTTCATCGGTTTCCTGATCGAACATTACGCCGGCAATTTCCCCCTCTGGTTATCTCCCGAACAGGTGCGCATCCTCACCATCGGCGACGACGCGAAACTGCTCGATTATTCTATGTCGATCTTGAATGAGTTACGCGCACACCAGGTTCGCGCCGAGATCGACAAAGGGACCGATCAGATCAACGGCAAGATCCAGCGCGCCGAGCAAATGAAAGTGCACACCATGTTCGTGATCGGCAAACGCGACATGGACGCCGACGCCGTCAGCGTCCGCGTTCACGGCAAAGGAAATCTCGGCGCAAAAGCGAAAAAGGAAGCCATCGCCGAAATTTTATTGTCGATCAAAGAACGGCGCCCCTAGGGGCAGACGTTCATTCCTCGAGCTGCACTGACTCCATGATGTGGTCGATCTCTTCTTTCAATTCGGGTTCGGTATTCAAGTTGGTCGTAAAGTTGATCTCTAAGAGCTGACTTTTGTAGGAACTGGTGAGGAAGCGCGTATAGACCGGGTTGGCGAATAATCCTTCTTCCCCTTCAAAATCGGGACGTAACGCCAGTCTGCCCACTTGCGTCCATCGATGATGACAATTCCCTTCCGCAGCCATGGTAGATGAGAATCCGACTCGCAAGGAAACAGTTCTGGAGGAAACGAGTTTGCCCAGCTAAAACAACTTGATGGATCTCCCCGGGACCCTGAAAAAGTATTTCGGCTACGCTGAGTTTCGACCGTTGCAGCAAGAAATCATTCGGGATGCGTTGGCTGGACGCGATGTCTTTGCGCTGATGCCGACGGGCGGCGGGAAATCGCTTTGTTTTCAATTGCCGGCGTTGTTGCGGGATGGGCTGACGATTGTGGTTTCGCCGTTGATTTCGCTGATGAAAGATCAGGTTGATGCTTTGCAAACCAGCGGGATCGCGGCGACATTTCTGAATTCGGCGTTAGATCGGCAGGAGGCGCTCGAGCGATTGCGCGGATTGAATCGCGGCGAGTATCGGATGCTCTATGTCGCGCCGGAGCGGTTGATGCTCGATGGGTTCTTGGAGCGCGCGCTGAATTGGAACATCGCGCAGATCGCGATTGACGAAGCGCATTGCATCAGCGAGTGGGGACACGATTTCCGGCCGGAATATCGCGAGCTGAAAAAACTGCGCAGGCATTTGGGGACGTGCCGATCATGGCGCTAACAGCGACTGCGACCGAGCGGGTGCGCAAGGATATTGTCGATCAATTGCATCTGCAGAACGCCCAATGCTACGTGGCGAGCTTTAATCGGCCAAATCTGACCTATCGGGTTGTCCCGAAATCGTCGCCCTACGAACAAGTGCTCGCGTTCATTCGCGGCCGGCCTAACGAGAGCGGCATCGTTTATTGCGCGAGCAGAAAGACGGCGGATTCGTTGGCCACGAAATTGGATGCCGATGGAATTAAAGCAAATCCATATCATGCGGGGCTCGAAGCGAAGGAGCGCACAAAACATCAGGAACAATTTCTGCGCGACGATGTGCGGGTCATCACGGCGACGATCGCTTTCGGGATGGGAATCAACAAATCGAACGTGCGGTTCGTGGTCCATCACGATCTGCCGAAGAATATCGAGAGTTATTATCAAGAAACGGGGCGGGCCGGGCGCGATGGTTTGCCGAGTGAGTGCGTGCTGCTTTTTAGCGCGAGCGACGTGGTGAAGCAGCGGCGTTTCATCGAGGAAAAGAGCGAGCGAGAACAGCGCGTCGCACACGAGCAATTGCGCGACATGGTCCACTACGCGGAAACGCGCGAATGCCGGCGCGCGACCCTGTTAAAATATTTTGGAGAAACTTTTAGCGAATCTTCGTGCGATGGATGCGATAACTGTCTGACGCCACGCGAAACTTTCGACGGAACGTTGCTGGCGCAAAAATTTCTCTCCTGCGTCTATCGCATTCACGAGAAACATGCTTTCGGATTCGGATTGAATCATATTGTCGATGTTCTGTGCGGCGCCGACACGGAACCGATTCGCCAACGCGGTCACGATCGGCTTTCGACTTACGGAATCGGCCGGGATGTGAAACGCACCGCGTGGCTCGTGATCGGCCGTGAGCTTTTGCGCCTGGGGGTCATCGCCGCTGCACCCGGAAAATTCGCGACCCTGCAACTGACCAATGCGGGACTGGAGGCGTTACGGAATCGGAAATCGATTACACTGACGAAACCGTTTGATGTCGAACCGCGCAAACGACCGAAGCGTCGCGCCGGTGAAATCGAGTGCGACGAAGCGCTCTTTGAACAACTGCGCGTTTTGCGCTCCGACGTCTCGCTGCGCGAAATGGCGCGCCGTTATCCAACAACGCCGGAAGAGTTTGGGCAAGTTCCCGGCGTGGGCCAGCAGAAGCTGCGCGATTTCGCAGAAGTTTTTATTGAGGCGATCAAAGAGCGCCGCGCCGATTGAGTCTGACACGGAGTCCGCCAACAAGAGCTATTTTGTTTCGCCGACGCGGTTTTCCTTGATTCGAGCTCGAATTCCGGCAGCGCGCTGTGAAAGCGGCTCCGCTTTGGCGGATTGACCTTTTGCCCAATAGAGCGCGGCGAGAGCATCCAGGGTTTCGGCGACGCGAACATGTTCGGATCCGAGCAGCTTTTCGCGAATTTTAAGTGCGCGCTGATAAAGCGGCTCGGCTTTGGCGTACTGGCCGGTCTCGCGATAGAGGTTGCCGAGATCATCAAGGCTTTTCGCAGTATCGACGTGCTCCGGCCCAAGCTTTTTCTCGTCGATCGCCAATGCTCGGAGTTCGAGCGGCTCGGCTTTGGCAAACTCGCCTTTATCGCAATAAAGCCGGCCAAGGTTGCCGGCGGCGGTGGCCGTATCGGGATGGTCCGGTCCCAGCACTTTTTCATAGATTCTGAGCGCGCGCAGTTCCAGCGGTTCGGCTTTCGGAAATTGTCC
>WNGD01002059.1_pt1 | contig 21245 bp, 19 predicted proteins | sample 5400671 | NCBI WGS metagenome assembly WNGD01 (sample SAMN13153369, study PRJNA577476) | soil metagenome | isolation source: 40 cm soil or saprolite under grassland replicate 2 | place: USA:California | collected 2016-06-15 | reverse complement strand
GATTATACTATGATTTAATAAGTAATTTTGAGATGGAGACAGGCGTTCCTGTAATCACTAACACAAGTCTAAATGTGATGAACCAGCCTATCTGTCTATCGCCGGTAGATGCACTTTCTACGTTTTATGGTACTGGGATGGATGGCATTGCTATAGGAGATTTCCTCGTACTCAAGTGATGTTGAAAATGATACACAAGTATAACTGCCTGACTATGCTTGACGTAAGAGTATACATCAGACATGATATATTTTAGCATTTTATTCGTGGTGTTTATATTATCATTTCTAGTAGGAATACTATCTATATCATCCGTACATGCACAAGTACTTCAGTCATCACCCTCACAATCACCACCAGCATCATCTTCACTTTTGAACATAACAAGCCAAAAACAATTTAATGAATGGCAAAAAGAATCCGATCAGGCAGATGCGACCGGTGATTATGCAGCTGAAACCAATGCTACAGATAAGATGGCATTAGCAGATTGTGTAAATGAATTGGTTCTATCTAGAAATGGAACATTGGACTTTCCTGCTCTTTATTCTATGTTGATCAACACAAACAGTACAGCTCATCCTCCTTCTAGTGGACTTGAAATATGTGATACCCTGTTCTCTGGCTGGCATGGAAAGCCAGATGCGTTTGTAAAACCTATGCTACCAATAATAGAGGCATATCTTAAGGTGAGGGGATATGCCATACGCTAATTAATTAGTCGCGATGGCTGAGTAGCATAGAATTCTATATCTAGAAGAATGCAATGTTACACGTGTGTCGTAAGCACATGTTGATTTCTGAATCCTTGGAAATTTCGAAGAGGAAAATAGGATAATACACGGGGCTATTATCAGGTAAATGCTAATCTCATGAAGTTGGAAGTTTTTCTATGTATTGGTATCCAGAAACGAGCTTCTAGCACAGCCAATATAGTATATTAAACATATACTTCACTGTAAAGATGCTGTTTGTATCATTAGTAAGACGATTAATTTAAAATCATAAGACTGGAAAATTGATTCACAAAACTGCCAGAGCTCTTCTATCCACAATAGGATATAATGATAACTAGATCGAGTCCTTTAGGAGAGTTAATTTTTTATTTATGACATTGAGTATTCGATATTCAGAAAGAGAAAAGCATGAGATACTTATTCATGATAGCCGTAGAACTTACAGTCTGAATTAAGAAAAACTAAACAATGTACAGAAACAGTAGCCGAGAAGAGAGAAAATTGAATTTATCCTTTAGAGGTATAAAACACATTCTAGAGCTATTATTAGATGATGAAGAAAGATTTCCTGCATCTTCGATTAGGCTCCTTAATTATCCGTTGATTGTTACAGATGTAATCATTCCTCAAAATATTTTGGGTATGGATACTTTGGGTGTACCTGATAAATTCTCCAATATTTATAAATTAATTCAAGATAATTTTCCAGTTATTACTTTAAAGGAATTTGTTGATACCGAGGAGAGTTTTGAAAAATATGTCATAAGAGAGATTATATCGCTCTACTACCTATTTTGTATCTTAAAAGAATTGCGGAATTTGCCTATTACCAGTAAAGTTGGTAACGGGGCTCCACTTGTTGAATACCTATATAATGTTTTTTGCTAAACAGATGCTTCTAACAAAAGTTTTCTGATGAGTATTATTTACGACTGCACAACAAGGCATCTGATCTGAATACTACCGTTTGGTTTGGTTCTGCTGCGCCAAGGTACTGACCGGCTGTTGGAAAAAAGGATCATCACCCGTACCACCTAGAGCATAAGGCATTTGACCATTCCATCTGTTTATAGAAAGCCATTGGAGATACTGTGGACTTTGTTTTAGTTGTTCAGTAATTATTTTGATTGCTTGTGACTCACCACCAGCCTTGGCAATATTTGATCTTGCTGCTGCCTGAGCCTGAACAACAGTTTGATTAGCGACTACTTGTATTGCTTTAAGATTATTTTGTTCAGTCAAATATTTTTGAAAGGCTACAACCTTTGCTTCAATTTGATTAGAAAACGCCTGTGAGAAAGCGAAATCAGTTATGAATATTGTCTCTACAACTATATCTCTTGCTGATAACGTATTGCCGATAGTTTGAGCTATGACAGCCTTTGCAATAGCTCTCTTTGTTATTAGTTCTTCAGCATTGAATTTCGCAACACTTGCTTTAACTGATTCCTGTATAGTCGGTGCAATTATTCTGTCCGCATAATCAACACCTAGCTGCTGATAAATGAGGTTTGCCTGACTTGGGCTAATATGATAATTCAGTGCTATGGTTGTCTGTACCTCTTGTAGATCATTAGAGGCAGCTGAAGCGTCGGCCTGGAACTTCAAAGTACGTACTTCCAACTGTAAAACCTGTTCAGCAAATGGAACGATAAAATGTACTCCTTCTCCCAATACACGGTTTTCGACTGCCCCGACATAAAGAACAACTCCCCTGTGCCCTGCTTGTACCACAACTACTGATTCAGACATGACGACGATGATAACAATAACGGTGACTATTGCTGTTACAATCTTTAATTTGTTAGAATATAGAATAGGCCTTGAACCTGTTGTATATTCGGAGGTTCTCTTACCATAAGGACTGCCAGATCTCTTGAAGGGATTTCTCATGAACGCTACCTGCTTTAGTATATAGTAAAAGGCAATGAGCTGTGTCAAAGATATGCCTTGCTCACTTCAGGAGAGTCCTTAAGGGGAGTAATATGCGGCTAGCATCGATGAAGCTTTTGGGAAAAGTCAAACCTAGCACTGAAATACTATCTTCATCAGTCAATACTTACGTGGATATTATTATAGTATCGTGTATGGATGGCATGAACCGTCATTGTCATTGTAGAACAGCTAAGCATTAATGCAACTAATGCACGAATACTACAGCAATGGAAGATCATCTTTCCTCAACGGCTTTCAATGGAGCCTAGTCATCCTACTATAGATGATGTATTCTCTAGTTAACAGAATGGACTATTGATCAAAATACTATGACTCAATTCTCACTAACCACATACTTCTACATTTGCTGGGACCGGATATCTTATACAGAACATCAAGACCTAACTTTAACCTTTAATTTTGTTTGGCAAAATACTAGAGATACATATGTATGAATTTTGTCCACATTATGTTTTCCATTTTTAAATATATGAAAATATGGTAACACGCCGGTCAGTATTCAACGGTTTTTTCGCTGCAATAACCAAATCCTTTATTTCAATTGGTTTTCTTAGGATTCTTGATTAAAGTTGATATATTATCCAGAAAAAAATTTTCATTCCCTTTTATATGACCTATGCGTATCAAGAGCTTGTATTAATAAATGCAGAAACAATCAAGGCCATTTGGAGTTACTATTATTGCAATTTTAATCATAATAGCTGGCGTTATATCCCTTCTTATCGGCATAGGATCAGTTGCTATTGGACCGCTTATCGGTTTAGTTTTTGTAGTGACTGGTGCCATATCGTTAGCACTTGGTGTCGCATATCTTGTTATGGCCTTTGGATTGTGGAAGGGAAAGGGATGGGCATGGACTATATCTACAATAGTATTGTTTATTGGAATTGTCATAGACATGATCTCCCTTCCGAGAAGATCTGCAGGAGATATTGTAAGCAGCATAGTTAGTATAGCCATTAATGCAGTTATCCTATACTATTTATTCAGACCTCATGTTAAGGCATATTTTGGAAAGACAATGGCAGCATGATGGCTATTTGAGGAGAAATAAGGGGACGCATCAATTGTTTCTACAGGTGTTTGTTTTCCTAGCTATTCTTTACTAATTATTTCCTTCCCACATAAAGCACATTTAATTTGCGACATTCCCATTGATAAGAGTGAGCAAGTCCAGTCCTAGAAAGCTAACAAATGCCTATTTATGGTGGTACGCTACACTTGTATGGATGCATATGTATTGACAAACAACTTAATCCTGTACTGATGAAATCTTATGAAAATATGACAGCATTGAATTTGTCTAAATGCCGGAGCGTTTCTTTCTGTCCTACTTGGTTGAGATCTCACCTTGGCCTGATACCGACCTTGAGCATAGTTGGGAATGTCTCTAAATCTACAGGTATCCCAATACTGAATGGAGAAAACGATTCTCAGACTCCAGTTCAACAAGTGTTTCTCTTGCAACAAAGACTGACTGAGCAGCGTTTGACGTAAAGTTACACTTCGATAGAAACGCTCCAGGTTTTGTTGCATAGTTGGAAGGTGTTGTAGTTGATAAGCCGGTAATCCCACTGCTGCTACTAGTACTGCTAGTACTGGATGAGTGTTTTGCATATACATTCGACGGCCCCACTAGTATTAGTACTGGAATTATCATGAGCGATTCCTTCACTATTTTCATCCTGAGTTTTAGCAGCTATGCTCCTATTTAAGGACATATTGTGCATCTGGTTTGTAGGCAAAATCTTCATGATTCTTGTTTCTTTTCGCGTTCCTTCTGTATGCGATTAGTAGCTAATTAGTACTAACGTAGCAAGTATCGTGGAAATCCCACATGTAAAAGAAAAACACTCTTTTGTGCTAAACGTTTCCTCTATCTACTTCTTCTTATACTTCGTGTTTGTATCTAGATACTCGAAAATGAAGTTCCAAGTAATGTTTTAAAAGATTATTGGAATTTTAGCCAGCTGGGACTCAGTTTACTCATCAGTGTCCTGAGTGTGGCTATGTGATACCTGACTTGAGTAGCATGTTCTTCTTGCATTACTTTTCTTTCAGATTCTGCCCCTCTCCCCTCCATCTTGTACACAGGTCTGTCGTGGAGGAGGAATAGCTTGTACAAGAAGAAGCGATTCTTTTTGTGTTGTCTATCCAGAGGTATAAAGATAATTACAAATATGATAATTTCTATAAGAAATATGACGGCTTCTTGTTCTTCAATATATACTGGCTAACATAAGTTCGTCAACTCTATTAAGGCGTTTAACCTCGCGTTAAAACCGATTGGATTTATGTCACTTGATATAGATTATAGTCGTAATTTCAAAATGAATTGGAATGTATATGTCTGCTTGTCAATTGTTGGCCTATATTTATGCACGTTAGGTAGAATTGTCTCTTCCTCTTTTTTCAATATATATGCTCTCTATTTCATCAGATTTTGCTTCATCATTTTATAGAACTCTTCATCAGACATGTTTCTTTTACTATCTAACCATGCTTCTACATCCTTTCCGGCTAAATATCTGAGCGTGGGACTTTCGTTTGTAACAGCATTAAGCACTACCTTAGCTACAAGGTCAGGAGGAGATCCATTTTCCATCATGTTTTCTAGGACTGTAGCCATCTTTTGTATTATCTGCAAATATGGAGAGTTTGGATCTTGTGATTTCTTCGCAACAACCATACCATTGACAATGTTTGTTCTAATAACTCCTGGTTCTACTACGACCACTTTTATACCAAATGGCTCCAGTTCATACGACATGGATTCACTTAGGCCTTCAACTGCAAACTTTGTGCTAATGTAAGCGGATTGTCCAGGATAACCAAACCTTCCCGCTCCTGAACTAATATTTACAATAATACCAGACTTCTGTCTTCTCATAATTGGTAGAACTGTTTGAGTTGTTCTTATCAATCCAAACACATTGGTATCATACTGTGTTTTTATCTCATCCATTGCAAGATCCTCAAATGCTCCATTAAGTACATACCCTGCATTATTTACTAGAACATCTATCCGCCCAGTTTCAGATAATATTGCTTGCACTGCATCCTTGACTGATACATCATCAGTAACATCTAGCTGATTAATACGAATAGGCAAGTTTTCTTTGGATGCAATTGATTTTATATTCTCACTTTTGTTAAGATTCCTCATTGTGGCATATGTAAGAAAACCATTTCTTGCCAGCATTAGAGATATTTCATAGCCTAATCCACTTGAGCTGCCTGTAACAACAGCAACCTTCCGGTTGGATGAAGATAACGAAGATGCCACAACTCGTGTCACTACTTTTTCCCAATCATGTCTAAATGGAATCTTTTTTTACGTATAACTCCACCCTGACCAGGGCCCTCAAAAGTAAAGCAATTATAGCCTCTTTCTAATGCTGGTGCTGCTGCAGAGGTATAAAGTTCTTCTAAAGTGGAATCAAAACCTCCATGAACTATTAATATCGGTTTCAAGCTGGAAGCATTGGAAGCATTGTTCTCGACTCTATCACTATTTCCTCCATCAACAACACATGCATGATAAAAATATCCTGGTAACGTGGTTCCTTCATAAGGTTTCAACTGACTCAATTGGTGGTGAAAATAATCTTGCTGCATTACCAAAACAGTCTCTGCTACCTCCCCAAGTAGTCTGAATTCTCTGATCCTCTGGATCCATAAGGAGAAACTCAGCAACCCAATAATAGTTTGAAGCACGAAGATAAGCCTCACGTGCACTTACTTTATGTCCACAGAAATACAATTGTCAGCGTACTTGTGAACTCTATTTGCTGTCTTTAACCATTCTTGGTACCAACTCTCAAAGTCACCTTCTTTAATACGATATGCAGTAGAAAGGCATTCCCCAATATCTGCTCCTTTATAGTATGTCCCACTCATTGCTCTAAGCAGCTGAAATGAGAAAGTCGGATCTTGAAATGCAATCTTCATGGCATGATTTGCAATAAGCTGATAATATTTAACATATATGCATTACACTGGAATTAGATGCATCTCGTAACGGGAAAGTGATTCGGTACCATGTACCTGGACCAGAAAAACATGGAAGAGCTGTATTCGAATCTTTACAGGTATACAGTTATTTAGTGCAACCTAAAAACGAAAACTGCTAAATGAAGTGTTCAAAAAAATGTAAATGGCAAAATTTTATGTCCATATTGTTGCTACTACCATTTGGTTCAACCAATCATATGATTAATAACAAATTGCAAATTGGCCATGACCGATCCAATTTGCAAGTCGTCTCTATCCTACACATCTTGGCCTATGCGTGATGTGAAGGACTGTTCAATATATCACAAAAGTAGCAAATAAAGATTATTCCCTGTCATTAGTGATTAATCCATGTGTGTCCAAGAAAAAAGAAACGTTTCCGAATTTCCTCTATTTCTGTTGCAGTCATAATTGGTAATCCTTCCCACGACGCTTACGCAACAAACTGAATAGCCTACAAATTAAAGAGTTTCGTTAACAAAACTATAATTATTATTCAAGTTGTTATCATTATTTCCGCCGTTGTTGTTCGTCCACGGCATAAACGTGTTGTTTCCTCACGTAGCAATTGGGGCTTCTAGAATAGCACCACGATCTGGACCCTGAGGAAAAGCATTTTTTATTTTTTATTTTTCTGTTAGGTTTGGAGTGACTAATGATTAAGCAACATTCCGTTAATTTTAACACTATGTAGAGTCTCTACAATGTTTTTTAGAGTGGAAATAATATGAATTAAGCCTACTTTTTCAAAAAGCCGGGCCTTATCGCGTTCTACCCAATACTTTTATAGAATCTAGCATTAATCAATGCTGCGTTTTAAATTAAACAAGAAGGTCAACATAAAGTATGTTTTAAACAATTTATACATGCAAGTATAGTATGATAAGAATGTCCCCATCTAAGCAAATTTGGTGTTTTGGTTGTAATTCTATGCAAAGTGTTTGTCTTCACAAAGGATGTCCGGAGCATTGTGATATGTGTCACAGAATTAAGGAAATAAAATTGAACAGATCTACCCGCCCCGATCTTTCTGTTTAGGATGTTTACACTCTAAATTTAGAAAGTGGAGACGTCTATACTCTAGACTAACAGAATAAGTTTCAAGAAACCTTTATTTGTTTTGTATATAAAGGCAAAAGTTACATTCTTCGCAAAAATAGTATACGCTATCAAAATCAGAGCATAAAGTCATAGTATCATAGCAACGTGGACATTCAATTTCAAATTGTAGTTCTGTCTTGGTGCTAATATACTGTTTCGCCTTCCTGTCTTGTTGGTGATACTCTAGACCATTTGAAGTAGCGATCTGGGGCGGTAGTCCTTTGTTTAGCATATGTTTATTTTACATTTGAGTAACTAATCGGAGCTATTTCATCCATCGTGTTCTGTATTTGCAATAATCGTATACCCTTCCCTGTTGTTCTGTAAGTCTGCATTCCTTCTTGATATTCTATCAAGCCATTTTCGACTAAAAGTGCTAAGTATTCTCTCAGCTGATTAAAAGATAGATACGCCTTGTACATCAATTTTGTTTTAGTAGCTCCTCCGCCATTTGCTGCATCTAAAAGTAGCCCGACTATGTCGCTCCTGCTTCTGTATTTCATATTATGTTGGAGTCAATCCAACTATTTATGAGAAGCCAAACTTAGTACTAAAGGTTATGTCAATTTCTATTATATGATACTATTTCGTTGTTTTTTCGATTCTAACTATCTCTCAGTACAAGTGACCATTATACTAGAGAGACTATACATTTTCTTCGAGTCCAACTGGTCTAAAGGGATATAGAATCCAGTCCACTAAAACAACAAGGTAAAAAAATGAGCCGTTACAAAGTAAATAACAATGAATAGTGAATCTGATTTACTTGTCAGGTGTATAAAGTGTAAACATCAAAAGATTGACCACGATAGGTCTGCTCCTAGAGACAAAATGAAATGTTTTATTAATAAATGTCAATGTAAGACCTATGTTGCTGATAGGAAGTATTATAGATCAACTAAAAAGTAAATACTAGTAAGATGGATTTATCAACGAACTTTACCTGGGAAGACAACTCAACAAACAGTGATGTTGTCTGCGTTTACAGACAATGATAGGAATGCGATTACTCCACTGGCTGGGCTGCTCCTTTTTTTCATATATGCCATTGGCTATTAGGTCTGTGGTTACTATTGTTACTTATCGCCATAAGAAGAAGCAGAAGCCTACCCCGGCAATTCTAATACCTCCATCTTTGTCGAATTATTTCTTATGCTCTTGTGGTTTGTGCTACCCAAGTTCCCGCAGTGAATCATATAATGTACTACATGCTTCGCATCCTAAGATGGACTGGTGTTGGAGCACATTCTGTAATATTGTGGTTATTTCAATTTAAGAGAGGTGTTTGATGTGTATGATTCGCTGGGGATGGAGTTATGTCCCATATCACATTTAGAGATTAAGACTTGGACTTATAATCTATATATGGACTGAACTTCCGGACTTAAATGTTGAAAAATATAAATTATTGTTAAAAGGGGATAGATTGGTTCCTAACTAGAATAATAATACGGTATACCCAAGATCAGCTGGTCGAGAGTGCATAGTAAGAAGACCCCATTTAACATAGGTTTTGGGTTTATTGAAGAGTAAAACTAGATTGAAGACAACAGTAGTCTATGTTAATGATATCAGCTGCTCTTCAACACTGAACAAAACTCTCAGCTCTTAATCAGAAAAATAGGTAGTACTGTTAATGAGATCCAAACTTAACGTCTTTTGTTATCTAGTTTGGGGTGGTGAAGGTTTTAAAACTGAAGATGGTAGCAAAGGTTAGCATGAATAACCAAGAAGCTCCTACCGCTCAAGAACAAGAACATATAAGGAACAGAAGCAGGCTCGACGTGATCGGGGCCATTTTAAGGGAAGTTACTGGAAGAGAGGCGACCAAGACGCGAATCATGTATGGCGCTTTTCTGTCTTCGACACAGATGAGAGAATATGTGCCATTCCTATTAAATAACGGTTTGCTTATAAAAGTAGAACAAACAATCTATAAAATAACAGAAAAGGGTATGCGCTTCTTGACGCTATGCGACCAATTAAATAATATGATTGGGGATAAGTGGAATTATAGAGTTTATGGGTGAATTGTTGTTCATTAAAGAACAATATCAGGTCGTCATGGTCAATGATAGTAGCATACAAAAGGGACACAGTCGCGACCCTGTTACTATCTAGGTTATTGCATGCCAATAATCAGGTTTATACCATTCTGCTCAGCTCTATGAATCAAGTAAGGAAAAGTGAATGAATCGCCATCTTCTGTGAATATAAAATCTGGTTCATCTTTTTTGTTATCTCCGTTACAATTTCATCGATCATGTCGGCTTCTGATTCACTCTGAATTTCATTAATAGTAGCTTGGGAGTCTTGTTCTTCTCGTTTAATTAAAATCGATTCAATTTTATCAGTGTGTTTAGGTGTTCCAACTTAAAAGAACAATAACAACAGTTATTATTATTTAGTTTATAAAATGCAAGCGGAAAAATATCGTGTTCGTAGAAGTAATATTGCGCTGGTGGTAAATCAACATTGTATAGTCTAAACTTTCCAATCCCAGTACTATCAAGTCTTCTTTCAATATCTCTTGCTAATTAATGCTTTTGTAGAGTCTGACAATGTTAATTTCAGAACTTCAGACTTAGTATCATCTGTAATTCTTTCATATCGGAATACGAATTCGTGATCTTTAATAACCAATCAACATTATTATTATTTTTACTCTGTTTTGCTACTATTACTGATAAGATTGACTTCAGATCTGAGTTGTTATCCACCGTAACATAAATTGAATTACTCCAAATCTCTTCTAATCTGGTAGTATTACCATTCTTTTGTTTTACCCAAAAAACCATTTTATTGCGTAGTGGATATGGGTCAAACAACCACCCCTCAACCAATTGGTTACATGCATCCTTCTTGTCGTCCACGACAATTTGATGAGATACAATCCAGGCAAGTACGGTAAAGTACGGTATCTAATAAAGCATACTAAAGATATACTTTATACTATTCAATTGAGACATTACTTCAGGCTATCTATATACTCAGTAAGGCCGAGCGTCTTGCCATAGCACAAGGACTTTTAGATGGCAAGATAAATACTGAATTAGCGTGACTGAATTTCCACTTGTACATATATCTTTCGTATTCCCTAAAATGATTCTGAGACAAACTAAGACGAAAGATCGAGTAAATTCAAACCTACTTCAAACCTCCTAACGGAGAAGCATTAAAGTACTACTACCTTTGGTCCAAATCGTCTTGTAATATTTGTAATAACCTTGATAAGATATGCACCACATATATCAAAATCAAATAAATAAACAACAATTAATCGATCTGTATTGTTCATAACGAAATCTAACGTATACATATTGATATACAACTACAAAGCATTCACAAATGGTGTGACGCATAAGATCGAGTATTACATTCAGAGTGAGGTCAAAAAGTATGGCACGCTATGCTTTCCACTTATAGATTCCGAAAATTCTGCTGGTGCAGCTTCAATTGCGAAAAAGGTTGAAGCAATGGGAGCTTCAGCTGTCCTAGTAGGCGGATCTTCAGCAATTGATCAACTTGAACTGACGGAAATAGTTTCGAGTATAAAACGACAAATTAAAATTCCGGTGATATTGTTTCCTGGCAATGTTACCGGTGTATCGCCCAGAGCTGATGCAATTCTATTTAGCACTTTACTTAACTCAGAAGATCCTTATTTCATTACAGGAGCTCAGGCGTTGGGAGCCATTTCTGTCAAAAAGTATAACATCGAACCGTTGCCAACCGGTTACCTTATTATCGGCGAGGGTACTACTGCCTGGTTCATAGGCCGAGCACGCGGAATTCCTTTCAGCAAAGACAGAATTGCGGTCATGTATTCGCTGGCAGCTCAGTATTTAGGAATGAGATTTTTATACCTCGAGGCCGGTTCAGGCGCTACGCAAAGTATCTCACCCCAAATGGTATCTGCTGTGAGAAAACAATACGAAGGAATACTTATAGTTGGAGGTGGAATTCGTGCTCCTGAAGCAGCAAAGGAAATAGCTAAAGCTGGTGCGGATGTTATTGTGATCAGTACAATGATTGAGCAGGATGGAAGCTGGGAAGACAAACTTTCTACAATTATCAGGCAGATAAGAAGATGACAACAAAACATCATTTGACAATGATCGATGAGGCTGAGCTCCGTCTAAAAGATGTGCATATGCCAGCTTATTATTTAAATTACCAACACAATATTTTGAAACATGTACAAAAAACATTTGAATTTGCTGCGAAAGCACGCAAACTGGGACTAGATGTTTCAGATGGAGTAGAGCCAAAAATTGCGTACGATCTAGCCGATAGAGTTGCAAAAATGCATAATATCGATATCGCAGATCGATTGCGTGTTTTACTTTCGTGGTCAACCAAAGAGAAGGCAGCACTCACAATTGCTGAAGAGATAGCTTTGGCAGAATATGGCAACGGTGACTTACGTACGAGACTGGACAATGCGGTACGTGTTAGTCTAGCTATTGTCACAGAAGGTATGACAATTGCGCCTTTACAAGGAATTTCGGACGTACAACTAAAGAATAACAGTGACGGGAGCCAGTACCTTTCCATATCGTTTGCCGGTCCTATCAGGTCCGCAGGAGGAACTGAGGCCGCATTTACAATGCTAATTGCAGATCACATACGAAAAATTACTAGTTTAGAAAAATATGCGGCAAATTCATACGATGACGAGACAGGAAGATTTGTCGAAGAACTCAGAATTTATGAGCGTGAAGTTGGAAATTTCCAGTTTAAGGTCTTAGATGAAGATGTAGTTAAATGTATAACCAACTTACCGGTCGAGCTCGATGGGATAGATACAGATCCGGTAGAGGTTTTAGGTCATAGAGGTATGAAGAGAATACATACCGACAGGGTACGAGGCGGTGCGCTGAGGGTAATGAACGATGGTCTGATCGGTCGCAGCAGAAAATTACTCAAAATGGTTGAAACATTAAAACTAAATGGCTGGAATTGGCTCAAGGAACTGCAAGGAGCTATTCAAACAGGCAATGATGATGCGGCTAATCACAGAATGTCTGAAGTTATTACAGGAAGGCCAGTGCTTTCAATGAGTAAGAAAATCGGAGGCTTCCGGCTAAGATATGGTCGATGCTTCAATACTGGTTTGGCAACTATCGGAATTCACCCTGTTGTGCCTATATTATTAAACCACGCCATTGTTGTAGGTACACAAATCAAAATAGATGTACCAGGAAAGGCATCCAGTATAGCCCTTGTAGACACCATTGAGCCTCCACTTGTTAGGCTTGACAATGGTAATGTCATACAGGTATCAACAGTGGAACAGGCTGCAAAGATCCGACCAAACATTGAAAGAATACTCTACATAGGGGATATTCTAATAAGCTATGGTGATTTTCTTGAAAATAATGCTCAGCTCCTTCCAGCAAGTTATGTGGAAGAAGTTTGGTCACTACAGTTACAGGCAAAATTGCTGGCATTGCAAGCCTCGGCCTCCTTCCAAACTGGAGAAAAAATAAGCGAAAGACTTATCCAATTATCAAAAGAGCCATTCTCAACATCACCTACAGTTGAAGAGGCATTTGAAATAAGCAGAAGGTTTACCATTCCACTTCATCCAAAATATTCGTTCTACTGGGATTGTGTCAGCATAGATGAAGTTTTATTATTGAGAGAAAAATATTATCAGTATCAACGAAACGCTAATCTAACTGATAACAATATTTCTTCTTATTCTTCTGGTTCTTGCTCGTCTCTCTTACAATTCCCCAATGATAATCCAAAATTAAAAGATGTCTTAGAAAAACTTGGTATAATCCATTCAGTAAAAAATGAGGGGAAAATTATTGAAATCGATAATCTAGATCACGTGTATTCGCTAGCCAAGTTATTGATTCATAGTTCGACTGCTAGAAACGCAGCGTTTTCATCATTATTGCCGGTTGGTGATGATGCTGATTGCTTCCCTGATTCTAACGATACATTAGAATTTATCTCAAAGACATCCGGAGTTGAACTCAGAGCAAAATTTGCTTCATCAATCGCAGTCAGAGTAGGACGCCCCGAGAAGGCCGCTGAACGTAAAATGAAACCTCCTGTTCATGTATTGTTTCCTGTTGGTAATAAAGGGGGCGCAACACGTGATATTTTAAGAGCAGCAAAGGATGAATCCTTTTATGCTGAAATTGCAAATAGATTTTGTAATAATTGCAAACTGCCTTCAATTGGAACACGTTGTCGTAACTGTTATGCTCTTACTCCCATACGCAATCTATGCGTGGTTTGCAGGGAGGAAATTACAGATGGCATTAATAACAACCGGTGCTATAGGTGCGGTAAAGACGGCAAGACTTACTCTCCTGTCAACTATTCACTAAAAACAGCTGTCGAAGAGGCGCAAAGAAAACTTGGCATTATAGCAGGAGAACCACTCAAAGGCGTTAAGGGTCTTATAAATAAGCACAAAGCTGCTGAGCTATTAGAAAAAGGCATACTGAGACAAAAATTTGATCTCTATAGTTTCAAGGACGGAACCGTTAGGTTTGATGCAACGAACGAACCTCTGACCCACTTTAAACCTGATTGGACTATGAGTAGCATACAAAAATTAAAGGAATTGGGTTATACAAGAGATTATCTTGGTAGAGAGCTAGTATCGACTGACCAATTGGTCGAACTGCTGATGCAAGACGTAGTACTCCCATTAGATTGCTCTAAACATTTGCTCAACGTGGCCAACTTTATTGATGAAGAACTTGTAAAATTATACGGACTTGAGCCCTTTTACAACTCATTCTCTGTAGAAGACCTGATAGGTCACCTAATTGTTGGATTGGCGCCACATACGTCTGTTGGGATAGTAGGAAGAATTATAGGCTTTACCAATTCACAGGTCTGTCTGGCTCATCCTGTATGGCACTCTGCAAAACGCAGGGATTGTGATGGCGATGCAGACTCCATAATGCTATTAGGTGATGCGTTCCTAAACTTTTCATATGATTTTTTGCCGGATAAAATTGGTGGGCTTATGGATGCCCCACTACTGATTCAGCCGATCGTATTACCAAATGAGGTACAAAGACAAGCGCATAATATTGATGTTACCTCAGGTTATCCTCTTGAATTTTACGATGTGACTTTGAAACATGCAAAGGCGGGAGACTTTGTTAACATGATAGAAATTATTAAAAACAGGCTCGGAAATCAAGACCAATTTTTTGGCTATGGATTTACACATTCGACACGTCTGCTAACGACCAACATTCAACGCAGTGCATATTCTAGGCTAAATTCCATGGATGAGAAATTGGAAATGCAGCTCGCTACTGCAAAACTGATCAATGCTGTCGATCCTGACGAGGTGGCATCAATGGTGCTGACGACACATATTTTGCCAGACATTATGGGCAATATGCGATCCTACTCGTCACAGTCCTTTCGGTGTAGTAACTGTGGAGAAAAATATCGCAGGATGCCACTTATGGGCAAGTGTATGGAATGTGACCATGAACTTTTGCAAACAGTCACTAGAGGTTCGGTTGAAAAATATGCCGATATTGCCATAAATATGTGTACTCAATTCAGAGTTAATGATTATTTACGTGGCAGAGTCGAATCTCTAATGACGGAATTAAAATTGATCTTTAGGGAACAGGAGAAAGAACAGTTTACTCTCACTGAATTTATGGATTAACTTTGGTGCTAGGTAATATTTTATAATGGGATAGGACGGTCTTTATTCACGACCAAGGACGAAATGTAAACGAATCTTCATAGTTCCAATTTTTCTCTATATTCAACCATCACATCAGACTTTTCTACGCTAATTCGTAAAAGTAAAAGTAATGGTTAATAGAAAAATCTAAAACTATATTTTATATGGTGCAATATATTTTTCCGGTGACTTATACATCATACAGCTTGAGAAAAATATACGCATGATAAAGAGTGCAGAGATTCTGCGTGATAGCGTAACAGGCGATTTAGTTTATTCAGTCTCGCTCGCTCGGTCGGAAGTTAACTGACACCAAGGTTTCCGCCACATGCACAAAAATTGAACTCATCTATACGGGAGTTACAGAAAGGACATGGGCCAATACTATCATAATCTACTTCAAAGACATCTTTACCAAAAATTCTACGATGATCATTAATTTCCTCTGGTATTTCTTCTATGCTCAATATTTATCACATTATATTACCATATCTCATTATGATTTATATATTTTTTCAACATGTCGCTTTCGACAGAAAAATATTGTCGTGTTATACAACTTTGCAATGAATTAGTATCGGTACCTTGTGCTTTGGTATCGGTGGTATTAGTACTGAGAATTCCGATACGACTATTATTGTTATTTTCATAATTGGCGTGCCACTAGTTGCACTATGGCTATATGTTGATATAAGATCAAAGCAATAGAAGAAGATGATTAGCGATACTACAGCACAACCAAGTACATGTTTGATTTGTAAACATGAAGAAGCGAAGATCTGTTTCCAAGGTGTTAGTTATTTGCGGATATGGGGTGACCTTGGCGTTAAGTAGCAACAGTTGAATGAACAACTACTCAGAGTTAGACCCGCATTAGTTGCTGAAAGCTGCTTTATGACTTCGGTACCGCTGGCACCCGTTATGAGAACGGTTTCTGCCATCCCAGATTTGTAAATAAATAAGCGTCTTAATAAATTGGAGCAGCTTGTATAGCTTTTAGCTGAAGTGCCGATTGAAACAATTGTACTCTTATATAAACTAACGATTCTAAACGTACCAGTAGTTAGTCTACTGGCTAGAGGGTTTAAGTGAGTGCTCTAGTAATAGGATTTTTGTATATTATGCAGAGGTACATTATATATTTGAGGAATCAGAATTATAGTTCTGAACAGGCTAATTGGCTACTGAACAAAGCCAGAAGCTTAGCTTCAGATATTGGAGTCATTGTACGCGATGCTCGTGTTGCAACGAGACACGTTGAGTTTGATACGAGTGTTCCTGATAACAGCAGTATAGAAGAAGTTCTTCGTAGATTTACAACGATTTCTCCATTATCGGAGTACGAACCTATAGTCGAAAAGCGAATGGAGAAGCAGGAAGCAATCATGAAAGCAAAAGACTTATTCAACGATGAAAAGTACTGGGGGGCTCACGAAGTTCTTGAGTCTGTATGGAAAGACGCCCATCATGAGGAAAAAGATTTACTAAATGGAATCATTTTGATCGCCGCTGCATTCGTTCATGACGAAAAAGATGAATCAAGCATTTGCATCGCCATACTAAGCAGAGCGATGAAGAAGTTATCAAATGCCAAGGGCTCGTATTTCAGGATGGACCTGGACGAAATAAAGAGACAGGTGTTACAAATAATTAAAACAGGAAAGGTAAAGAGGTTCACAATTTAGAGCCTTAGCGTATCTATCACCTTGGACAACATACTTTATAACCTGATGTAGTGCGCTACATGAAATCATTATATCATTTTTTGACTAATTAGAAGTATCAAAATTGGTAGAAATAAAAAAGTCATCAGACTCCGTTATGGATTTTAAGGCGAAATGAATCTGATATAATCAATTGTTATAACTTTATGACACCGTATATCCTACGAGCAACTGGTGGAACCATGCTAAACTTTGGCTACTGGAATGAAAAGACCACTAATCCGATACAGGCACAAAACGAACTGTGTAAATTAGTTGGAAAATTTGCTCAGTTGCATACTGCAAAAAATGTCCTAGACGTTGGAAGTGGATTCTCAGCACCAGCAATATACTGGAAATCAGTTTAGAACTCCTTGAATATAATGTGTCTTAATGTTAATTTCCTACAATTAAAAAATGCTGTCGGTTTAGTTAAAAGTAGTGACGACAATAATAATATCGTAAATTTTAGAAAGACACACCAAGCACTGTCATTTATAAATCATAACGCTGCTAGGGACATATCGCTAGTAAATGGTACAGCTAAAAATATACCCCGTACAGATAATTGCGTGGATAGAGTAATCGCTTTAGAATCTGCGCAACATTTCAAGCCATTAATGCGATTTATTCAGGAATCGAGAAGAATTCTACGACACGATGATGGCTTACTTGTTGTTGCAATACCTGTCTGTCGTTCTTATCCATGAAAATACGCGAATTCATGAAACTTGGAATTCTTTCCTTAAATTGGGCATCAGAACATTACGAATTAGAATTTGTCAAATCACTAATTAGCAGGACTAGGATTAAGATTATTAAAACCGGCATATAGGATCGCATGTATAAGAGCCTTTGGCAGACTACTACGCGCAAAACAGAGAAATAATAAAAAGTATACTTTTGAAATAGAGGACATATTCATTATCATCATATCTTCATGGTTTTCTATACAATATAATTGAAAGAGTTGTCTACAACTCAGCCTTAAAAATGAAGGAAGCATCTCAGAAGGGATTTATCGATTATGTTCTGATCAAGGCAAAGCTCGTATAATATCGATCAGATTGTAGTGTGAGGGCTTAAATCATTCCGGGGATAATAACAATAGCTATCACTTGCTCAGATGAGTGAATGACAATATTTTTCCTGCGTCAATTATGCAAATTTTATACTTAAAGTACGTAGTAAATTCATATTCGCATTCAAATTTCAAAATAAATTGATACACATTCTCTAGTGAATAGGTGATTGCAAGATGCAAACATATGAACGTCCGACGAGAGCTACTACCCCATCCGCCCAACGTGACGGTAATGTCTGTCTATTTCGGTTCAGATCTTTTGCATAAATTTGCTACCATACCTTTTGAATAACAAGAGCCCGAAAATGAGCGTTGTTTTGTTTTTACAATTGACTGATAATTGAGCGTAAAATCATGAGTTATTGATGCGCTGTTTTCGGGAGCAAAACATATCTTTTTCTCCAGTTTTTCAGTTGGCACAGCCACCAATTCGTTTTCTTGATTCCTACACCTCAACCTCTTGTTTCTTTTCCTGGTCTTCTTGTTGCTGCTCCGATGCAGATTTTTTCTTCTTTTTCGCATTCTCAGCTTTTAACTTTTCTAATTCTTCATCAACTGATGCTGCTACACCCACTTTTTCTAGTTCCCTTTCAATAATATCGCCGCCTTTATTTGTATAATCCGTAAGAACTCCTGAGTCAATCATCTCATCCAATGCTTGTGCTTTTGCCTTCATTTTCTCTGTTTTATCTTCTGCTCTGCTCATTGCCATACCTACATTGGCCATTTCCTCTGAGACACCTGTCACACTCTCCTTGATGCGCACTTGTGCTTCAGCTGCAGAATATTGTGCTTTTATGACCTCCTTCTTTGATCTAAATTCTTCGACTTTTGTAGCTAGCCGTTTCTCTGTCTGTTCAAGCTTATCCTGCTCTGTCTTCATATCCACTATCTGTTTATCTAGGGGTTGCAATTGTAATATGTTTGCGTTCTTTCGTTTCAATGCAAGTTTAGCTAGATCTTCTCTATTTTGAGAAATTGAACGACGTGATTGTTCCTCAAGGGTACGAATGTTTTCCCAAAGTTTAGCTTTTTGCATTTCAAGCTGCTTCTTAGCAGTGATTACTCCTGCGATATCTCGTCTTAACTTATTTAACAGTTCTACCTGTTTAGTATAAGAATAATCAAGCCCCTCTCTAGGATCTTCGAATCTATTAAGAAGAATATTCACCTTTTGCTTTAATAAAATCATAAAGCGATTAATAAGACCCAAATCGAATTCCTATTACCATCTTTAACATCATGTATTATTAAATCTAAGCAAATCTTGCAAGCAATAGACGCCTAGAATTCACAATTTTTGCGTTCGATTAGCGTTAGTTATTGTTTAGAAACCAATTGCACCCAATACTATAACAACGACAAAATAGACCCATCCGACGAAGAGGATTACTGAGCCTTAAGGATTATATTTATAAATTACCCGATTTTTCTTATTACAATTGATAATCAAGAATACTGATCCTTACAAAATGAAGAAATGTGTATCATGTAAGAAGGATATCCAACTAAATCAAAAGTACTTTACATATCCATTATCTTTACAGCAGATCTGTCTTTTCTGTGCAGAAAATGAGATCCCAAAAACAATTGAAATCTTACAGAACGACTTAAAAAAATAAAAGAATGTTAATAATATTCTAGTGTTGCATCTAGGTCGAATTTTCTGCTTACGTTAACATTAGCGGATGTCCTAGCTATACTATTATAGCCAATAGTTGTGGTCTAGTAGTTGAAGTCTTAGAATATAACTACTCCTATCAAAGTACGCTAGTTAAGGGATTAAATATACAATTGTCAAATCTAACTCGGAGGGCGAATTCTGATACTCCTGCTGCTCGTGCGATATCTCTGGGGCGATAAATAAATTACAGCTGCTGACGTTTGATAAAATCGTGCATAATGTCTATTACTTGGGGTCTAGTCTTTTCAGCCTAGTTCGCTTTGTTTGATATTCCTGTAATAAAGATAATCGGATCGACCAATGCGATTTTAAGTCCTTTGCGGGTAACTATGTTCTACCCCTCATACCTGAAAATATTTTTCTTTTGTTAACTTTGGCGCTAATATGTACCTTCCTTATTCTGATTCACCGCTCCTGTCTATCATTTGCCAGACTATCCGATCTTAGAAATCCCCTAGAAAATATATCTAAATGTAGTGAGATTAAGCTAGCAATTTAGATAGGTTGGTCAAACCACAAAATATTTTGGAACCCATTTATAATAAAGCCCATTATTCTTGCTATTACAAAGACAGGCAAGTCAAGATAATTAATTATTCTCGACATTATTATCAGATAATTATTCAGTATTTGGAAACCCGAAGTTGCATTCTCAAATCCTATAAGCAAGACCTGGATTAGTAGAATAACAATGTATTCAAATAACGCGTTGCTGTTCATAGCTGCTGCCGTTACATTATCTCTTTTAACAACCAGTACTGCCCTCACTACGCCAGCCGTGGCCTCAAGCAAAGGAGGAGGGTCAGTAGTACAAGAACAAGTAAATACTGGTAATTCCGGCCTTGATAAAGAAATAAACAAATTTTATAATTGTATTTCCAAAACACATCAGGACCCGCCGTCTATAAACAAAGTAGACAATTGTTATTCGCAAGCCTTCGGTGGAGGTTATAGCGGCGGTAGCACAACTAATAGCGGTGCAACACCGACATCTACGTCGACATCGAGCATCCATCATCATAAACATGGCAACAGCACAAGTCATGGCGGGGTAACAGGAACAGGCACATTAATACTACCAACATCGACATCTATCAGCCAGCATCATAAAAAATGATAGTTAGTTGTTTAACATATACTCTTTTTGTTTATACCAACACTCCACCAAACCTCTTGAATTTTTGGCATATAGTTTTATTTGTCTAAGAATCAACACCTGCATCAAACTGATTTAGTCTTCGACTTGTGGAAGAATATGATGATCGGTATACTCCCATTG
>WNGD01003096.1_pt1 | contig 21246 bp, 25 predicted proteins | sample 5400671 | NCBI WGS metagenome assembly WNGD01 (sample SAMN13153369, study PRJNA577476) | soil metagenome | isolation source: 40 cm soil or saprolite under grassland replicate 2 | place: USA:California | collected 2016-06-15 | reverse complement strand
GCGCAGTCAACGATCCGCGCCTTCAAAGCGACCTTCAAGCGGACCGGGGACTATGGCGCTTACACAATGCTCGCGTACGACGCGACTGGGATCCTGATCCAGGCGATCAGGAAGGCACTTGATGATCGGTACAGCCCCCGCGACGTCGCCGAGTTCCGCGACGCCGTGCGGGCGAACGTCGCGTCCACGACCGGCTACGTGGGGGCAATCGGTACGACGAGCTTTGACCAGAACGGCGACACGAGCTTGAGAATTGTCTCGATCTATCAGGTCAGATCGGTCGGCACCAGCAGTACCGATCACTTGGTTTGTGGCTCGCGGCTGGCAAACCTCTGCTTCGTCTGGCTCACCCAGCTCAACCTGGCCGGCCAAGGCAGCACGTCTGCGTGGATACCCTGGGCCCTCGCATGAGCGCCGACCACAACCGTGACGCGGTCGAGCGATGGTACCGTGCGTTCAACGCGCGCGATTTCCGCCAACTCGGGGCGCTGCTGGACGAGTTTGCCGACCCAGACGTCGTCCAGGATTGGCCACAGTCCGGAGAGAGGATCAAAGGCAGGGCCAACGCCCTAGCAGTCCTGGAGAATTACCCCGGCCTGCCGGACGCCACGATCAAGAACGTCCGGGGCGCGGAAGACAAGTGGGTCCTCACACCGTCCTGGACACCGTTGCGGATCACCGGCACTGGCGACCATTACTCCGTCGAGGGCCGGGTGAGATATCCCAACCGGGAAGAGTGGACGGTCGTGGACCTCTTCGACTTCGGCAACGGCGGGGTGATAAAGGTCACCGAGTACTTCGGCCCTCCGGTTCCGGCCGCTGAGTGGCGGTCGCGTTGGGTGGAAAAGATAGAGCGGATGTAGCCGGTCGCCGCGTGAGACCTCGACGTGGATCGGTCGCAAACACCCGATCCGATCGATTTCTCAACCCTGTCCGCGGTTGCCCTCTCCGGGCTGGTCGAGGCCTCGCCGTGTCACAGCCGCGTCACAGACTCGCGGAACCAGGAGGATAAGGAAGGAAACGCAGGGACACGACGTAGCTGCGAATCACGTGCAGGAGGACACTGGAGGATCCGCCGGGATACTTAAGGACACGTCAGCGCGCCGGTTCGGGACCGTGAGGCCCCGGGTTCAAATCCCGGGCCCCCGACCAAATCCGTATTCAAAATCGGGCGATTCCCATCGCAGCCAAGAGTCGGCGGATCACAGCCGGGTCACAATTTTCTGGGGAACTATCGCAACCGAGTGGTGCGTTGGCGAATGTCGTCGGCGGATCTGAACTCGCTCGACAGCATTTGATGGCTCCGCGGACGCTCCACGCTGAGGACGGAACGGGCAGGACCCTGAGGCACCCGGTTCGAAAATCGCAGGCAGGCGTGCCGCCAATCCGCACGCTTGCTTGCCCTCCGGGTGGCTTGGGTCGCCAAGCCGGCGATTCCCCGACACACGCAGACCAGATTCGGGCGTCGGTTACAAAAAGCGGTCCCGGTTACTTAGTCAGCGCAGGCTCCCACGTGGCTAGGGCCTGGGGCAGCTCCGATCGCGAAGCGACGCCGAGCTTTGGATACACGTGGTACAGGTGCTGGCCGACCGTGCGGTGCGACAGGAACAAGCGATCTGCGATCTCACGGTTGGAAAGTCCGGACGCCGCCATCTGCGCGATCTGGAGCTCCTGTGGCGATAGGGGCTGGCGAGGCGCCGTCGAGGGCTCAGCAGTCCTTTCACCTGAAGCCCGCAACTCCGCGCGCGCCTTGTCCACCCAGGGCTGCACTCCGAGCGCATCGAACATGTCCCGGGCCGCCCTGAGGTGCGGCCTCGACTCGGTGATGCGGCGCTGCCTTCGCAACCAGCTGCCGTACGACATCTCCAGACGGGCGAAGTCGAACGGCCATTTCGGCTCGGCGTCGAGCGCGAACTCATAGAGGCCTTGCGCCTCCGAATCGTCCGCGAGCAACGGACGTGCGAACCGCAAGCCGAAATGTACGAGGGCCGCAGGAGTGCGCTTGCCGAGAGCCTCGAGCAGCGTCATTGTGCGGCGCGCTTCGTCGTTCCGTCCCGCTCGCACCGCGCATTCGATGACGTAAGGCGCGGCCGCAAATGCCACCACCTCGTGGTATGCCGGTCCGTGAGGATCGAACATGCGCATGAAATGGTCGAAGGCATCCGAGTGACGTCCGGCAGTGAGGTGTGTGACTCCGCGCGCAAACTCCGCTTTAGCGAGAACGATTGAAAGGCCAAGGGACGCCACAGGTTCGGTCGCCTCGGCGATGAGCTGTTCGGCGGTGCGCTCCTCGCCCTGGAGGCCGGACAAAGCAGCAAGTCCCATCTTGCTGATCGCGGTCCAGATCGGCTGTCTGGTCTCGATCGCGAGGTGGTTGGCTTCCTCCATGCAGTGAATCGCGTCCCGGAGTTGGCCGGTGTTGATTCCGGCCCAGGCGCGCACAGCAAGCAGCTGAGCCAGGAGCCCGAGGCGTCCCTGGGCACGCAAGATGGGGGCGGCGCGATCCATGAGCTCGATCGATTCAGCGCGGTCACCTGCCGCATACGCTGCAAACGCCAGGACTTGTGTGCGATACGGGTTCGCGTCGTCGACCTGGGCAGCCTCACGAACCCTGGTCGCGATTCGTGACGCAGCGTCGACCGGCGCCGCGAGCGCAAGGATTTCGAGGGCGCGCGGATCCAGCATGTCGCCGGCGATTTGCTCAACCGCGTCGATGACCAGGTTCTTGGCTGCAGCGCCGGGGTCGGCCCACCAGCAGCGAAGGGCGGCGCCTTGGAGCAGGTTCAGCGATAGATTTCGGTCTCCTCCAGCAGCGGCTTCGCGCGCGACGCCGACCAACCTTGCGATCGCGTTGGGGTCGCCGGCCGCGCCGTCGTGGAAGATTTCGCGCAGCCAGGTCATTCGCGCGACGTCGTGAGGTGATAGCTCCAACCGGGCGGCCGAGTCAAGAAGCCGGCCCACGGCTGGTGGATCCCCGAGTTGAAACGCCAGCTCCGCCGCCGCCAGCAGCCGCCGCGCCCTGTCCGAACCATGAGGTGTCAGCGAGGCAGCAAGCTCCAAAGCGCCGAGCGCCGTCGCAGGGGAACCGCGATCCTGTGCCCGGCGGGCGGTGATCTCGAGGTCGGCGGCGGCGCCCTCGTCTTCGCCGAGCACCGCCTTGGCGCGGTGCCAGGCCTGGCGGTCTGGGTCCGCAATGACCTCGGCTAAAGCGAGGTGGGCGTTCCGTCGTTGTCCCGCGGTCGCCCCCTGATCCAGCGCTGAGCGCATCAGCGGGTGGCGACAGCGAACCGTGGAGCCCGCGACCGATATGAAGCCCACGTCGAGCGCCGGTTGCAAAACGTCGACGGTGACTTCTTCGCCCACCTGCTTGCGCGTTGCTCCAAGCACGTCGCTCACGGTGGGGTCCTTNNATGAGCAACAGCGCAGCTTGGGTGAGCTTCGGAAGCTGTCCGGCTTGCGCGGAGAATGTTCGCTCCAGCCGATCGGTCAACGGAATGCTTCTCAGCGCGCCCTCGCCGTCGGTGCCCTGCAGCCTGAAGGCATGTGGAAGCTCGAGCAGCGCCAGTGGGTTGCCAAGCGCCTCGTCCAGAATCACGCGGCGGGTCTGAAGGTCCAGGTCTGGTGCGACGGATACCAGCAGATCCGCCGACGCCGTGTCGCTCAAAGGTTCGACATGGATCTCCGGCAGCTGCGGGGATCGAAGTCCGGTCTGGAAGGTCTCTCGCAGGCCGACGATGAGGAGGATGTGGGTCGACTCGAGTCGACGAGCGACAAAGCTCAGCACGGAGGAGGTCGCACCGTCCAGCCATTGAAAGTCGTCTGCAACCACGACGAGTGGCCTTTCGTCGGCGACCTCGTCCATGAGGCTGAGCGTGGCCAGGCCGACCAGAAACACTTCGGGCGGCGCTCCCGCGCGCATTCCCAATGCGGTGAGCAACGCGTTCTTCTGGGGACCGGGAAGCGCGCCGGCCGACGGCAGGACGGGCTGCAGAAGCTGGTGCAGCCCCGCGTATGGAAGGTCAGCCTCGCTTTCAAGACCTGTGATCGCGAGCACCTTGTAGCCGCGGCTGCGGGCGTCGGTGGCGGCGACGTTCAGAAGGGACGTCTTGCCGATGCCGGCTGCTCCGGTGAGGCACCGGGTTGAGAAACCAGAGCTGTGCCTCTCCACGAAATCCCAGGGCGATTCAATTTCGGGCGCTCGGTCGACTCGCCGGATCACAGCCGGATCACAGATTTCGAGGAGCTCGCCCGCCCATAGCTCATCAGCGTGGCTACATGGTGGCGAGTCGAGGCACTCCTGCTGGCTAAGTCATTCCGGTCTGGCGAGTAAGTCATCCGCTTAGAGCTGCCAGCAAAGAAGTAGTCGTCCGTCAGAAGCCAAGAATCGATTGGCCAGCCTAACTTGACCGCATGAGCACCAAAACGACACAAGCAAAGGAGGGCGAGATGACTACTCAGAACGACCTGGAGGAAAACAAGCGGATCGTTCGCGCGTTCATCGAAACGGCGTTCAACCAGCATCAGGCCGATCGAGCGGCGGACTACCTGACGTCCGACATGAAGTGGCACGGCGGCACCCTCGGAACAGTCGTGGGTCGCGAGAATTTTGCCGGGCTGATCAGCGCGATCGTCTCCGCCCTTCCGGACCTGCGCAACGTGGAGCAGGACATCGTCGCGGAACGAGACATTGTGTCAGTGCGCGCGGTGGTCGAGGGAACACACAAGGGGGACCTCCTCGGGATCCCCGCGTCGGACAGACACGTGCGGTGGGATGCCGTCGATGTGTACCGCGTGGCGGACGGAAAAATCGCCGAGGAGTGGGCTGCGGACGACTTGCTGGCCTTCGTCTACGGGGTTGGCGCTTACACCCCACCCTGGATGGCGCAGCAGTCGTAGAGGCGCAGTTGATGGCTACTGAAGCTCCTGTCTCAACTTCGATACGAGACCGGATCGGCGACCACCTCCTCACGCCGATGAACTCGGCGCTGGCTGTGATCGACTACCAGCCGAGTCAGCTCGCAGGCGTGCGGTCGATGGACCGTGATCTGCTGTTCAAGAACGCCGTCTCGACGGCAAAGGTCGCGAAGCTGTTTGGCCTTCCGATCGTGCACTCAACCATCAACGTCAGAACGGGCCGCGGCAAGCCGACGTTGCCGCCATTGGCTGAGGTGCTCGCGGACAGTCCGCCCATCGACCGAACCACGACCAACGCATGGGAAGACCCGGACTTCCTGACCGCGGTTCGCGCGACAGGCCGGCGCAAGCTCATCATCTGCGCCCTCTGGACCGAGATCTGCATGGCGTTTCCCGCGCTCGACGCCATGCGAGAGGGCTACGAGGTCTATCCGGTCGTCGACGCAATCGGCGGCACTTCCGTCGAGGCCCATCGCGCGGGCCTCGAGCGTGTGGTTCAAGCGGGTGGGAAGCCGACCAGCTGGGTCGCGCTCGCGGTTGAGCTCCAGCGCGACTGGGCCCGCGCGGAAACCGTGCAAGAAGTCGTCCAGATCGTTCTTACCGAACGGCTGCTCAAGGAGGAGTGACATGACCACCGCGGTGATTGGGATCGGAAACATCGGCGGAACAGTGGCGCGCGACGTTGCCGCTGGAGGCGAGCCAGTGGTTCTTTCGGCGGTGTACCCCGACGACCTCGCAAAGCTGGTCGCCGAGATCGGAAGTCGGGCAATGGCGGCGTCGAGCAACCGAGACGCGGTCCAGCGTGCAGACACGATCGTGCTTGCTCTGTGGCTTGGCCCGATGAAGACCGTGGTCGACGAGGTCGCCGACCTGTTGCCGGGCAAACTGGTCATCGACACATCGAATCCGATATCGATCGGAGCGGACGGAAACGTTTCGCGAACGCTTCCCGACGGCCAGTCCGCCGCTGAGGTCGTCAGCGGCTGGCTTCCGAAAGGGACCAGTTACGCCAAGGCGTTTGGAACGCTGTCGGCGCCCCTGCTTGGTTCGAGCGCGCATCGATCACCGGAGCCCGCGGTGCTCTTTTACACGACGGACGACGCCCCGGCGACACCCAAAGTCGAGCGCCTCATCAGGCTTGCCGGCTTCGAGCCGGTGCGAGCCGGCGGCGTCCGCGATTCGCTGCGAATCGAGGTCGGTGGCGACCTGCACGCGTTTGGCGGATTGAACGGTCGCCTGGTCGATAGGCAAGAAGCGGAGTCGCTCGTCCGCTCCTCCAAGCCAACGGCGGTCTGACGACCGGCAAAGGATGGCCGCTTTCACCGAAAACGAGCTCGAGTACCTCCGCAGCCAGCGGCTGGCTCGGATCGCGACTCTCAAGAACGCCGTGAGGCTGACCTTCCCCAAAGGCGCTTTGAATGAAGGACTCGAAGGAGCTCTTCAACGCAAGACTAGACAGCAACTCAGTTCGCGCCATCGACTTCCACGAGGGTGACCCCGCGATGAGGCTGCGTTGAAGGCGCTCGTTCTCGAAGCTGTGCGGCTGAACACGTTGAGGGTGCGCAAGCGATAGGCGACTGAGATCCGTCGGCCGGGCCGGGCGGCTGCTCGTGGCTCTCTTCGAGGCCGCGATGTGATTTCTGAACCGGAAACCCTAACAGTCGCCTGCTCTACCGTTGAGCTACTCCGGAACGGCGCCCGCTGATTCTAGGCGGTGACCTGGTTTCAAACGCCGGCCAAGCGAGAACGCCATCAGTGCGCTCCCCACTGGAACCATCTGATGCCAAGGAACACGAACACCGCCGTGTAGCCCACACACGCGAGCAGCGACCACCACGCGTCCGAGCCCCACGTCGCCGGCTCCATCGCCGCCGCCAGCAGGGTGGCCACGATCCCACCAGGCGACCAGCGCGCGATGTCCTCGACGGTCGAACCGAGAATGTCCGTGCGCCCGAGCAACCCGAGCCCGAAGAGCGGGACGTAGACCAGCCGGCTGACGGCGTTGAGGGTGTCCGCCGACCTGACCAGCCCGACCAGGGCCTGGCCGATACCGAGGAACACGGCCGAGCCTGCGATGACCACTGCAAGCGTCAATCCGTACGCAAGCGCATCCAGGGTCACGTTCTGGAAGATCCTTGCCACGACGAGAACCACGATCGCCATCAGCAGGATCACGGCCACCTGGACGACGAGCCGGCTCATCATGATCGCCCACGCCGGGGCCGGGGTCACGCGTAGGCGCTGAAATACGCCGGCCTCTCTGTCCCTCGCTACGTTCAGCGCGTAGCCGAAGATCGCGATCGTCGCCATGCCGAGCATCGTTACCAGCGAGACGCGGACCCTAGGATCGGCAAGCGCCGCGGCGCGCTTGTTCGCGAACAGCGCGACGAGTACGACGACAGGCAGGACCAGGCTGAGCATCAGCGAGCGGTAGTTGCGGAGCTGCACGGAAAAGTCGACCTCGAGCAGCGCAGCCAGCGTTGGTCCGAGAGCCGGTTGCGCACCCCTGGCCCCTGCCGGACGCGGGCCAGCGGCCTGGGCGGACGCCTCAGTCACGAACGTCCTCTCCCGTCAGGCCGATGAAGACGTCGTCCAGGGTCACCTGACCGTGCGCGATGCTGGTGACGCGCGGGTCGTCCTTGTGCTTCTCGATCAGGCCGGCCGGTGTGTCGACGGTGACGATCTTCCCGTGGTCGATGATGGCCACCCGGTCACACACTGCCTGCGCCTCCTCCATCGAGTGCGTGGTCAGGAGCACGCTGCGACCGCTCTCGCGCATCTTCTCGATCCGGTTCCACAGCTGGCGCCGAGCCTGCGGGTCGAGACCGGCGGTCGGCTCGTCGAGGAGCACGAGTGGAGGATCATGGATCGTCGCGATCACCAGCGACAGGCGCTTCTGCTGCCCGCCGGAAAGCTGGCCGAATCGCTTCGAGGCCTCATCTTCCAGGCCCATCGAGCGCAGTACGTCGCGGGAGCCCTGCCTGGACATGGCGACCCCGTAAAGGGCCGCATACAGCCTCGTAATCTGAGCGATCGTGAGCACGGACTGAAATCCGGTCGACTGGAGCTGCACGCCAATCCGGGCTTTCGCCGCGCGCGGGCTGGCATGGCGGTCGATGCCGCCGATCGTGACCGAGCCGGAATCCGGCTCGAGCAGGCCTTCGATGGCGCTCAGGGTGGTGGTCTTGCCGGCGCCGTTCGGACCCAGCAGGCCGAAGATCTCTCCGGCCCGGACCTCTAGCGATACTCCGTCGACCGCCCTGGTGGGACCATAGCTGACTTGAAGATCTCTGACCTCCAGCGGGGCAGTGTTCACCTGCTCCAGCCCCATCGAGTCAATTACACGCGATCCGTCGCCATGGCTGGGGCGAGCAATAAGTGTTCGACGTATGTCGAGGTCCTCTTGGCACGGACGCGAGTTGCCACGTCTGGTTCCTTGTGGGCCTGAGAAGCACCGGTTGCCGGATCCCAGCACGAAGCTCGCTTCGTCCTTATATGTGTGGGTTGCCAGCATATGTGGGGGTTGTCGCCGGGTCACACCCGGGTCACACATGCCCGGAACCGGACGGTCATAGCAGGTCACCACAGGACACGAAGGCAGCGCCATTTGAGTTCAGGAGGCGCTTGTGGGAGCCAGAGGGACATCTGAGCACACCACCGACACGGTTCGGGACCGTGAGGCCCCGGGTTCAAATCCCGGGCCCCGACCATTTGATCGTTCAGCCCTCGATCCAGCCCATCTATTGACACAAGACTCGGCGCGTCAAGCACGCGCGCAGGAGCCTTGGCCCAGTCAGCAGCGTCTCGAGCACGGCTCGTTTTCCGAGTGCCTCAGTCCCCTTGGGTAGTGAGGGCAAGCGCATCACTGCGCAGTGCGGACTGGCGGTGCGAAGGCCAAGGGCCAGGCGCCACCCCATGAAAGTCGCCGAACGCGAGGAGCCCTTGACAGCCGATCGCGGATGGTTCATAAATCGATGGAGTTCTCAGGTGATGATTGTGATTTTCATCAGGTGAAAACCAGCGCTTATCGTACGCGCTCGGTCGAACGAGTTCTCGCCATTCTCAATGCCTTCATCGACGCCGGTCCGGACCTGACGTTGATGCAGGTCTGTGAGGTCACCGGGCTGACGCCGAGCACCGCATATCGACTGATGGCCAACCTCGTCGCGCGGGGCTACCTAGAGCCGGGTCGCGAAGGCAACGCTTACAAACTCGGGCTGACGGTGATTCGACTGGCAGGTGTCGCCCTGGGTCAATTAGACGTTCGGGTCAAGGCGGCGCCGCTGATGGATGAGTTGCGCAACCGCACCCGCGAGACCGTTCACCTGGCCGCTCTTGACGGAAGGCACATCATCTACCTGGAGAAGCTCGAAGGCCTGCACGCGATCGGGCTGATGAGCTCACGCGTCGGACGCACAGCCCCAGCTCACTGCACTGCGCTCGGTCGCGTCCTGCTGGCGTTCAATCCGGACGCGGCCGAGGCGATTCTCGGTGGGCCACTCGAGGCGCCGACCGCTCGCACTGTCGTCGATCCCAAAGCCCTGCGTGCGCTTTTGGCCCAGGTGAATGAGAAGGGCTACGCACTCGATCTGGGCGAGTACGAGTCGGAGGTCCGCTGCGTCGCAGCACCCATACGAAACCATTCCGGCGCGGTAGTTGCGGCGATGAGCGTTTCCGGGCCCGCACAGAGAATCGAGCCGATGCTCACCGAGGGGCTGGTGCCTGAGGTGGTGCGTGTTGCGCGGGCAATATCGCGCTTGCTCGGCAATCCGGCATCCGATACCGCGCGAGGAGTCGTGAAGACCAGGACCGTGTGATCCAGTTTTAAGGGGGGTTTGAACGATGTTGAGCATCGAGACACTGGTTGACGGCGCGGCTACCGGCCGGATCAGTCGTCGAGGTTTTCTGCAAGGAGCAATGGCTCTTGGCCTTTCGATGTCCGGTGCGGTTGCTCTTCTGGAGGCGTGCACATCGGGGACGCAGGGCACGTCTGGAACTGCGCTGACGTTCGTCGTCTGGTCGTACGGTGTGGAGACGATAAAAGACAACATCAAGAAGCTGGAGCAGAAGGTCTCTGGCCTTCACGTCGACTTCCAGGACTTCGCGTGGACCAACTATCACGACACGATGGTCGCGCGATTCGCCGGCAAGACCCCAACCGATGTCTGCTATAGCTCCGACCACTGGCTCTCCGAGTGGGCCGCGGCGGGTTGGCTGTCACCTCTCGAGCAGAAGTACCCGGATCTCAACGCTTACACCAGCGACTATTTCCCGTATGTCATTCAGGGCATGACATACCAGGGCAAGAACTACGGAATCCCGTACTACGCCGATACCTGGGCTTTTCTGTACAACGAAGATCACCTCAAGAAGGCGGGGATCACCACGCCCCCGACCACGTGGGACGAGCTCACGCAGCAGTCACTTCAGATCAAGTCCAAAGGCATCGCCAACTATCCGGTCATCCTCCTGTTCGCCCAGGATGATCCAGGCTCCATTGAGGTCTGGACATCCATGGTCTTCTCACTGACCGACGGCCACCTTTTCGACGACAAGCTGAATGCGGTGTTCAATCGTCCGGGTTCAGCCGCGGCCAAGACCATCGATTGGGTGTCGAACGCCCTCAACAATTCGAAGATCCTCGATCCCGCCTCTCTGACATCGCAAGAGATTCCGGTCGTGAAGTCGATGGAATCTGGTGCGCACACCTTCACAATCCTGGAGACATACAACCAGGCGGAGCTGAACAAGAGTGGCTCCGGTCCCTTCTCAGGCAAGTTCAAGATGGCGCCGATGCCCGGCGACACCCATAACACAGTCGGCTATGTGCGCTTCTACGCTGTCACGGATCAACTCACCAAGCGGGACTCGACCGTCATCAAATATGGTGAGGAGTTCCTGCAGTACTTCGGCGGAAAACCGGATGGCGTGATCAGCCCCGTGGTCAAGCGCTGGGCCGTCGAAAACGGCTTGGGCTTCGGCTGGAAGTCGCTTTGGGACGACGCCGATGTCCGCAAGGCATTCAGCACCTGGGGGGACCCGGATATGCTGCGGCAGAATCAGCAGCTGGCGCGCTCCAAGGAGGGCTTGACCAAGAACTACCCCTCATGGGACGTCTTCACGCGGAGTGAGCTGCAGAAGGCATACCTCAAGCAGGTCAGCACGACGGCAGCTTTGGGCGCGATGGCCGACAAGTGGAACAGCTTGAAGCAAGGCTGATCGTCTTTTAGGGTTTGAACGTGGTCCAGCAGAGGGCTGGCGAGTCGCGCCGGCCCTCGAGAGGCCGGCAGATCGCGGCGGGCCGAGAGTCGCGATACGCGTACCTGACTCTGCTGCCGGTGCTGCTGATCATGGCCGCGTTCAGCCTCTACCCGATCGGCTATTCGGTTTACCTCAGCGTGCACAAGGAGGTCTTGACTGATCCACTAAACCATCCCTTTGTCGGCTTCCAGAATTTCAACAACGCCCTCCACAGCTACTACCTGATCTCGTCCCTGACCTCCACGCTGGCCTTCATGGCCATGGCCGTGCCAGGGGTGATGGTGTTTGGGTTGCTTGCGTCGCTGCTTCTCAATGAGGCTTTCGCCGGCGCCAGGATCCTTCGGGTCGCGATCTTGTTGCCATGGGCGATGCCGGCCGTGGTAAGCGGCATAGTCTGGCGTTGGATCCTGAACGGGGACTACGGGATCTTGAACTCATTGCTTTTTCAGTTCGGAATCGTCCACGACTACATTCCGTGGTTGAGTCAGCCCGTCCTGGCCCGCATAAGCCTGGCGGTTGCTCACATCTGGCGCGAAGGGCCGCTTGCCGCAATCTTCTTCCTGGCCGGCCTGCAAACCATCTCACCTGACCTCTACAGCGCGGCGGCGGTCGATGGCGCGGGGCGCGTGGCTGCCTTTCGACGGATCACCGTGCCCCTGCTCCGGCCGACGATCCTGATCGTTCTGGTCTACGAAACAATCGTCGCGGCGACGACATTCGACCTCGTTTACGTGATGACCGGAGGCGGCCCCGCTGACGCCACTTCGCTGATCAGTTGGTACGCGTACGCCGAGGTCTTCAAGTTCCTAGATCTGGGCACCGGAGCGGCACTGGCATTCCTGATTGCTATGGCCCTGGTCGGGCTGATCCTTCTCTACCTCAGAGTCCTGCGCTCGGAGGAACAGCATTGAGCCGCGCTGTATGGCGACAACTGGGCTTGTGGGCCGCAACGTTGGTGATGCTCGTCTTCATCCTGGGGCCCATTCTCTGGATGCTCAACTCCAGCTTCCAGGGCGAGAGCGAGCTATTGACGCGGCCCAGCCACGTCGTTCCTCAGCAACCGACGGTCGCAAACTTCAGTTACATCTTCACGGGGGCGGTTCCGCAAGGGTTCGATGTCAGAGGGACGCTGCGCAGCCGGATTTCGCAGGAGGCCCGTGAGATCCCCGCGGCATTGGAGAACAGCGCCATCATCGCGCTCACCGTCGCCGTCCTTAACGTGGCGCTTGGTGTTCTTGCCGCGTACACATTCGCGCGCATAAGATTCAGGGGCAGGTCGCTCATCTTCAATTTCCTGCTAGGCAGTCGGCTGCTGCCGGCGATTGCCGTGGCGATCCCGTACTACGCCATCGTCAGCGCTCTCGGACTGCTCGACTCGTACGTCGGCCTGATACTCGTTTACCTGACCTTTTCCTTGCCGTTCACCATCTGGTTTCTGCGCGACTACATCGTCTCTTTGCCGATTGACGTCGAGGAGGCAGCGCAGATTGACGGATGTGGGCGCCTCCAACTTTTGCGAAGAATCGTCCTCCCGCTCGCCGCCCCGGGCCTGGCTGCGGCCGGCGCGTTCGCATTCATGGCGTCGTACAACGAGTTTCTATTTGCCCTGCTTCTTACCCAGACGATCAACTCGCAAACGATGCCCGTGATTCTTTCGTCGGTCGCCACCAACCCCGATGCGAGCCTGGCGCTAATCGCGACCAGTGTGGTGCTAGCGATGGTGCCGCCTCTGATCTTTGCCATCGTGTTTCAGCGTTTCTTGACCAGGGGGCTCGTGGCCGCCCTGGGGAAAGGCTGATGTTGACCAGCCCTAAGTGACGGAAGCCGAAATCGTGACCATCGGCGAAACGATGATCCTGCTTTATGGCGAGGACACGACAGCCCCGTTGCGGTTCGGCGATAGGTTGTTCCTCGATTTCGCAGGCGCCGACTCGAACTTCGCGATCGCGATGTCCCGACTCGGCTACCGCTCAATGTGGATAAGTCGCGTGGGCGATGAGCCATTGGGTGACGTTGTACTGGATGGAATCGGTCGAGAAGGGGTCGATGTATCACACGTAATCCGGGACCCAACTCGAAATACCGGCTTGTACCTGAAGCACCACGATGCGACCGGAGCCACGCGCGTCCAGTACTACCGCCGTGGCTCCGCGGCAAGCAACCTTCAGCCCGACGATCTACATCCCGAGTACTTCCGGGACGCCAGGCTCGTGCATCTCAACGGAATGACATTTGCGCTGGGCGAATCGTGTGTCAGCACCATGCGCAGAGCCCTGGAATTGGGCCTGAATCAGGGAGCGATGGTCTCCCTGGATTTGAATCTCCGCATGCAGCTCTGGAGTCTAGAATCCGCCAGGCAAACGCTGGGGCCGGTCATTCAGAAGAGCTCGGCCATCTTCGGGACTGAGGAGGAGTTCCGTGTCTATTTCGGAGCATCCGGTATCGACGAGGCTTTGCAAGCTGCGGTTCGGCTCGGACCCCAAATCGCGGTTGCGAAGAAGGGGCCGGAGGGCGCGGTAGCGATTGTCGATGGAAAGCGTTTTACCCACGCCGGCTACAGGCCGCCGGTGGTTGTCGACGTCGTCGGAGCCGGTGATGGGTTCAATGCCGGATTCCTGGCCTCATTCCTTCGAGGTCTCTCCCCGTACGAGTGTCTGCGGAGAGCGAATCTAGTCGGCGCGTGCGCCGTCGCAACGGCTGGAGACTTCCAGGGATACCCCGTGCTCGCGGAAATGGAAAGGTTGCTCGAGAGCTGGAAGGAGAGCGGGCTGGCCGGTGACTGAAGATCTAGCGCCTGAGCGGTTGGTGGCCATTGTGCGTGCGCTGACGCCGAGCGAGGTGGGGAAGATCCTGGCGGTAGGCGTAGAGCTGATCAAGATCTTTCCTGCGGTCCGCCTCGACCCGGACTATCTCCGCGACCTGCTGGGCCCGTACCCACAGCTTCGCCCGATTCCCACCGGCGGTAGCGACATTTCGAACGCGGCGGAATTCTTGAACGCCGGCGCCGTCGCGCTTGGCGTCGGCTCTGCCCTTACTAACGGAACTGGGCGGTCGGGTCTACCCGATGTGACGGCTCGGACCAAGCGCCTGGTGCGCCCTCTGGCGCAGGTCGACGGGAGGTGAAGACGATGACCGAGACACAAGTCAAGCCACGGCAGGTGCGGCTGTTCATAGCCGGCCGGTGGGTTGATGCCAAAGACGGGAAAACGTTCCAACAGGTCAGCCCGGCCACTGGCGACGTCATCGGCTTCGTCGCGGAAGCCTCACGTGAGGACGCACAGGCGGCAGTCGCGTCCGCTTCCGAGGCGAGGCGGTTGATGGCCCGCCTCAGCGTTTTTGAGCGGGCGCGTTTGTGCCAACAAATTGCCGACGCAATCGTTGGTCGTCAGGCACGGCTGGCGCCCGAGCTCTCACTGGAGCAAGGCAAGCCGCTCCATGAAGCCAGTGATGAAATCAACTTCGCGGCGCAGCTCTTCCGTGACGCTGCGGGATACATCTCAAAGCTGGAGACCAGCTTGTTGCCATCGGCGGATCCCGGCAAGCGAATTCTTACGCTGCGCCAGCCGCACGGAGTCGTAGCTGTCCTGACTCCATGGAATTATCCAGTTGGAATTCCAAGCGAGTACCTGTCGGCTTCCTTGGCTGCGGGCAATGTTGTCGTCTGGAAGCCGGCACCGACGACATCGATGATCGCGGCACGATTGCTCGAGTGCCTCCTGGAGGCAGGTCTTCCGGAAGGCGCCGTAAATCTAATACATGGAGGGGCCGAGCCCGGTCAGGAGATCGTCGCCAACCCGGGCACCCAGGCCGTTGGATTCACCGGTAGCACGATCACGGGCACCTTGATCGCGAAGCAGGCTGGCGCCAAGCCCGTCCTCCTGGAACTGGGCGGCAATGGCCCAACGATCATCCTCGACGATGCCAACCTGGAGACGGCGATTTCTGGAACCGCAATGGGCTGCTTCACCAATGCCGGCCAGATCTGTCAGAGCAGCGAACGCATCCTGGTGACGGAACGCGTCCACGACCAGGTGCTGGATGGCTTGGTTTCCAGCGCGTCGCGAGTGAAGTTGGGTCACCCGTTGCGGGATGGCACGACCATGGGACCGCTTAACAATCAGGGAGTGGCCACAAAGATGGACAGCCACATCCGTGACGCCCTCGATCGCGGCGCCGAAGTCAGGTTCGGGGGCAGGCGCGCAGACGGCCGGCCGACGGACCTGTACTACCAGCCCACCGTCGTGGACCACGTGAGTCGTGATTCGCTGGCCAATCGCGAGGAAACGTTCGGGCCGATCGCTCCCGTTCTTGTCGTTCGTGACATCGATGACGCCATCGCGGTTGCCAACAGTTGCACGCTGGGTCTGTGTGCGTCGGTCTACACGTCGGACATGAACGCCGCTTTTCACTGTGCAGAAAGGCTCGAGTGCGGCGTGGTGAACGTAAACGAGTCAGCGGCCTATTGGGACGGGCGCACACCGTTTGGCGGTTGGTCTGGCAAGGGCAGTGGGGTCGGGCGAGTCGGCGGGATGGAATCCATCCGGTTCATGACTCAGATCAAGAGCGTGGTTCTTGACATCCACGATCCCGATGGGGATTGAGCGCGCGTCGGTTCGGCGCCTGGTCGAGATGACGCGCTCCGAAGCGATCGAGGCAGCGTCTGAAAGTCTGCTCGTAATTCCGCTCGGCGCGACCGAACAGCACGGGCCGCATCTTCCGCTGGGGACTGACACGATGCTGGTGGAGGCGGTGGCAGAGCGTGCCCTGCTTGAGCTGCAGCGTTCGTTTCCCGTGGTACTGGCGCCAACGTTGGCCCTGGGAAGTTCGGGGCATCACGTTTCGTTTGGGGGAACACTTTCGCTGACCAGTCTCTCCCTGTATGGCGTGCTGATGGAATTCGGTCGATCCGCCGCGTCGGGCGGATTCCGGCGGATTTTCTACCTCAACGGCCACGGTGGCAACCATGAACTCGCCCAGGTTGCTGCGCGCGATCTGGGGTTGGAGCTTCCGATCGCGGTCGGCGCCGGGTCGTGGTGGGCCATGGCCCATGACGCTCTGATTGAGGCCGGGCGCCCGACGATCCGGAGCATTCCCGGCCATGCCGGCGGTTTTGAAACCGCAGCCATGATGGCGTTGGCAGCCCATCTTGTTCGCGAACGACCACCGATGCGCGAAAACCAGCCCGCCGAAGGTCCACCCTTCAAGTCGGATTACCGAACCGAAGTCCATGGCTCCTGGAAGGCGATCGACGGTTTCACAGACAATCCTGCTGACGGCAGTGCTGAGTTGGGCGCCCGATTCCTCAGCGTCGCCGTAGCCAAGGTCGCGGCTGACCTGGGCGACTTCTACTCCAAGTCACAAAGCCAATGACTCCACCATCTCGAAGGCGTTGCTCTGGATGGATCGAAGGATTGCGTCATTAACCGCAACGCTGCGAACTGCATCAGCGACTGGCACGAGGAAGTCTTTGTCCTCACCGACGCTCCTCAGAAAGTGATTCACCTCGTCGGTAAGGTCCCCGGCTATCCTCCCGTTGATCTCTGGCCAGTGAAGCCCGTCGGGAAGCGAAAGGCCTGTGGTGGCGACCACCCGCAGGCCGTGGTCATGTGTGTCGACGTCCACGAATCCGAGCGTTCCAACCACTTCGAGACATGCACTGATTCCTGAAGGCGAATGGTTCGGTAACGTCCAACCAAACTGCAGATTTCCAGCTAGACCGCCATCCAACTCACAGGTTGCGAAGATGGCATCGTCAGTAGGCCGCTCCGATCTGTCCGGGACTACGGATCTCACCGCTCGAGCGAAAACTCGAGTGATCCGCTTGCCCGTGATCCATTGCATCGCGTCTATGTCATGTATGCCCAGATAGAAGCAGGGGGAGCTCCTTCCTGCCAGGCGAGTCCCAACATGACGGAAGGTGAAACGACTCGCCGTAACGTGCAGTGGCACGCCTATGGCGCCTTCGGCAACCTGTGCCGCCGCTCCCACGTAGCGGGGATCGAACCGGAGAATGTGTCCCACCATCAGCCGCGCCTGCGATGATCTGGCGACCTCCGCGATGCGGAGCGCAGCATCCAGCGTGTGTGCCATCGGCTTCTCAAGCAGAACTGCCTTCCCTGCCTTGAGGAGGAGGCTTGCGGGCGTCTCGTGGGCGGTGTCCGGAACAGCGACGATCGCCGCGTCAACATCGCGGTCTTCGCATATCGAGTCCACGGAATGATGCGACGACACTCCGAACTTCGCGGCGACCCTCTGGCCGGTGTTCCGGTCTGAGTCCACTATCGCCACCAGTTGGGCGAGCGGACTCTCGGCGACGACGCGTGCGTGTAGTTCACCCATGAATCCAGCCCCAACCACGGCCACGCGGAGTCTCATCAGGCGGGGCTAGCTTAGACCGCTCTGTAAGAGTGGTGCGGGGATCCCATGGGCGGTTGTCGGGAGTACGCGTCGCACAGGATTTTGACCTTCCCACGGGAGGTTGGAGCTATCTGGCCTCCATGGAAATGTCACGGCGTGTAGTAGTTGCGGTAGTAATCGCGAGAAAACGCCTCAAATGTGGACGCAATTCAGTCCGTGCATGAAAGGTTGAAAGGAAAAATGCAATAGCGAGCCGGGCTGGACGAGCTGGCGCGAGATTCGGGACCGTGAGGCCCCGGGTTCAAATCCCGGGCCCCCGACCAAAATTGAGCTCAACATCGGCGATTTCGCGCGTTCTGTGGAGCCGTCGGGTCAGAACCGTGTCACTGATTCCCCAGGAACTCGCCCACCTCCACCTGAGAATGGCCGCCTTCATCAGCCAATCGGAAATCACAGGTCCAACCCCTGACGTCAAACTTGCACGGTGGCCGGTCGTCCGGAGGGCCTCGACTGGTACCTCGGCAATGCGGAGGAGGAGCACGCGGCAAATCCGCGTAGCTTCTTCATTCCCAGTCGCAAGGAACGCTCTAACAGGAATCCGGGCGACCTGGTGAGGCTCCTTTTCTTTATTCGCAATCCTTCACAGCGCGGTCCCCGAGCTGAGCGTATGTGGCTCGAAGTTAGCGCTCGAGATGGCGACGGTTATGTGGGGCTTCTCACCAATCAACCGATCGCAATCAAGGACCTGTCGGGCGGCGACGAGGTCGCGTTCCGCAGCGAGCACATCATCGCGATCCAGGACCCGAAATGGGCGCCTTACGAGGATCTCCTCGCCTTTGCGAATCGCCGTCTGGTCGATGACGACTCGCTAGAACCGGGTTATGTGGTTCACGACCGATCGGACATGAATTTCGAGCCGACCGCGTACGGTGAGCGTGCATCGGGCTGGCAGCTTTTGGTCGGCGATGAGACCGACGAGGAGCTCGAGGACCCTGAGTCTGGGCTGCTTCCGAATCTCGCATGGCTCATGGAGCGGTATCCCGCGTTTGCCGAGCTCGTTTTCTCCGGTGCTCACGATGGCGAATGGGAGCTGGACCGAGCGACTGGGCGGTATCGACCTCCGGAGTCCTAGCTCACACCCGACTGCGCCTGAGAACACGGTGGCGCCGACCTATCAGGAGACGGTCTACGTGATTAGGCAAGGTCGGCCTGATGAGAAGACTCCCGCGAGAAGCCGTTTGAGCCGCGGCGAGCGACCGACGTCATCATTTCGACAACGTGCCCCATAACAGACGTGTCACGCATTCCCGGAACCGAAAGGAACCAGGAGGTCACGCGCGGACACTAAGCGAGCGCATGTCGCGTTCAGGAGGACACTCGCGGAGCTGGCAGGACACTGGAGGACACGGCGTCACGAGGGTTCGGGACCGTAAGGCCCCGGGTTCAAATCCCGGGCCACCGACCATTACTTGATCAGATCGACCCCAACATCTAGACCTTCGAGCCCGCATGCGACCCGAGATTGTCGCCGAGCAGATTGGCTCTGTGGCTCGAAAACACTCGAGGAAGCTTTGACTGGTCCTCGCTACAGAGAGAATCCCAGGCTAAGCGCCTTTAGAAATCCTGGCCGACGCGCCCAAATTCGCCTTAAAATTACCTGAAGGGGAGAGAGGTCAAACGAGGCAGGCCTGATGGTCAGGCTCGTTGGCGAAGGCTAATGACGTCGGTCCGGAAGCTCGCCGGTCGGGCGTCTTGCGGACGGTGGGTGGCGACCGGACCAGTGTCGCCGACTCCGTCGCATGATGCAGGCTCGCAGTCGGTAGCGACACGGAGCCCTTTGTGACTGCCGGGGTTGACGAGATGGAGGCTGACAAGGAGGGCGCCCGCCCCTTTGTCATGCTCGTCGAGGATGACCAGGTGGCTGCGCAGATGTATCAGATCGGACTCGAGGCGGCAGGCTTTGTTGTCATCGTTTTGGGTGATGGGAGTGAGCTTTTCAAAGCACTCGCAATGGACGTGCCAGATGTCGTGGTCCTGGATTGGGAGCTTCCTGGCCTCCTCACCGGCGTCGACATAGTTGAGAACTTGCGTTTGGATGACCGAACGGCCCAGCTACCGGTGATCATGCTGAGCAATCATCTCGGCGACATTGATGGGGTGGAAGATCGAGCTTTGAAGGCCGGCGCGCCCTGGCTGCTCAAAGTCCGCACGACACCGGCCCAGCTCGCCGAACGACTCCGCCCGGTTCTTCGCCGGACCGTCAAGGACTCTCCGCAGCCGCCGGGGTCAGGTTCTTGAGCGCCTGATCTCGCGAGCGCGCTGGTGTCTGTCGTGCTCTAGCGCTCCGCGTCCTTTATGTATGTGAGTGGATCTCGCGACGCGGCGGGTCTCATCGGCGAGGCGCACCATCTTCGCCTTCAACCAGGGGCCACGGGCCCTGAGCCGGAGGGCTGCGATGGTTTTCCCGAGACCATTTCTGGTGGTTTGCACGAAGTAACTCGAACGCCGGCCCATGGCAGACACTGTGGCTGCCAGACGGCCCCTTTGATGGCGCCCAGCTTCGACGCGGTCAAGATAGCCGGCGGCGATTGATTGGTTGAGGTGGTCGACCACGTCTTCGAGGCGGCTCTGCGCGAGGGCGACGATCCCGTCCCGGCGAGAACTTTCCTGGAGAGGGGTTGAGATCAGCTCCATTGTGGTGCGACGGTAAACGGCGAGCTCATCGATGAGGGACTCAAGAGGTACTGCCTGGCGAGCGCGTAACCGACCGTACTCACGTGATCTCTGCTCACAGTCGCGCCAGTTCAACTCAGTGTCGGACCGCAGGGAGCCGAGCAGCATCTCCATGAATTCAGTCGCAGTGGCGACAGGATTCTCGCCTCTCTTTTCACTCTGCATGACGACCGCAGGCGATCGCGCGCGCCACACTCTGAGCGCCCTTTTGCCGAGTTCAGTGGGATCTACTTCTAGCTCGTCAACCAGCGCGGAGAGCATCTCGCCGGCACGATCCGATGTGGGACCGTTCATCTCTGTAGAACGCTTCCCCACCCGCTCGGCACCCGCGCCATGGCTATAAATCATTGCCTGGCGACAGATCCCGTGTTGACAGTGAAGCGCGGAGTGCAATGATCATGGCGGCCCCGGTGAATTTGAAAGGCGCAAGCCGGAAGGATTCGCTGGGGTCATTTGCGTTCTTCGATCCTATGGACGGCGACGGGCGCCTGAACGCCAGGCGCCGCGTCTTGCCGCCGATGCCTGGAGCTCCCGCTCAGCTCCAGTAAGCGCGTCCTCTCGCCAGGCCGCTGCCACGGAAAAGCCGCAGGGCCATTAACACGATCACAGCCCCGATGAACGCGATCAGCATCGCGCTGAGAATCGGATGCCCGACGATCGTGATGCTCCAGTGAGATAAGCCGGCCAAAAAGCCGCCAACCAGGGCACCAACGATGCCTGCGATCAGGTCACCGACCAGTCCGAGGCCATGTCCGAGCGCCAGGTGACTGGCGAGGAATCCGGCCACAAGTCCGACCACCATCCACAGGAGAATCGTGTCGAAATCGAGAACCATACGTATGAGCCCTCCTTTGCCGGTGAGAACGCGGGGCGTGGGGCGGACTACTCGGACCAATGTATAGAGATGTAAAGGACTGAGCCATGGAGCGGCCGAGTACTTGAAGCCGTCTGCACCGAGCGTCAGCCAGCGCAGTTGATGCC
>WNGD01002057.1_pt1 | contig 21247 bp, 20 predicted proteins | sample 5400671 | NCBI WGS metagenome assembly WNGD01 (sample SAMN13153369, study PRJNA577476) | soil metagenome | isolation source: 40 cm soil or saprolite under grassland replicate 2 | place: USA:California | collected 2016-06-15 | reverse complement strand
CTCTTATACAGGGGTGGATTCGATGCTGCGGTTGCCATCGACGACTCGTACCAGTCGCTCCCACGAGGGAGAAGAAACGTCTTGCTATCCTGGCTGGATTGGCTCAGTGACTCTCTGCTCATCCTATCCCACCGACGTTATTCAGCGCCTCTGTGGGTGAGAGAGTTGTAGATTGTAGAGGATAGTTCTACTTTTTAGCAACGGTACATGCCAGACTTCAGGCCAATCGCCTGGAAAACTGGGGACCGGTAGCTCCTTCTTTGGGACATTCCCAGGATAGAGAGGTTCAAGTTCCGGCAGAGCACGAGACTGACGAACTCCCGCCAGCAGGACACTCTTAGCGGCAGCAGCATCGAGTCCAACAAAGTCAATATATGTAATAGTAGCAAGCAATCCCGCAGGCTTGCATTCACGCACCCGCACAGGCAGCAGCATTCCCTTGTGTCCAGCAGGATCTTTCTTAAATGTCGTCGCCCATTCTGCACGCGAGTAGACGGCCTCAAGGTCAAGATAGTTGGGAGAGAGGAGCACCATAGTACGTTTGGTACGAGTTAACGCCTCATCCATCTGCAGCACAAAATTGCCACCAAGACGAAAATCCCATGCCTGCAGCACAACAGAGTATCCCTCTGTCTGCAACTGCCAGGCGATCCACTCAGCCCAGCCCCGATCAGCCTTGTTATAACTGATAAAAAAGTCTTTGCTGGCCTCCTCTGCCATCGGCTCTTCGTCCTCTCTTCATCAGGAAATAGATCAGTGAACACATGCGTAGTGTAAGATTGCAGTCTCGCTCGGCTGATATGCAGTATAGCTGAAGGGATGGTATCTGGCAAGTATATGAGTGCTGGCTTTTTTTGCATCGTATGGGAATGCACCGTTGCTTGATTTCATAACCGACTGACCACTGTAGGGGCGCGATTTATAAGCCCGCCAGCCCGCCAGCCCGCCGGGACCACACAGGGGACGTTCACGGGCTTATAAATCGCGCCCCTACAGTGGTCGGTCGGTGTCGTCCTATCACAAAAATATGATGTATACGCCGGATATACGGTTCTGCTAAAAGGCATGTCTCCACAGAACCCTCCCCATTTTTCTAAACACTCATACGCTCGCGTTGTTTCCCACGCTCAATCGGCTGGCGTAACCACAATGAGACGTGCTCTGGTTGCATCGTCTCCCGCACTATATCCACCAGTTGTTCATGCAACTGAGCAAGTTCCACTTCGTTACGCAAGGAAGCACTGAACGCCTCCAACATCCTGGAAGCATTATACTTGCTGCGATAGAAGCGACGATCAATAATCTTCTGAATACGCGTGCGCAGGGGTTGGAACAGAGCAGCAATCACCAGTGTAGAGCCAACCAGCGCAAGCTGATTCCCCCCGGTGAAGCCGTGCAAAAGCGTTTCCGACAACAGATGATCTTGAGATCGTTACAGCAAACTATACAAACGATGATAACTTAAACACCGCTCGCTAAAAACTCAAACAACTCATCCCACGGATATGGCCCTGGACAGAAACTCCGATGCACTGGATCCATCGAGTAGTGCCCGGTTATTCCACCCCCAGCATCCGCCCATCGTTTTGGTATCCCATGACGCTCACAAATACGCCGCACCAGCTCAAAGCTCACCAGCTTTTGAAGCTCAGTCAACTCATCCGAATTATCCCGCGACAGCTTCACATGCTCAATAGAAATAGTCACATAGTTAGGATTCAAACTCCTCGACCACCACGGATCATGTCCCTCCGTCACTCCACCATTTGCGTAGGCTCCATCGCCCTCGTTTATGCATTGGACTATCTCACCATACAAACCGATAACATAATGGGTAGAAGCAGGGTTTTCACCCTCCTCCGTAGATTTAAAGAAATTAGCGACTTCCTCTGCGCTTGTGAAGCCCGCAGTTCCGTGAAGAATGATATAACGCGGGCTATAGCCGTTTCTAGCAGGAAAATAATTATTATTGGGTATCCATAGCGCCCCACTTTCATCTGGCATCGCTTTAAAATTTCCTTCTATTCGTCCTTTGTAGCGCACGTACTAAATATCTGGTACGTAGATATGCTCTTCACAAACGTTCTTATTAGAGATAGGTAAAGAAGCCCAACTTTTGCCTCATCATTATAATATGTGGTACAAAGAAAGGCGAGAGGAGTGCTTAAAACTCAGGAAGCACGTTGCGTGTAACCGTATCATTGTAGGGGCGCTTGACCCTTGCGGCCCGATGACCTATCGTTGTAAAGACGCTTGACCCTTGCGGTCGTCCTGCTACACGATCGTTTGTTCATTAGCCAAGATGTCCCATGCCATTGCACCTACACTGCGCATAAGTTAGAATAGCTAGGGTTATACTCTCTCAACACACACTTAGAATTGGTAGCCTTCAACGGGGAGGAATGTATGGTTGATCTAAAGCAAACGCTGAGCCGATTCTTGTCGATCCCTGGAGTGCGTCAGGCCATTCTGGTTGGTAAAGATGGTCTTATGATTGAAGGATTGACACGCGACGGCAAAGAAGATATGGAGGCGGTGGGGGCTATCACAACTACTGGCTTGAGCACCGCTGAAGCCCTTGGGCAAGAGATTGCGCGCGGCAGTGTCGTTGGCGTCCTCATGGAATATGAACATGGGCTGGTGAGCGTTGATCCTCTGGGTGATTTCGCTCTGATGGTAACTCTTTTTGATAATGCCTCGAATATCGGTCGCGTCCGCCACCTGGTGAAAGCGAGTCGCAATGAGATTCTTGAGGCTCTCGATATAGCGTAGTTAATATATAAGATGGAAAAGATTTTATGCTAGGCGTGTACACGGAGGGCGGCGCGTCCATGGAACAACTGACGAACCTTGTTATATCGGATCGTGAACTTGCTTCTATTTCTACGGTACTTGCAAAACTTATGAATGATACGAATGCCACTTCTGCTATGCTTATTGACAAAAGTGGTCAGGTGGTGGCGGTGCAAGGGGCCGGTACGCGACGCAATGCAACGACTCTGGGGGCTCTGTTGGCGGGTGTCTTCTCTTCCTCGCGTGAGGTTGCCAGACTGCTCGACGAGAAAGACTTCCGCAATATCTTCCAACAAGGTGTTCAGGAAAATATCTATACGTCGATGGTTGAAGAACAATGGCTGCTCGTGATTATCTTTGACAGGTTGACGCACATTGGCCTGGTCAAAGTCCTCTCGAAAAAGTCTTCAGACGAACTTTGCCGGGTCCTGGAGCGTGTACGCACCGATACGTCACGCACCAAGTCCTCTGTACTCAATGTGCAATTTCGCTCGTCCGTCGAGGATACCATCGATCTGCTCTTCCGAGATTAGAGGGCCTGGCACCTATGGCGCTGATCAATATTGCTAGTCACGAGATCCATTGCAAGATCGTGTATTATGGCATTGGCTATTGCGGTAAAACAACAAACTTGCAGCATGTATTTAAGAGCATCAACCCGAATGCAAGAGGGGAGATGCTCTCAATTGCGACAGAGACAGAACGTACTCTGTTCTTTGACTTTTTGCCGCTCGATCTAGGCACTGTCCACGGTTTCCGCACGCGCTTCCATCTCTACACGGTGCCTGGTCAGATCCTGTATGAACGTACCCGTCTTGCCGTACTCAATGGCGCTGATGGCATTGTCTTTGTCGTCGACTCGCAAGCTGAAAAATTTGAAGAGAACGTCCAGAGCATCTCCGAACTGGAGATGAATATGCGCCGTATCGGCAAAGACCTGGGCAACTTTCCTTTTATCATGCAATGGAATAAGCGCGATATGCCTACAGCTCTTCCAGTGCAGGTTCTCGAACGCTACCTCAATCGCCGCCGCGTACCTAGCTTTGAAGCAATCGCTTCGGACGGAAGAGGAGTATTCGCAACCCTGCGCGCCATCAGTAAAAATGTTATGGCACAGCTCTGAGACTCCTTCAATCGCTGAGAGATTCTTGTCCCTATTCCATGATGAGTGGATTGTTCAGACTCATCCTTTTCGGCTTCTATGAGGTAAAATGAAAGAAATATCATGACGAAAGCAGGACAACGTGTTTATCTTTGGACTCGACTTCACCAGTGCTCCCAATCGCCGTAAACCCATTACCTGTGTCAGATGCGAACTACGCACTACTCAACTAACCATCCAGAGGTGCCAGGCACTCCCTGATTTTGCAAGTTTCGAAGCCTTTCTCCAGCAAGATGGTCCCTGGATCGCCGCTCTCGATTTTCCCTTTGGCCTGCCTCTCAAACTCCTCACTAACCTCGTCTGGCCTCAGAACTGGGAAGGCTATATACAACTCATCTCCACTATGGGCAAAGCTCAGTTCGAAGAAACGCTCATGCAGTATCGCGCAGGCAGACCAGCAGGCGACAAACTCCATCTGCGTGCAACCGATCTCATCGCTGGAGCCATCAGTCCTATGATGTTGCACCGCGTCCCCGTAGGCAAAATGTTCTTTGAGGGCGCTACTCGCCTGCTCGCATCTGGCATCAACATCCTCCCCTGCCGTCCCACGCGAAGCGAGAGAATCGTCCTCGAAGGCTATCCTGCCCTGGTCGCCCGCAAATGGCTTGGTAGACAACCGTACAAAAGCGACGAGCGCAAAAAACAGGCTCCCAACCATCTGTTAGCCCGGCAACGCCTCCTTGCAGCGATACGTTCGGAAGAATTGCTAGCCTCATATGATGTAAAGATCGATATCAGCGCAGAAATGGTCACAGACCTCATAAGTGACGCTATGGGCGATAGATTGGACGCTGTATTGTGTGCTATTCAAGCGGCCTCGGCATATATGCAGCGCGATAACAACTATACAATACCGCCAGGACACGAGATCGAGGGCTGGATTGTAACACAATGAGTGTTTCAACTTATTGCGTATAGACGCGGACGCTGATTGCTGCTGGTCATCTCTCTGGTTGCGCCCATACCTGCCAGCGCTAATGACGCTGAAAGTCGCACGGGACGCGAGAGTCGCTCGTTTTGCTCTATCAGCTGAAGGGGAGCAATGGCTTCCTTATCGTTCAACAATGTCAGTAGCCACACAACTGCCTGACGGTCGGCCTGATTCTCGTGCTGGATAGCGCGCACCAGGTGCAGCATAAAACGGCTGCCAAAGAGGGTTTTGTTGAGGTATAAATGGTGTTGTAGATCGGTAGTAGTAAGCGTACTACTGGTCGTAAGGCGTATCAATTCATTGATCTTGCGGCGAAGATGTCTGCGAGACTCAAGCTCCACAATGTTCCAATCTTGCTCAGTGTGGTCGTCAATACCAGCTTCGTGCTGGAACAGCCTGCTGTCCCATTTTTCCATCAAGAACTGTCCTTTAGGAGCATAATGTGGCTCCCTCACCCATGTGCAAACGATTAATGACTTGCCAACGACGAAAAAGCTTCTTGCTGTGTTGCCAACAATTGTAGCAGTGCTTGCAGACCTGCGCGGGCCCCCTCGCGTTGCTCCTCACTGAGCGTGGTATCGGTAGCAAATTCGTCTTCATCCAGGATAAGAGGCTTACCATCAGGCGTCACCCACACATCCAGGAGCAGATCGATCTGCTCTATATGATCCTCGAAAATAACAGCTGGCTGTGCAACATTGCAGTACCAGCCCTTACGTCTCCCATCCGCACCAGCAATATCAAAAATATTAAACCAGCGATCCGTATAATAGTATTCGGTAAAGCGATCTCCCGGCTCAAAACGTGTATAGCCCAGCTCCTTCGTTGGCAGCGTCCACTCCGCCTGAATAACTACCCTGTCGGCAAACTGCTCCACAATCTTGCCCTGATAGTGGATCTTCTCTACGCCCCTCGGGTTCTGTTTAACGACTGTGATCATCAAAAAACTTTTCTGGATATCCTCATGCCTTTTAGTAATCAAACCCTGTATAGTGTATCCCATATCTACCTAATATGTCAAAGATTGCAACATGCTACTTCTAAATTCGCTTCTCTCCTTAATCTAATGTCAAATCCTCCCAGGAGCAATAGAAAATGACGACTTTGCCAGGCAACCCTCAAAATCGCTGTCAATCCGACTAATCGGTCCGCTGAAAAAGGTTGTTAATTTTCTCCATTGCTTCCGTCTATGAAGATAGAAGGTAAGATCATTTAAAACTCATCTAATAATTGAAAATTTGTTTGGGATTCCTGCTGGTACTGATTAGATAGTGCAGAATACACTAAAATGTTGTATAGTGCTTTTCAGATGGATCTGGTGGCTATGATCTACAGTTGCTAGCATCTTACGAGGAGGTAGTATGAATATTGGATCTGTGATGATAAAAGCGCTTATCGTGCTGGTAATGTTATATTTCTTGTCTCTTGCGGGAGCTCTCACCTTTCCGGTGCTTGCAGTTATTACGAGTGGTACTGGAGCGGGGATAAGCGGCATTCTGCTCTTTCTTTTAGCGATGATTTTACTCTCTCTGGTCGGAAATCTCATCGCGCGAGGAATAAAGAGTGTCAAAAAGAGCTTTGAAGCACTTCTCCTGGCCTTTGTAGGCTCTTTCTTCATGGGAGCAATCCTTGCCGTCTTTGCCTTGCTAAGTATCCCCTATACGGTCCATGTGAATCTCAATTGGTTAGGAACAAGCTGGTATAGTCCTCTACTCGCCTTGTTGTTTATTGGCATTCCCCTTATGATCGTATTTCTCGTTGGTGAGTAATTGCTATCTAAACTGCTTTACGACCAATCAGCGTAGAGGCGCGGTGGGTAGGGGCGCGATGGGGTAGGGGCGCGATTTATAAGCCCGCTGGCTCCACAATGGATACGTTCACGAGCTATGTCAATCGTGCTCTTAGAACGATTATCCGTGGAGCCACTACAATGGCAGTTCGCTGTTGCTTTACGCAAACTTGAACGATTGCAGCATCGGTTGGAAGTCCTCCTTATCCACCAGATCGAAACCCGTTGTCGTTGTTGAATAGATCAGGGTGAACGTTTTGGTATTGACTGAATTTGCTGGATGATTATTGGAGAGGATAAAAAGCTTTATATTAGCTGTCTGCCCACTATTCGTAGTGTCCGCAGTTGCAGCGCCCTGGTTCCATGTCTCTCCGTTTAGTGTGACAGTCGGTGCAACATCAACCTTTTGATAATTCTTACCCTGCCCCTGGAAGCCATTTAATCCTCCATTTATAGCAGAAGCGGCTGGAATTGTACCGTTGGGATTAGGGATCTCCTCGACGATAAATGCCGTCAGGCCCAGTGCATCACTGAAGGTGACGAGATTTCCACTCCCCTTTGCGGTCCAGCCTTGTGGATAACCAATAGAATAACCATCCCCTTTATATGTCGTAAAGACCGGTGTGGGCGAAGGCTTAGGCGTTGGCGTCGGAGTTGCACTGCTTCCTCCCAGATCACACGCTGATAGCAGCAATGGAAGTAGTAAGCAGCCAATAATCAATGAGAAGCCATGTAAGGTCCGCTGTGTTTGCAGTTTCATAAGAGAAAAGCCCTCCATGTTTTAATTGAAAAAATCCTACGTAATTTCGTGTCACAACTGGCAGATTCTGCTTTTCATATAGTTTAACCTTTATGAAATGATATGAATTGCTGCGTTATTATAACAGATCGCCGCTATGTTGCCTACAACTCAACAGTTCAGATCGGGCGACCCGTAGCGGCATGCCTTGCGTGTGCCGAGTCTCGTCGGGAGGATGCTCTTGTTGGTGTGCCACTCGGCACACGCAAGGCATGCCGCTACGGGGAATTTGAAAGGCCGCTGTGAATCACTTGCTCATCTCATTATAGATCTCCGACTGATATTTCTCATAGTAATAAGAGAAATTCCCAGGATACGTACGCACACAGCTATCATCATCGATTGCCACAATCTTCGTCGCAATTTTATCCAGGAAGTAACGGTCGTGCGAAACTGCCAGAATCGTCCCTTCAAACTGCTCTAGTGCGGCTTCCAGTACCTCGACCGAAGGAATATCCAGGTTGTTTGTCGGCTCATCAAGCAGCAGAAAATTCGCATCAGTGAGTATCAGGCGCGCAATCTGCAAGCGACTCTTCTCGCCACCACTCAGATTGCGAATCGTCGTATGCATATCACGATAGGAAAAAAGCAAACGATGGAGAACCGCGATAGCCTGCGACTCGGTCATCTTCTTAAGCCTGCGTACAAAATCGATTGGCGTACTCTCAAAAGGCAGCGTCTCCTGCTCCTGTGAGTAATAGCCCGCGACAACACTGGCTCCGATCTTCATTGTTCCCTTATCTGATGGTACTATGTCCAGCAGCGTTTTTAGCAGCGTTGTCTTCCCACTGCCATTCGCTCCTACAATACCAACGCGTTCCCCATACAGAATTGTCAGATCAAATGGCTCAAAGAGTATACGTCCGGCAACCGCCTTACTCAGTCCCTTCACTTCCAGCACCTTCTTGCCACTGCGCTCAGGATCGAGATTGACTTTGATCTTGTTGCGCACCAGCACAGGACGCTCGGCAAGATCTTCCTTGATCCGTTCTATCCGCTTCTCCATACTATGCATACGACCGGCGAACTTATCGTTCAGCCTGGCCCATTCACGCAGTTGTATCAGGCTTGCTTCCAACCGCTTGATCTCGTCCTTCTGATTCTTATAGTACTCGTAACGCTGCAAGAGACGTTGCTGTCGTTCCTCGACATAATAACTATAATTGCCATGATAGATGTCGATAGTGCCGTCTTCAAGCTGGAAGATTTTCTTGACCGTGCGATCCAGCAGGTGTCGATCGTGCGAAATGATCATCACAGTTCCTGGATAATCGCGCATATACTGTTCCAACCATTCTTTCGCTTCCATATCGAGATGGTTATCAGGCTCATCGAGCAGGAGCAGGTCCGGCGTCTGTACCAGGATGCGGGCAAGGTTAACGATCTTCTTCTCGCCGCCGCTGAGCGAACCAACTGTCTGCTGATACTGATGCGGCTCAATCCCCAGCCCTGTCAGTACCGATTTCGTCTTATGTTCAACCATGTAGCCGCCCATTGCCTCAAAGCGCTCCTGGGCCTCTCCATACTCCTGCAGTACCGCGTTCATGGCCTCTGGATCATCCGCAATTTCGGGATCGGCCATTTGTGCTTCAAGCGTATGTACTCTTGTTACTAGCTCTGTAAATGCACTCGATACCTCCTCGACCAGCTCAAAAACTGTTTTTGTATACTGGCTCGGATCAATCTCCTGTGCCAGGTAGCCAACCGTCATGTTGCGTTTGCGTGCAATTGTGCCCTCATTGGGTGTCTCCACGCCCGCAAGTAGCCTGAAAAGCGTCGACTTGCCAGAGCCATTCTCGCCTACCAGGCCAATTCGTTCACCTTCAAAAATATCCAGATCGATCTCATCAAAGACGGAATTCCCGCCAAAATCTTTACTTACTTTAGCAAAATTGATCAGTAACATAGCTTCTTCCTTTGCTTACAATCGTTAACAGCGTGCCGGGCATAACAAACACAATAGGAAAGATGACGTAGCGAAGAACCTGGCTCTGCATGCAGAGGAAAGAAGCGTGAAATGACTGACTGACTATGTGTGGAGGAGAGCAGCACAAGCAATGAGGGGAAACTTACGACTCATGCGAGTGTAAGTCACAACATTGTATCGGCACCACTTTCCGCCGCATAAGCAAATGTGCCAGGCTTATGCGGCGGAAACAGGCGAAATGTGTTTATAGTGATAATGATGAAAGGCCAGCAGGTGAGCTATTCTATCTTGCTCATCGTGGCACACAATTTTTGTCTCCATAGGTCAATCGTAACATGCCAGCCTCAACTGTGTCAAGCTTTGAATTCTAAAAGGGGGAGCGCGTCTTTTTTTGCATTAAGCGAGAATGAAACGTTGCAGTAGTATTAAGAGCAATCAACCGGGGTAGGGGCGCGATTTATAAGCCCGCGGACATCCCCTGGTTGGTGCTCGCGGGCTTATAAATCGCGCCCCTACCCCGGTTGGTCGGTGAATCATCAGAATAAATTTCCACACTCTCATACCCATTGACAATGCATCTACTATTTGATATTGTTGCTCATACAACGTCGTAGTCGTGTGGAAAGTAGTGATGAGAGATGACGCTCATCGAAGAATTTAAAATCTTAAAACTTGACCTCAAGTACCTTTGCCTATAGCCTTGTAAACCTTACTAATGTCAAGTCCTTGCGTCGCTTGCTCATCTCAATATATTCCTCTCTGACAAGAAATTCCATAATAAGCGGAGTAGTGTATGAGTAAGATGACTATTCGTGGCGCAGAGCATCCCATCAAAAAAATCTTCAGTGATGACTTTTTCTTTAGAATACCTCTTTACCAGCGTGCCTATGCCTGGACAACTGAAGAGTCTGAACAATTATTGGAAGATTTACTGAGGGCAATGGAGGGTGATGACGATTCTATCGATGAATTGCCACCTTATTTTCTTGGTAGCATTGTCCTTATCAAAAGTGACGATAATGTATCAGAATCTGATATTGTTGATGGGCAGCAGCGCTTGACAACACTTACAATGCTCCTGGCCACAATACGTAGTTTAATCAAATCGGAATATGTTGATGGTTTAACCTCTTTTCTTTGCGAAAAGGGGAATGTCGTTACTGGAATACCCAGGCGTTACCGTCTGAGACTCCGAGAGCGAGATGCCGAGTTTTTCCAGAAATATATTCAAGACGAAGAGGCTATCAAAGCATTGAAAAAATTGGAAGGTCTACAACTACCGGACAGCCAGAGAAATATTCGAGACAATACGATAGGATTCGTGAGGGAGCTAGAAAAGCTTTCAGAAAATCAGCTTATTTCGCTGACACAATTTATCGTTAATCGATGTTTTCTAATCGTCGTTACTGTTTCTGATCCTAATCTTGACTCTGCCTACCGCATCTTTTCGGTCTTGAACGGTCGTGGCTTAAACCTGTCTTATTCCGACATTTTGAAAGCAGAAATTATTAGCAAAGTTCAGCCGGATAAACAAAATGATTATGTTACAAAATGGGAGGAGATGGAGTCCAATATATTGGGTAGTGAAACATTTGATGAACTTTTTACATATTTACGGGCAATATTCTCTAGAAAACGGCCTATGAAAGGAATGATCGAGGAGTTTAAACAATACGTTTTTCCCGGCAATCCTCCAGTTCCTACTCCACAAGAGTTTATTGACAAAATTTTGCTTCGTTACGGGCATGCTCTAAACAATATTGTGAAGGCAAATTATCAAGGTCTTCCTATGTCAAAAGAGATAAAATCAAAAGAGATAAAAGAAATAAAAGAGATAAATAATATGTTCAAGTGGCTAAATCAGCTTGACCATAAAAAATGGATACCTCCTGCTCTCTTTTATTTTTCCAAAAACTGGCATCAGCCTCAGCAGGTTTTGCGTTTTCTTGTTGATCTTGAGCGCCTGGTTATAAGTTTCATGATCTGTAGAGTTCCTCCGTATAGACGTATGGATCGCTATTATGATCTTTTGCAATATATTCATGAAGAGAAAGATCTGTATACACCAGATTCGCCTTTACAACTAAAGCCTAGAGAATGTGCTGATGTCCTTAAGGCTCTTAGTGGAAATATGTATTTTATTCCACATGTCTGCTGTTATGTGCTCTTACGCCTGGACTCACGTCTCTCAGAGGGGGTAGCATCATATGATTTTGAAACTATCAGTGTCGAGCATATTTTACCACAACGCCCCGCTCCTAATAGCAATTGGATGAAAGTGTTTCCTACCCAGGAAATGCGTGAAAAATATGTCCATCGGCTGGGTAATCTGGTCCTACTTTCCAGTGCTAAAAACTTAAGGGCGGAGAACTATGATTTTGATGAAAAGAAATACAAGTATTTTAGATCTGACGGAGGGATCTCTCCTTTTGCCTTGACAACCGATGTTCTCCACTACCAGGAATGGACCCCCATAGTAATAGATCAGCGCCAGCGCAAGCTGATAGGTATGCTCAAGCACCTCTGGAGGCTCTAACATGCCTATTGGAATGATCCCGTTACAACCAAAGGGTGTATAGGGTGCACAGTTGAATCACCACTTTTTGCAGACCCTCCTTTTTATTTAACATTGGAGCTTGTTGAACATAACCGTAATCTTTGTAGGGGCGCTTTCCCCTTGCGGGCACCCTGGCCTCTTGTTTGGTGCACTTTGCTCCGGCGGTTGCCTACCCCGGTGAAATAGTGCTCGCTTGCTATTTCCCTCTGTCTCCTGATGGTATCATATATATAACTATGTTTGTTTGTTGAGTATCTTAGATGATAGAGAGGATACAGAGGTGCCAACTCAATTTGATGGCAAAGTAGCTATGATTACCGGTGCAGCTTCAGGCATCGGACGATCAATAGCATTGGGGTTTGCGCAAGAGGGTGCGAAGGTGGTGGTCTCTGATATTTCGGTTGAGGGTGATCAGGAGACGGTGCGCCTGGTTAAAGAAGCTGGTGGCGAAGCGACGTTTATCTGGTGTGATGTTACGCTGCCAGAGGAGATCGAAGCGTTGGTTAGAAGCACTGTTGAGACCTATGGCAGCCTGGATTGCGCTGTCAATAACGCAGGTATAGAAGGTGCGTCAGCCGATACAATCGATTATCCTCTGGAGGTCTGGAATAAAGTTCTCAACGTAAACCTGACTGCACCCTGGCTGTGTATGAAATACGAGATCTCCCAGATGCTGAAACAGGGCAAAGGCGCAATCGTGAACGTGGCGTCAATTCTGGGCACAATTGCATTTGCGAACTCAGGTGCCTACAATGCGGCCAAGCACGGCCTGATTGGAGCCACACGCACCGCAGCGCTGGAGTTTGCCCGTCGGGGTATACACATCAATGCTGTATGCCCTGCCTTCGTTGAGACATCGATGATCATGGAACGCTCTTTTATCGGTAGCGATCCTCAGATATATCAACGCATAAGCTCGGCCCATCCAATTGGACGTATGGGAAAGCCCGAAGAGATTGCCGCGGCAGCTCTCTGGCTCTGCTCAGATGCCGCCTCATTTGTGACCGGTTCTGCTATGATCGTTGATGGCGGCTATACAATAAAGTAGGATGGGGCTCCTATACTTGAATAGTCTACTCATTGTACATGTTGAAGTGGTAGGAAAGCAAACTGCGTATAGTACCTTGTGTCAGATGTGTTCAGCTCAATCAGTTATATGTTATACTGTGCCTGATATGTTAAGTCTTGATTTTATTTGTCAGCACCCACAGGTGGTACGTGAGGCATTGCGGCGACGGCGCGACCCTCGTAATATCGATGAGATACTTCGTCTGGCAGAGCAGCGACGCGGCCTTACCACGCGCTGCGATGGTCTCTACACCTCCCTGAAGGGCACAAAAGAAATGGTACGGAGTAGGGGCGCGATTGATAAGCGCGCGGCTGGACAACGCCCGGCTCCGAATCAGCAGGTAAAGGCTCTAACGCGTGACATCCGCCAGTTAGAGATGCAGATCACCGATATCGGTGCACGCTTACAGCCATTACTGCTTAACCTGCCTAACCTGCCTCACCAGAGCGTACCCGAGGGCGATGGTGATCGGGATAATATTGAACTGCGTAGATGGGGCGATCCTGTCACATTCTATTTTCAGCCGCGCACCCACTGGGATCTCGGCGAACGTTTAGGACTTGTCGATGCGGAAAGTGGTACGAAGATTGCCGGTAGCCGTTTTGTGACGCTCAAAGGGGCGGGAGCGCGCCTGGAACGGGCCTTGATCTCGTTTATGCTGGATGTGCACACACGCGAACATGGCTATACTGAGATTATGCCTCCACAACTGGTCAAACGCACTGTTATGATGGGTGCCGGTCAACTGCCAAAATTTGAAGATCAAGTCTACTTCAGTTCTGAGGATGAACTGTATCTGAATCCTACTGCTGAGGTTCCGTTGGTGGGTATGCATAGCGACTCGATCCTGCCGCCCGCTACCCTTCCATTGCGCTATGCTGCCTGGACAACCGCATTTCGCCGTGAGGCCGGAGCAGCATCGCGTCAGGCGCGAGGACTGTTACGCCTGCACCAGTTTAATAAAGTGGAGCTATTTCAGTACGTTGCGCCTCAAGATTCCTATACAGTGCTTGAGCAGATGCTAGGACACGCGGAGCATATTTTACAATACCTGGAACTCCCTTACCGGGTCGTGGAACTCTGTAGCGGTAATCTTCCCTTCACCTCTGCGAAGACCTTTGACCTGGAGGTATGGATGCCCGGCCAGGAAAGTTATGTCGAGATTTCCTCGATCAGCAATTGTGAAGATTTCCAGGCGCGGCGAGCAGACATTAAATATCGGCCTACTCACAGTGCACGCGCTGAATACGTTCACACGCTGAATGCTTCAGGATTAGCGGTAGGTCGTACCATGGCAGCCATCTTTGAAACGTACCAACAGGCCGATGGGTCTATAGTCGTTCCAAAAGTACTACGCTCATATGTACAATCTTCAGTGCTCAATCCTGTGTCTGCATGAGCTTGAGGTGACGCATCAGGTATAAGATTTCTATAAAAAAAAGAGCAATGTCGTTAAAAATTCTATTGTCCTCTTCCCAAGAGGTGGTACCTGTGGTATAGTAAGGGCGGAGGGATGGCAGAGTGGTCTATTGCGGCTGTCTTGAAAACAGCTGGGTTAACAGCCCCGGGGGTTCGAATCCCTCTCCCTCCGTACCAGGACAATGGAGTCCTTGCTGAGTATAGTCAGTTTTTCTATATCTATCTCCTGGGTGTCTAAAGGTATGGCTCTATCTCGGCTAAACAGTTGACATAGATGTCAATTTCAAAACGCTTATAGGTAAGCAGGTGTGTATTACGACATATCGTAGTGGACTCTTGTGCTGGTGTTATCTACCTGTGGGGGAGTGAAGCCAGTCATCAGGAGCCGTTTTGTGGACGGACGGTGAAGTACAGTGTCGACGTTAATAGGTAATTTAGAGCAAATCAATCTTTCAAGTATTTTGCAACGAATCGAAACACACAGTAAAACTGGATTGCTGCTGGTCAAGCGAGGGGTGCACCAGGTAGAATTTTATTGTCGCGACGGTCGTCTGATGTGCATTGGCCCGGTTCGCACAAGTGCTACACTGGGGGATAGATTACTGCTAGATGGCGTTATTTCAGCACATGCTCTGCAAGAAACACTCCTTGTGGTTGGCAATGCCCGGCACAGTGAAACACGTGTGGCGCTGGCCTTAATGGATCAGGGATACGTAAGCCACGAAGATTTGCGTACGTGGGCTACACAAAAAGCTACTGAAGTCTTACAGGTTCTCCTTACCTGGACAAGCGGTGAAATACACTTTGATGAAGGTGTTCAAACTCCTGCCGACCGTTTACTGGTTGCGCTCTCAATTACAATGTTGCTCTCTGCTATTCCTTCGTTGATACCTGTCCCACAATCAGACTCCAGTAATAATGGAACACTTGCTGTTGCGCAGCAGGAGGTTGCTCGATCAGCAGTTCCTGTTATGCAGATCCCTGACGTTCCGACACTCGTTAGTGCCTCCGACTTGCTTGCTGAAGATGCTCCTCCCACATCCGTTTTCTCTACAGACTCGTTTTCATCTATGTTATCTCCTAAAAGTACCAATCTTCTGTCTGACTCTCCGGTTGATGCGCCAAACGTACGTCCTGTGGTAGTAACCACGCCTGCGCCCCCGAAGCGTATCGATACTTCGTTTATGCGCCCTGATATGGTGCTGATGCCTGTTGATCTCTCAGCGGCGCGCGAGCGCAATCCACAGGTACAGTTAACCCCAGATCAGTGGCGACTCCTGACAAAAGTAGATGGTCGCACTTCTCTGCAGACCGCGTGCCAGGTGTTGTCCATGACGCCCGAGACGGTATGCCAGGTTGCCGGTGAACTGATTGCTGAAGGTCTGGTCCAACTCTCTTTGCCTGTGCAGGTCCATATGGGTGAATTCTCACCGATCTCCAGAGAACTCATCTCGTCCGGCTTGAGTAATGGTTTTGTTGCACCTGATTATTCTGCAGCAACTGCGTCCCCCTGGTCCTCAGCCTTGCCAACAACAGATGTCTTGCCACAGTTTGCTTCTTCGATACCTTTTGAGACACAGTCGCAGTGGGGAAATGGCGGCAATAATGCAACATTTGTGCCTGGTCGTGGCTGGATAGCTTCTCCTCAGCCGCTACAACCATTGCCGACCAGCGGTCCATTAGCTTCTACGTATAGCGATATGTATGCTCACGCGGGAGACGTTCGTTCGTGACCGTCGTGCCTTTTGCTGACGTGGATAATGTATTGTTGCGGGATGGAGGGGGTACGTGTGAAGGGACGAGATACATCGTTCAGTCGTAGACCATTTGATGGTTCTGGTAGCGATGACTTTATCACAAATATGCTGGTTGGACGCAGCCCTGCTATGCAAGAAGTGGCAACCATAGTGCGCCAGGTGGCTGTGTATCCGACCACGACTGTATTGTTGCAAGGTGAGAGTGGTACTGGTAAAGATGTTGTAGCACGTGCCATCCATGAACTGAGCTTTCGCGCCTCCTATCAGTTCGTCGCTATCAATTGTGCTGCTATTCCTGAAACATTGCTGGAAACCGAACTTTTTGGCGTCGAAGCCGGAGCCTTTACAGATGCAAAAGTTTCGCGTGAGGGCTATCTCTTACACGCCGATGGTGGCACGCTCTTCTTCGACGAAATTGGTTCTATGCCACTCATTCTGCAAGCGAAATTGCTGCGCTTCCTCGAAACGCGTAGCTTCCGCCGCGTGGGTAGTACCAAAGAGATTCATGTTGATTTGCGTGTTATCTCCGCGACGAACGTCGATCTGCAATCGGCGGTAGCTCATAAAACCTTTCGTGACGATCTTTTCTATCGTTTAAAGGTCATCACTATCGCTCTGCCACCTTTACGAGAGCGTCCGGAGGATATCGAACCCCTGGTAGAGCACTTCTTGCAACTCCACAGTTCCGATAGTAATGAGCCGCTCCGCATCAGTTCTGATGCGCTGGCCCTATTGCAACGCTATCACTGGCCCGGCAATGTACGCGAACTCCGCAGTGTAATCCAGCGTGGTCAGATTTTATGCGACAATAACGAAATCTTGCCCAAAGATCTGCCCGAGGGTATCCTCGTGGCTGCAACAAGCCCTGGTCTGCGCTTGCAAGAACTCCGGCAGCAATTGCACCTTCCTCCCGAGGGTGTTGATCTGCGTGCTTTCCTCGGCACTATCGAGCATACTTTCATCCAGGAAGCACTCGAACGTTGTCATGGTAATCAAGTGCAGGCCGCCGCATTGCTTGGTATCTCCCGCGATCAGCTTCGCTATCGTCTCTCACATCGGTGTTGATGACATAGATGCAAACGATACTTTTACACTTCGGGCCAGTCGAGCATCATTGCTCTGGCAATATCTCCCGGATGCACCTCTACTCCGCCCTCAGGCACAATCACAAATGCGTTGGCACCCAGCAGCGAGGTCATCATATGTGAGCCCTGGTTCCCTGTCGTATGCGCGATAAAGCGACCATTCTGCCACTCCACACGTGCACGCACGTAATGACGCCGCATGGCGTTATCACTTACGCCATCTTCCACGACTACATCAATCTGTGGTTTGAGCAGGCGCGTATGTCCCTGCATTTTGCGTATGACCGGACGTCCAAAGAGTTCGAAGGTGACTGCACTTGAGACCGGATTTCCTGGCAATCCAAGCAAGGGGACGCCGCTGATATGACCAAAGGCAACTGGCTTGCCTGGACGCATGTTGATACGCCAGAAATTGATATTGCCCTGCTCCTGCATGATATTCTTTACGAGGTCAAAGTCGCCGACAGAGACACCGCCGGAGGTCAAAATAAGGTCATATTGAATGGCCTCGCTGAACTTTTCACGTAGACTCTCAACAGTATCGCGTGCTACTCCCAGGCGCTTTGGTTCCGCGCCGACCTGCCTGACTGCTGCCTCAAGAAGATAGCTGTTGCTATTGCGAATCTTGCCTGGTTGTAAAGGCTCTCCAACATCGATCACTTCGTCGCCTGTCCCCAGGATGGCTACGCGAGCGCGCCGTACAACCGGAACTGAGGTCTGGCCAAGTGTTGCCAGTATGCCAATCTCCCATGCCCCGATCTCGGTCCCGTGTACCATTACCGTCTGCCCCCTGTGTATATCTTCACCGGCAGGACGAATGTTATTTCCGGGTGCGACCTCTTGCAGAACTTCTACCCACGTACTTTCAGGTCCATCATAGCGCGTTAATTCCACCTGGATGACTGTATCAGCTCCCGGCGGGACTGGCGCACCGGTCATGATGCGCATCGCTGTACCTTCTTCGACCGCGTGATCAGCCACATACCCGGCTGCAACGCCTCCCGTCACGCGTAGACGTGGCGGTTGCCCATCGTGCGTCTTACTATCCTTGCTCAAGAGTGCAAAGCCATCCATCGCAGAGTTATCGAAAGGAGGGATGTCCTCCTCTGCCACAATATCCTGGGCCAGTACCTGGCCGAGTGTATCTGCAAGTGGAACCTGCACAACGTCCAGTGGTCTTATCTCAGCGAGTATGCGTTCAAGTGCTTCTTCTACGCTAAGCATGTGAGAACTCCTCCTCTATGGTGGTGTGGCCCGATTTTCCAGGGACACCAATAAAAGAATAAATACAGAGACGCCTGACATAGCAAAAATAATCGGTTATGTCAGGCGTCTCTAGAAAATAGTACCTCGTACGGGATTCGAACCCGTGATCCCCGCCTTGAAAGGGCGATGTCCTAGGCCGCTAGACGAACGAGGCGCATGCAATATTGTTCTCATACTGCCGTTTCGGATTGTACTCTATTGCCTTTGCTTTGTCAAGCAAAATTTGCCAGGTTTCTAGATCAGCTATAGGATCGCGTTTTGTCAACTATTATGGCTCATTCACTCCGCGTCGTTGTAATCTCCCAGGATGGTGGTAAACTCAACCAGGTTGTTAAATGGGTCGCGACAGAAAAAACGCGGACGGTTGGGAATAGGCGTTGCTTCGATAATGGCGTATCCTGCCTCTATTAACCTGTTGCGGTATGGTTCCAGGGCGGAGACTTCCAGGCAAAAGTGGTATTGTCCCGCCGGATCAGGCAAGATGGAGTCAGGAATGAAGTGCAGTTCCATCTCGTTGTCTCCAGCGTAAAACCAGACAAGGTTGAGAGACGCGAGAGACTTCGGGCTGGGTTTCTCTTCCAGTCCGAGCACTTCGCCATAAAAGGCTCGTATCGCGTCCTGGGCACCAGTGGGAACCGAACAAGAAACATGTTGTAAGCGTGGCTTTTTCATTGTATTTCAACTTTCACATTGCTCGTAGGGATGGGCCTCGCGCCCGATACGTTTCAATGAACGAGCTATCGAACAGACTCCTCGCGGGTTGCGCCCACTCGCCCGGCACCCGCAAGGAATGCTTCTACGAGAACACCGAAAAGTACTGGTGAAAGTGTATCCCAAGTCTGGGATCTCCGTCAACGTGGGTATGCTAGAATAATGAGGTAGTTCTTCTGTCAGGAAAGGAAGCGCACGATGTCAGATCTATCTCAACTTATGCCGACTACAGATAGTATAAATTTCTATACTGCCGATCCCGACCTGGCATTTCTCTTGCGCCATTCCCTGTCAGATGATGACTATGAACGTGCTCAGAAGCTGCTCACAGATATAGGTGCAGTCGCTTCGCAACGTATGGATGCACTGGCGGAGACCGCTAACCGCCAGGGACCCGTTCTACAACAATTCGATAAGCGCGGCCAACGCGTTGATGAAATAATTTTTCATCCCGCCTATCACGAACTAGAATACATTGCTTACGAGCAATTTGCTATTGCAGCGTGTTCTCATCGCACGGGAGTGCTCGGCTGGCCTGGACGTGTCCCACAATCGGTCAAGTTTGCCCTGGGCTATCTTGGCATGCAAGCCGAATCAGGTGTGTTCTGTCCGGTCTCCATGACTGATGCGCTTGCTCGTGTGCTTGAACGCTATGGGAGCGAAGATCTCAAACGGCGCTTCTTGCCAGGACTGACCGCGCTCACGATGCAAGAGTTGCAGCAAGGCGCGATGTTTCTTACTGAGAAGCAGGGTGGATCTGACGTAGGCCTGACGACAACCATTGCGCGACCGCTTCCTATAAATCAATCCTCACAGCGAGAACTGCAGCCGCAATGGGAGTTGTGGGGTGAGAAGTGGTTCTGCTCTAACGCCTCTGCCGATCTTATCCTGACGCTGGCCAGACCAGAAGGTGCTCCCTCGGGTACACGTGGCCTGGGACTGTTCCTCGTACCCAGAACGCTGGATGATGGTAGGCGTAATACTTATACTATTGAGCGCCTGAAAGATAAACTTGGTACACGCTCGCTTGCTACTGGCGAGGTGACGCTTCATGGTGCACGGGCTCATCTTGTGGGAGAGCTGGGGCGCGGTTTTGTGCAGATGACTGAGATGATCAATCTCACCCGTATCTGGGCTGCTATTGGCTCGCTTGCTGCCATGCGTAGAAGCTACCTGGAGGTGATAGTGCATACACGCGGTCGTGTCGTCTTTGGTCGTGCGCTATCCGAGCATCCTCTGATGCGTCGTCAACTGATTGATCTACTGATCGAGGTTGAGGGCTGCGCGGCCCTGGCTTTTGAGACGATAGCCGTGCTGGAACGCGTGGATCGTGGTGGGACCGATGAAGATCGTCGCCTGTTGCGTATTTTAACGCCGCTCTGTAAGTACTACATCCCCAAACGCGGCGAATATGTGACTCTGGAGGCCCTGGAGATGCGCGGTGGGAATGGCTATGTAGAGGAGTGGGTGAATGCACGTATGCTACGCGATGCCATTGTGAATGTTGTCTGGGAGGGTTCCAGTAACGTTATTGTACTTGATGTAGCGCGCTCTATGGCAAAGGAAGGCGCGGAAAGCGCTCTCTTTAATTCGTTATATCAACGTCTGCAATCGCTTCAACATATCTTTATCGTTCCTGTTGCCCGCGAAGTACTTCCATTACTGCACCAGCTCGCTGAACGTTTACAACGCCTCGCAACTCTTGATGACGAAAACGCTCAGCTCCCATTGCGTGGGCTGGTAGGACGCCTGGCACAACTGACAATCGTCACGTTGTTGTTGGAGCACGCTGAGACAGAGCTGGCGCGTGGACCAGCAGGGACTGGTAAGCGCAAATGGCTCATTGCTTTGCTCTATCTGCATCGACATGTGCTCGTTCATCCCGACGGTTGGGCGGCAGATGATGATCCTACGGCACTCAATCATTTTGCTGCACTTGTTGACTGGCAACCTGTTCCTCATTGACCCGTAGTGGCAGGCCT
>WNGD01002056.1_pt1 | contig 21248 bp, 19 predicted proteins | sample 5400671 | NCBI WGS metagenome assembly WNGD01 (sample SAMN13153369, study PRJNA577476) | soil metagenome | isolation source: 40 cm soil or saprolite under grassland replicate 2 | place: USA:California | collected 2016-06-15 | reverse complement strand
CAATGCAACGTGTGCGTATCTGCAGAGAGGAATTGCTCAACTGCCGGAAATACCTGGCGTAACTGGTGGAGCAGTTGGCGCAAGTTATTGCGAGCCAGGGCCTCGGTTGTTTCGGGCCAGAAGAGAAAGGCAAGATGCTGGCGTTGTTGGGGGACATCGCGATGCAACACGAGGTAGGCGAGCAATGATTGCAGGCGCATGGTGTTGAGGCTGGTCACGTGCTGATCAGCGTAGATCAGGCTGAAATCGCCGAGCAATCGAATGTGAAAGGTTGGCTCCATCGTGATCTCCTGACTGAGTTTCTCCAATGACTAAGCGAGTTTCGCTTACTCCCGTGTCGTCCGAATAATTGAATGGTCTCCTTAGATGGTATCATTTCCTGATTGCTGGTACCACCTGCTCTGCCAGTAGTCGGATTGTCTCTTCGTCGGCGGCGTCCAACATCTGGACGATGAAGTACTGGATGCCCGCATCGACGAGTTCCTGATAATTGGTGACGAGGCGGATACGCTTCGTCTTGACCGCAAGAGCAGCGAGGTGCATCCAACCCTCCAGCTCCCAGGCGAGGTGATCACCAGTGAAGAATGCATCGAATCCCAGCGCCTCAGCGAGTTGACCAGTGGCCAGCAGACCCGGTGGTTTTGGTGTCAATTGGGAAGACCTGCAGCGCGAAGCTCACGCGGGTGCGGTGCTCCTTGATCCTGTGGAGCGCAAGAACCATATTATGGTTCAAGGGAGCGAACCCCTGCCAGGAAACTGAGTACAAGGATTGAGCGATCCAGATCGCTTGTACAAACGAGCAGTCCATTATCTCTGCATTCAAGAGCACTGAATCGCGACACAATATTCCCGCCTGCCTTAAATGTCAGGGGGCCGTCGGGAAGCGACAAGGAAACATTCAGCGTATCGAAATGGGTCACATCAAAACGCTGAACATGTCTCAATTGGAATGTCTCAGGACGGGATGTGGTGACAGGGACCGCATTCGGAGGAATAGAGATCTCAGTATCTGCAGAAACGGCATTCGGAGGGATAGAGATCTCACCGGAACCTGGCTGCACTCCCTGTGCAGAAGATATGGCCTTTGCTCGTTCCGGTGCCAACCTATCACTGTAGTACGCATTGCAAATGCCGATGAGTTGTTGGACTTCCAATCCAGTCGGTGTCGTTCCTGGGGAAGCACTGACTTTTTGGAAGGTGCTACTAAGTCCAAGCTCTCCTTCCATGTAGACAACGAAGCGGTTCGCTTCCGCACGATTTCCGGCCGCGAGAAATGTCAGGATAGGGGTGTGAGCAGACGTGGCAGGCTGTTTCAGGTGATCGATGAAAGGTTGGAAGTAGCTGTTACATTGCATCTGTATCCTCCTTATGTAACCCTGGTGATAGAACGCCCAGACTTTCTCAGTCCTTTATCATCTCTGCCCTGGCTTCTGCAGGGCAGAGATGACGCTATGGTATCAAGAGACCTACGTTAACTGGCAGCAAGGAGCAAGAAGCGCTTATGCCGTCCCCTCACCTAGCTTATGGAGCGCCTCTTGTTGTCCTATGCCACTAAGATCACGGCCGACGTTAGTTGCCTTGCTGAGTGCATTCGCTCCAAGTTGAGAAGAGATTGAGAACGCGCTTACCACTGTTGGAAGGGCCGCCAGGATACCGGGGTGGCTCAGTTGGAGACGCGTGTTTGAGAGCGCAAGCTGAGGCATTCCCTGGATGATGAAACTACCAGATCGGGTCTGCCCGATATAGCTAGCCACTCCTGATCCTGTAGGATAGGTTGAGCTCATGACACTCACGCCCCCCACGGTTAAGGGACCTGACGTGCCATCTTCAGCAGGCAACAATTTATCACCACCACCACCTCCTCCTCCGGTGATCGCGCCGAGGATGAGGCCTCCGATCGCTTGCCCAATAGCCCCGCCAACTTTTGCCCCAGCTTGTCCCCCCGCTACTCCTCCGGTTATGAGTCCAACTATTGCTCCGACTAACGTTCCTGCGGCCTGGAAAATCGTCTCTATTAGAGAGGGTTCTGGGTCTCCACCGCCACCTCCGCCACCGGGGGGCTGGCTCCCACCAGAGGGTTCATTCCCGCCGGTAGGCTCGTTTCCACCAGAGGGTTCGTTCCCACCTGTACCTCCTCCATCCCCATCGCCTTCCGCAAGCGATTGTATACCCAGGCCCAGGCCTGGCCCTTGAGAAAGGACCGCTCGATTGGCTCCCTGAGGACCAAGGCTGGAGAGCGCATTGGAGCCAAGAAAACTGGCAGTATTCGTGCTCGTATCCAGGAATGGTGTCAAAGTGGAACCTCCATCGGAAGGGATAGATATCCCAATCTGGTCCCACAGAGTAAGTCCCTGGGTGACAAGATCGGTCTTTCCCATCAGACCCATTGAATTCAAACCCGTAAGGAACACGGATTCAAGGCCATCAAATGACTTCGTGTGCTCAATCGATTGAAGCAGGCTCTCGAAAAGATTTTGTCGGCCAACGTCCGGCATGACTGCAAACTGGCCGATAACACATCCCAGAGCCATTTGGAACTGCTTAGCGGCCTCATCTGGGGTGAGTTGCTGCGCAGGTGCAAACGTGAAGCCTTTCTTTTGCCCTCTGCTCCGGCGATATAACTCCTGGAGTCGCAGCTATGCTACCGCTGGCTGGAAAAACCAGAGCGTACGCTGCTCGAAGGAAACCGTTCCTGCTCCACGTCCCAGTTGTATATTAGTTTTGGCGATGATCGAATGCAAATCGTGCAATTTGCTTTGCTGTTCCAGATCTGTTAGGCTGATCGGTCCGATGTTTGTGTTGGTGTTTATTGTTTTTCTCCTTCTTTTGTTTACATGCTGTTCTTCTGAGCTACCAGACTTGCTTGAAAAGGCTTGCAGCCAGTGCTTGTAGCTGGTTCATGTGGCTATTCGCCGCACAATAAACGCTTAGGTATCCATGTGAACAAGCTCCTTTCTTCTCCGCCTATGTGTTCAAATTTCCCGGTCGCAGAGCCGCATCGACCTCTCTGCTATAGTAGCCAATCGAGAGGACATATTCATCCGTAAGATTACCCACTTCGGAGAAGTGCTCACACTACTGACAATGATGATTCAAATCGCACCTATCGCAGGAAGGCTTCCTTGCGAACGTTGGTACCAGCACGAGTCCGAGGCGATCTCGTGCGTCGACTTCCCTAAACAATCAAGGTCGACACCTCGCGCTCGCGAATCGGTACCCCTGAAAAGGCTTGTTGGGTAGTGCGCTCGGCGCAGGCGAGCGCTTTGTGGTCAGCATTGTGAGAGCAGATCTTGTTGTTCATCTTTGTACAAGATCACAGCTTGTATTATAGCATGTGCACATACAGAAACCAGGTCATTAAGAATAACCAGTTGACATGTCTCAATGAGACGATCATAGGCATCTAACGAAAATAAGAACACTGTTGATTTCTTCTCAACTTGACGGTTTGCTCCCATACCTGTAGTATGGTATAGCGCATTGCTTCGTTCAGCACCAGTTATTGATATTATCAGCCCGGGGAAACAATGAAGACAGGAATAGTGAACAAAATGAAGAAGCTGTGACTCATCCAGAGGGAGTGAGGCTTGTCCAGGAAATGCGTCTCTCAGTGATCACAACATGTCTGACAGGAGGAATTACTTATGTCTTATGATCCAAATCAACCACAGCAGCCAGATCCGAATCAGCAGCCACAGCCGCCTTACGGACAACCTCAACCACCCTATCAGCAACCTCAACCGCCTTATGAACAGCAACAATGGGGGCAGCAACCTCCTCCGTACTATGGGCAGCAGCCTCAGCCTCCTTATGGGCAGCAACAATGGGGGCAGCAGCCTCCTCCGGATTACGCTCCAACACAGTATGTAGCACCTGCTTACGGCGCTCAGCCAGTTCCGGGTTACGCGCCACCACAGCAGCCAAGGCGGTCAAGACGCGGACTGTGGATTGCTCTCGGTATTATTGGAGGGGTGCTTGTGCTGAGTTGTGCAGTGTGCGGCATACTCTTTGCAAACGGAGCTGCCTTCTTTGCTAAAACAGTTGCTGGACCAGCAATTGTAGTGGATCAATACTACAACGCTGTTAAGGGCCAGCATTACGATACAGCCTTTTCGTACATGGAGCCGGGCACGACCACGTTCAGAGGCCAACCGATCAATCTACAAGCGTACACTGTGTTTGCCCAGGGATTAGACTTTGGTAAGGGCAAGGTTACGGGCTTTTCAGTTGGAAACATTTCAGGGACTGACAAAATCACAAGCGTAACCGTAACAGTCAACCGTACAAATTCCGCGGCATATAACGTCAATCTCCAATTGCAGCAAGTGAATGGCTCCTGGAAAATTATATCGTTTGATAACATTTAGCCGATGAAAGATTACGACCTGATCGCACCTTTTTATGATGTAGAGCATGCACACTTCGACGAAGACCTGAACCTGTACGTGAACTTTGCGGAGTTGTGCAGTGGTCCGCTACTGGAACTGGCATGTGGCAGCGGGCGCTTGCTGGTACCCCTGGCACGCGAAGGATATGAGTTGACGGGTGTTGATAGTTCTGCAAGTATGCTGAAGCTGGCACAGGCGGCTTTAGAGCAGGCAGGAGTGGCAGCACGGTGCACTCTGGTGCAAGAACACATGAGTAAATTGCGCCTGGGGCAGAAGTTCCGGTTAGCTTTTATTGCGCTCGGCTCATTTGGGCATGTTTGCACGCGGCAGGAGCAACGGCAAACGCTGGTGGCAGTGCGCGATCACCTGATCACCGGGGGCAGATTTATTCTGGATATTAGCAACGCGGATGTGCGTTACATGGAGCATTTAAGCGGCCAGATGCTGCACCAGGGGACATGGCAACGCGAGGATGGCAGCCTGCTATCGCACTTTGTCAGTCCCGCATCGTCTCTTACGAAGCACCTGCTTGAATTGACGCACTTCTATGAGGAACACTGGCAAGGTGAAGCAGTACAGCGTACGGTAACTTCAACGCATCTTTATCTCTTCGAGCGCAACGAGGTTGAATTGTTATTGGAAGAGGCGGGCTTTGAAATCACCGATGTATATGGAGATTATGAGTTAAGCTCTTTCGAGCATGATAGCCCGCGCATGATTTTTATAGCGGAAGCGCGGAAATAGAAGTATGAGGCTATGAGAACGAAACCATTACATGAGTGGAATATTAAGCAGGACGAGGCAAAAGCATTACAGCTTGAGTTGGCAAAGCGCGTGGTACGTGAAGATAGACTGGATGAAGTTGGGCATATAGCTGGGGTGGATATGGCGATTAACGAGGTAAATGGCATGGCCAGGGCTGCTGTGGTGTTGCTCTCTTACCCAGCATTAGAGGTTGAAGAGCGGCATGTTTACGAGGAGCCTGTGCGTATGCCTTATGTTCCTGGCCTGCTCTCATTTCGTGAATTGCCGTGTATCCTGGGCGCATTCGAACTGTTGAAACAACAGCCCCAACTGGTGATGGTTGATGGCCAGGGTATTGCGCATCCACGCCGACTGGGAATTGCTTCTCACCTGGGGCTATGGTTGGATTTGCCGTCTATTGGGTGCGCCAAATCGATTTTGACGGGACACCACGGATCATTAAGTGAGGAGGCAGGATCGTGGGTTCCACTGAAAGCAGATGGAGAGGTGATTGGGGCAGTCCTGCGAACACGGACGCATGTTAAACCAATGATCATCTCTTTGGGGCATCGTATTAGCCTGGAAACGAGCCTGCGTTATGTGCTTGCCTGTTGTAGGGGATACCGTTTACCAGAGCCAACACGGCTGGCTGATAAGTTGTCTAAGGATAATGTATGGCGCGAGCACAAGCATGAAGAAGCAGAGCAGGAGACGTTGTGGGGATAGTGGAATCAAGTGAAAAGGGGTGCGGTGAAAGAGAATGTTGTGCCTTTGTCGTTGGCGCTGTCAAAGCTAATTTCACCGCCGTGCTGTTCGACAATTAATTTTGCGATAGATAAACCCAGGCCATAGCCACCTATTTTGGATTGCAGGGTGTGGTTGGACTGGTAAAAACGCTCGAAGATATGCGGTCGATCTTCTATAGGAATCCCATAGCCTGTATCTGAAATGGAGATCATTACAAACCGCTCATTATATGGATGAACACGAATGGTTACAGTTCCATCAGGCGGTGTGAATTTGATGGCATTGGTCACCAGGTTGTTCAGGACTTGCTTCATGCGCTGGGGGTCAGCAAAGAGGAGAGGAGCGGGCATAGAAATCTCTTCAATGAGTTTCACCGCTGCTTTGAGAGCTTGCGGTTGCAGGCCATTGGCAACCTGGTGTGCCAGCACACGGAAGTCTATCTCTTGCTGTTTTATCTCAAATTGTCCAGAATCTGAACGTGTCAAAAAGAGAATGTCTTCAACAATGGAGACTAGCTGTTGCACACCCTCCTGGGCAAAGCCAAGATATTTATGTTGCTCCTCATTTAATTCACCCATATAGCCCTGTAACAACAGATCAATGAAACCATGAACAGAGTTCAGCGGAGTGCGTAGCTCATGCGAAACCATTGAGACAAAATTTGCCCGCAGACGGTTGGTCACTTTGAGGACAGAGGTATTGCGAGCGTCAAATATAACATGAATACCTTTCTGATGCTCGATAGGAATAATAGTGCAAGTGAACTCACATGGCCGATCTGAAGCCAGTCCCAAAATTAATTCTTCTTGTGTGATGGGTTGCTTTTGCTGGATTGCATGTGTTAGTGGACAGTTAGATGTTCCGCATAACAATGTGCCATTCAGGTTTCTGCACATTAACAGGTGGCCACAATGCTGTCCTTTTGCATCTTCAGAAGATTGACCCAGAATGGTGGCAGCAGCAGGATTGATATCAAAGATATGAAAATGTTCATCGACCGCTATGACTGCACTTGGAGTGTTGGTAAATAAGGTTTCCAGGTACCCATGATTATTCACTACGATTTCCCTACGAATTTATAGCCGATACCACGTACCGAGATAATATGCTGAGGTTTATCGGCATCTTCTTCTAACTTTAATCGGAGACGGCGTATATAGACATCTACAATGTTACTGTTGTTTTCGCTGTCATTCCAAACTTCCGAAAGTAGTTGATCGCGATCTATCACCTGACCTCCAGAAACCATAAACACTCGCAAGACTTGCATCTCTGTGGGGGTGAGTGTAATAGTCTTATCACCAGATACTACAACTTTGAGCTCCCCAGGAAAGAGTTCAAACTGACCACAGCGGATACTAGTATTGCCAAGCTTCGCAGTATTTTTTTTGACTCGGCGTATAACTGCCTGTACACGCGCCACCAATTCTTGATGATTATAAGGTTTACAAATGTAATCATCCGCGCCGATATTGAAGCCCTGTAGTATTGATTCGAGGCTGTCCTGAGCAGTCATAAAAATAATTGGGGTTTCATATCCTTCTTTTCGTAATCTGGCAGCAAACTCGAAGCCATTTATGTAAGGCATCTTGACATCGACGATAAGCAGGTCTGGTTCGCGCTTCTGAATCATATGCAGAGCACCGCGAGGATTATCTGTCGCTTCAACTTCGTATCCCTCTTTACTGAGGACAAACTGTACGAGAGAGTTTGCAAACTGATCATCATCTACCACAAGGATGTACATTGTTTTCCCCCAGATAACTACATTGCTACCTGCATCTGGCGTAGTTTCTCCAGGTAGACCATTAAAATGGCGATATCGGCCGGTGTTACGCCTTCTACACGTGATGCCTGTCCAATAGTGCGAGGACGGGTGCGCATGAGCTTCTGGCGCGCCTGGGTACGTAGATGTAGCACAGCGTTATAGTCTATGGTTTCTGGTATGAGATGCTCTTCCATACGCCTGGTACGGTGGACAATCTGCTCCTGTTTGCGTACATAGCTCTCGTACTTCACTTGTAACTCCACCTCTTCTGCAATTGATTCGGCTAGAGGAGGAAGGATGTATTCGGGATTATCAGGGCGACCATCAGGATTATAAAGGCGATCATCAGGATTACCAGGGCGACCCTTGTGGTCGCCCCTACTATACTCTGCCATGGGTGTGGCGCTGACCACGTGTTGTGCCAGGCGGGCAACATGATGATAGGTGACCGATGGCCGGCGTAAGAGTTCACGGGCTGAGAGCATCTGTCCCAGAGGAGCGAGGCCAATTTCTTGTGCGAAAGATTCTGTTGTACGCGAAGAGGTAAACACCAGGGTATCCAACTGGGTGAGTGCATGCTGAATACTTTCACGTTTGTGAATGAGCTGTGCATAGCGCGCATCATCGATAAGCCTGTACTTGTATGCATAATCGCTCAGGCGTAGATCAGCGCTCTCAGGACGCAAGAGCAGGCGATACTCTGCCCGTGAAGTATGCAGGCGATACGGTTCGCTCATAGGTCGTGTCACTAAATCATCGATCATCACGCCAATATATGCTTGGTGACGACCGAGTACGAATGGATCGTCGCCGCGAACATGCAGCGCCGCATTGATACCGGCCATAATTCCCTGGGCAGCAGCTTCTTCGTATCCAGAGGTGCCATTGATTTGACCCGCGAGGAACAGTCCGGACACGGCTTTTGTCTGCAACGTCGGATATAACTGCTCAGGAGGTACATAGTCGTATTCGACCGCATACCCAACACGCATCATTTCTACACGCTGAAGAGCGGGGATACTGCGCAACATAGCGAGCTGCACATCTTCAGGGAGACTGGTATTCATACCCTGGACATAGACTTCGCCAGTGCGCCACCCTTCAGGCTCCAAAAAGATTTGATGCCTGCTCTTATCGGCGAAACGTACAATTTTATCCTCAATGGAAGGACAATAGCGCGGGCCAATACCCTCGATGATGCCGGTATAAAGGGGTGAGCGATGCAGGTTGTCACGAATAATCTGGTGGGTACTTTCTGTCGTATGCACCAGGTAGCATGGCAACTGTGGTCGCCATCCATGCAGGTCTTCGTCTTGAACTGGATATATTGGATTGGGACAACTACTGGGGAGCTGTACATCTTCGCGTGCTGACATATCTTGAGAAAAGTAGAGCGGTACACGACTGCCAGGTTGTGGTTCTGTCTTGCTAAAATCGATGGTGCGGGCATCGATACGCGGGGGTGTGCCTGTCTTGAAACGGCGTACTTCAAGTCCCAGAGCACGCAGTGAATCTGAGATGCCCAGGGCAGGGCCTTCGCCTGCACGACCTCCTGGCTGGGTTTTCTCGCCAACAACGAGACGCCCGTTGATAAAAGTGCCAGTGGTTAAGATGATTGCGCCCGCTTCGTATTGCCAGCCATTATTCGTTACGACGCCTATGACTACCGGGCGGTCGTCGTCTCCAATGTGACTGAGTAAACGCGCAATCGTGGCCTGTTTCAGCTCCAGATTTGGCTGGCCCTCCAGGACGTATTTCATAGCAAGACGATAAGCCTGTTTATCGCATTGTGCGCGGAGGGCTTGCACCGCTGGACCTTTGCTGGTATTGAGCAAACGGATCTGGATAAAAGTGCGGTCGGTATTGCGGCCAACCTCACCACCAAGGGCATCTATTTCTTTGATTAAATGACCCTTTGCTGGTCCGCCCATAGAGGGATTACAAGGCATGAGCGCAACGCTATCAAGATTCATCGTCAATAAGAGCGTTTTGCGTCCCATACGTGCACAAGCCAGCGCAGCTTCGCATCCCGCGTGACCTGCGCCGACGACAATTACCTCATATGTCCCCCGTAAAACTTGCTCTGGCGATAGAGCATTGCTCCTGGATTCGTTGTTCATGTATATTCGACCTATTTGGTGTGCTTTTCCAGATGAACGATTATTTCCATATCAACGACTCGTATTATGACGCAGATGAAGTCTGACGTCAATATGAGTGAGAAGAATGTTTCCACGATTGGTTAAAAATTGTAACCTATCTGTGTAGTAACTAAGGGGATATGTTGTGACCTGAAAATGTTGACGCTAAGGGTAATAGCTGGTATTATTAGCACAGCGAATGTATAAATGCGATATTTAAGGCAGCCGAGCGAATCGATGATGCAAGAGCCACCAGATTGGCGCATTCTGCTAGGACAGCTCATTCATGATCCACAAGAGAGGCGACGGATTGCTAATGAGCTGGGTATTAATCCCGTTACCTTGACACGTTGGGTGAACAAGGAGGCAAGTCCACGTTCGCAAAGCCTGCACAGGCTGCTCAAGGTTCTCCCCCAGCATCGTAAGGCACTGACTGAAGCATTTGTACATGAATTTGAAGGATTTGCTCCCGAAGCAGAAGATGGGCTGACAGAGGATCTGCAGACTAAGATCCCGAGCGAGTTCTACATTCGTGTCCTACATACTCGCGCTACAATTCCAAAGGTGCTGCGTTTTTCATCTCTCTGCGATCTTATCTTGCAGCAATCGCTTGAACAACTTGATCCGCAGCGTTTAGGCCTGGCAGTTATAGTAGTGCGGTGCATGCCGCCTTCACGCGAGGGAAAGATTCGCAGCTTGCGTGAGAATGTGGGTCGTGGCACACCACCATGGGAAGGAAAGTTGGAACAGCAGGCAATCTTGTTGGGTGCAGAGTCTCTAGCTGGACATGCTGTCACTCTGGGACACCTTGTTGTTAATCAGAATCTGTCAGAGAACCAAAGTCTCTCCCCTGGCTATCATGGACTCTGGGAAGAAAGCGCTGCTGCCGCTCCCATCATGCTTGAAGGTAATGTTGCTGGTTGCCTGCTTGTCTCCAGCACACAACCCGGCTACTTTGTACCATCAAGACAGACACTTATAGAGAGCTACGCAGATTTGATTGCGTTGGCTTTTGAGCCAGATGAGTTCTACGAAGCCAGGTACGTCGAGCTAGGTCTTGTGCCTTTTCAAGAAGTACAGCAAGCGTATTTATCTGGGTTCCGGCAACGCCTCACTGAGACTATGATGCAGGCTGCAAGGAACCAGCGCCCTCTCACCCTTATTCAGGCTGAGCAGATGGTCTGGCAACAGTTCGAAGAAGAACTTTTAAGCCTACAAGATTATCAAGAACAAAAGCAGGAAATTCCAACACACCATGCAAGAGGGATCTATCAATGACAGTGCCAGGTGATTCTTCAAAAAGCGACAACGTCTACATTAGTGATTCCGAGAGTGGCGCAGAAATGGCGCGCCTGATCGATCAAGATCGTCTGATCACCAGAGGTATGGATGGACTACTCCCCGAACGGTCAAACGACTTCACCGGGATTCATCGGGTACTTGATGGCGCCTGTGGACCTGGAGGGTGGGCATTGGAGATAGCCTATAGCCACCCGGAAATCGAAGTGATTGGCTTTGACATTAGCCAGGCGATGGTAGATTATGCGAACACACAAGCACGAGTGCAAGGTTTAGACAACGCCAGTTTTAGGGTGATGAATCTACTGAAACCGCTGGATTTTCCTGATAACTTTTTTGACCTTGTCAATGTGCGTTTCGTTAACTTTCTCCCAGCAGCAACCTGGCCGCAGTTTGTGAGAGAGCTTGCGTGGGTTACTCGCCCCGGAGGCTTCATCCGTCTGACTGAGAGTGAATGGTGGTACTTCAGCACCAGTCCCGCCTTGGAAACCTTGAACTCCATGGTCATAAAAGCCATCCAGGTCCAGGGAGGTTATTCCCAAACGGGGCGATTTACGGGCATCTTGCCTATTTTGGGCAGCCTACTGCGTGATGTAGGCTGTATCAATATCAACCTTGTTTCTCACGTGATTGACTACTCGTTTGGAACAGAAGCACATGAGGGCTTTCGCCGTGATGCATCAGTCGTCTTCAAACTATTCCAACCATTTATCATCCGTATGGGAGTAGCCACTCAGGAAGAACTGGATAGGCTCTATGATCAGATGCTCCTCGAGATGCTGCAGGAAGATTTCCGAGGTCTCATGCTTCCTCTTACGGCATTGGGTGAGAAAGCGTAGTCTAAGTGGGTGGCAAAATCAATGGGTCTATGAGCAATGATTGACGAATGAGCTAGTGCATGTTACTATCATGCACACATAACAACACTTCCAGTTTGGGGCGGTGGCGAAACGGTAGACGCAGGGGACTTAAAATCCCCGGGGGCAACCCATGAGGGTTCGATTCCCTCCCGCCCTACTTAGACAACTGCTAATAACCTCGTATACTATTCAGCAATCGAAAAGTATATTATGGCAATCTATAGTGTCGCGAACGCCTTTTACCAATAGCCTTAAGCGATCCCTGCTCTACCAAAGCATCCAAGTCACGAAGTGCAGTATTCTCAGAGACTCCTGTTATAGCCCTGTATTGTTTGTTGGTAATGGAACCATGCTCATGTACGTAGCGTAACGCCAGCCGCTGCCTTTCTCCTATTGTCGAAACAACCCCAGCAATTCGGTTTGAGGAATTACTCTCTTTTCCTAAACCGCTTCCGGCTAAAGGAAGATCTGACCATAACTCAGGTTGAGGAGAAGAGACCACGTTACCGCCGGATTCGCGAGCACGCAAAAACATAACGACTATCTCGCCTTGTTCTTTAAATTGAGGATCAGGGCGACCAAGCTTACGCATCTGCTCAATCATGTAGCTAATACCACTACCAACTCGCTCCATATATCCACCTGGGAAGTCACGTAGAACTGTTCCTATGACAGGATTACGAAGCTTTGACCCTACCTTTCCTCGTCGTATATCCTCCAACTTGATACCTGGCAGAAGAAGACCAGGGTTATGAATCTCTATATGATCGAGATAGTAGAAAATACGTATGGCTTCACCCCGCAGGCTGTAGTCACGATGAACCACAGCATTTACAACGGCCTCGCGCAATGCCTCTAATGGATAATCCGGCTCGTCTCGGCGATGAAAGCTTTCCATATAGCCAGCAACCGGTACATACTGCTTGAAAAAAGCCTCGGCCTGGTCTATTTGTTGGGTGATAGTACCTTGCAAGACACGGCGATCAGCATAGCGACGCATCCCCAAGTTATCTTTGTAGAGTACGCACACAACTTCAGCCTGGAGCAAGAACTGTTGAGGGTTGTGGCCGAACAGTAGCATACCCGCGTTGGTAGGTCGAACGACTTTCTTTCGCTTCTCATCTTCTCTTATTGTAGCGCACCCTATATTCAGCAGCATTTTTTCCAGATTTGAGAAGCGGCCCCCAACCTTGCTCCTGTCGGAACGCTTTTCTAGATAGGCTTCAACCAACGTCATATCTAAATCGTCGAGTGTCGCATTCGACACCGACTGCGTTTCCCAGACCAAAGTTCCACGATTGTAGAGGAATCCTTCAATTTCTGGTACGTCCAACGGTACGGTATGTGTTCCACGTCGACTCCAACAAACCCCGCCAGCCTGATAAAGCGTGCCGTTATTGGGTGGAATATAGGCGAGTACTAACTGCTTTTCATCGAGTTCGATCCCTTGCGGTTGCAGGGGATCGAATTGAACAGTCGGCTTGCAGATGCGAGCAGCTAGCAAGAGCGAATCTATGGTTTCTGAAGCGCTCTTCACGCCAACCACTCGCCAGGTTTTATCTTCCACACCAATGATAAGGAGACCACCGAGTGAGTTGGCTAATCCACAAATTCGCTCAGCTAATTCCCCCGCACGCTGCGCGGCCACTTTAAATTCTATAGTAGATGTTTCACCACTCTGGATAAGCTTCTCCAATGCCTCTTTATCCATTTCCGAATCCTTCTTTCTGCATCTCACGACATGCTGGTACTTAGAGTATAGCAATAAGGATGGTTCCAGGCAAGATAATTCCGCCAAATTCCACCATAAATCTGTGATATGGCGGAATTATGGGGGAATAATGGCGGAATTCCGAGAAGATTTTGGTAGACTATGATGATCTATGACAGATTCCCTCAAATAATTCCGCCATTGCCCCTAAAAAAGAAGACGTGAGGGAATTGTGGGGAGATTCCGGAGAGATACCGACAATCAATGGCGAAATTCTATGCAATAATTGCGTCATTCCTCAGTAGAAATAACTCGCGAACAATTCCCTCACAAACACAGTTTAATCAGATATGTAGCAAAATATTGCGAGAAGCAATGATATTACAGTTCCGATAATGTATACTCTGCTTACGAGGAGCAACTTATTAGATTATGCTATGGATATGATCTTTTAGGCTATAAGAAAGGGTTCATATGTTAAATCAGCACAAATATGCTTATATAATTAAGGGGGGACAGCCAGTTGTAGGGAAGATTAGATGCCTGGGAGCTAAGAATTTCACTACGAAGGCGATGGTGGCGGCTCTGCTGGGTGAAACGCCGACAGTACTCACGAATGTTCCTCCTATCGGTGACGTAACGATCACAAAAGAAATGCTCACCTCTATCGGGGTCAAAGTTGAGTTTCCGACAAGCGGAACCATGATTATTGATCCCTCTTCATTGAATTTAGCCGGTGTGCGGACGCCTCATTCAGGCAGTAATCGCATACCTATTCTCTTACTGGGGACGTTACTGCATCGCTTTGATGAAGTCTCTGTTCCAATAGTAGGGGGAGATCAAATTGGCGCTCGAACTGTTGATTTTCACCTGGATGCCATTCGTCAATTTGGTGGCAACGTGCGCGAAACGGACGATGGTTTTCTAGCACAGCGTTCAGATTCGTTAAAAGGGACACATATCAAGTTGCCCTATCCGAGTGTGGGCGCAACCGAGACATGTCTGTACCTGGGTGTGCTGGCAGAAGGGCGCACAACAATCTCCAATGCCGCAATTGAACCAGAAATTTTTGAGTTAATCACGATGTTGCGAGCGATGGGGGCGATTATTTTCACCTCTTCAGGACGAGAGATTCGAATCGAGGGAGTGAAACGTCTCGCCGGTACACATATGAAAGTACTGGGAGATCGTATCGAAGCTGCCTCGTGGGCCTGCCTGGCCTGCGCATCCGACGGTGATATTACAGTTGATGGCATTCGCCCGGAAACACTGGGTAATTTCCTCTCCTATTTCCAGCAAGTGGGAGGCGGCGTTGAGCTGGTTAATTCAAATACCTTACGCTTTTTCCGCAAAGAGCCGCTGCGCCCGGCGATCATCGAGACAGATGTATATCCTGGATTTTCAACAGATTGGCAACAACCTTTTGCCATTCTGCTCTCGCAGGCCAACGGCATCTCGATCATCCATGAGACTGTACACGAAAATCGTTTTGGCTATCTAAAAACGCTTGATAAGTTGGGGGCAAAAACGCAGCTAACGACGTATTGTTTAGGTGGGACAACGTGTCGTTATCGCGAGTCAAATTTTGAGCATAGCGCGATTATTATGGGGCCAACGCCTTTCATGGCAGTTGATGAGATTGCCACGCCTGATTTACGCGCTGGATTAGCCTATGTGATCGCGGCAGCGGTCGCTCACGGGACAACAACAGTGACTGGTATTGACTTAGTTGAGCGGGGGTATGGCAACATTGTTCCAAGGCTAGCGGCGATGAATCTCAACATTGAGCGAGTTGTAATGAGCGAGTAGGGTCGTATCTTTTATGGCTCCTCCTCCGTCTGTTATAGGTATATAAGAGAAACTGAACAGAAGGATACTCATCGATGACTCGCATACTCTCCTATAATATATTGGCAGGGGGGAACCGTCGCGTTGACCAATTAACAAAAATCATTAGTTCTGCGAACCCCGATATCGTTGGCCTGGTCGAAGCTAATAGTCTTCAAGCTGTTGAGGAATTGGCTGGTCGACTAGGTATGCAGTATCGTATGAACGCAAATCCTGCTAAGGAAAAGGATTGGCAAATCGCACTACTCAGCCGCCTGCAAATTGTAGAAACGTATTCACATATTCATGCTGATATACTTACAAAGCCAATCTTAGAGGCATGTATAGAGGAAAAAGATGGTCGCAAACTTACAGTCTTCGTCGCACACCTATCAGCCTCTTTCTACCAGGCTAGAGGTGGTGACGGTATTAGACGTCGTGAGATGCACGAAATCTTGCGTATCATGGCGCCAAAACGAGGAATACCACATCTGCTAATGGGTGACTTCAATGCGATTGCCCCTGGTGATCGCTTGAAAGCAAGCGCACTACTGCGCTACCTGATAACAATGGATCTACAGTACCGACGCAATCCTCATGAAGATTTTGGGCACCCAAACCTGGACGCTGTAGTACCAGAGCCACTGCGCTTCCTCTATCCGCTTTTGCAAACGATTCCACGCAGCAAGGTGCTGTGCGCTCTTATCGACGAGGCTGGCTCACTGTATGCTTCTCGCGGTAGCATTAGCATGTTGCGCGAAGCGGGCTATATCGATTGTTTTCGCTATACGAATCCATATGATCCGGGATTTACCTGTCCAGCAGCCGCTCCCGCAGGTCGGATTGACTACATTTTTGCCAGTCCAGAAATTGCCGGACGTCTTTCCAGATGCTGTGTGATTACGGAAGGGAATGGATTACACAGTGACGAGGCGAGCGATCACCTGCCTATTGTTGCCGAATTTGGGGAGGATACAGAGGGAAGCGAAAGGCCTGCGCGGGATAGCCACGGGCAGGCCTTTCGAATAGTTTGACAAGAATAAGGTTGCCACTCCTTTACTGGAAGACGTCTTTGGTTTTCTCAAAGAGGTTACGGAATATATTCTTGTCGTTTTGCTCGGCCTGTTCACGCTCGAGCCGAGCAAACTCTTCAAGCAGACGTTTTTGTTCTGACGTCAAGTTGGTTGGCGTAACCACTTTAACGATAACGTGCTGGTCGCCACGAGCGCTGCTATGCACAACGGGTACGCCCATTGCCTTGAGGCGGAATGAACGGTTACTTTGTGTGCCAGCGGGAATCTTGAGTAGCGTCGTCTTACCATCAACAGTAGGAACCTCTACCTCGTCACCAAGCGCAGCCTGCGTGAAGCTAATGGGCAGTTCATAAAGGATATCATTGCCCGAGCGCTTAAAGAATGGGTGAGGTTTGACTGTGAGTATCACGTACAAATTGCCTGGTGTACCACCGCGAGAGCTTACCTCGCCCTCGCCAGTGACACGCACATTGATGCCATCATCTACGCCGGCAGGAATATTAACGACGACACGGCGGTTGTTACGCACTCGTCCCTGACCACGACATTTCTCACAGGGAGTAGTAATTACGCGACCCTCACCACGACAGCGTTCGCACATCGTTACATTGACGAATTGCCCAAATATGGACTGCTGTACGCGGCGAATCTCGCCAGTTCCCTGGCAGGAGGAACACCGTGTCGTTGATGTGCCGGGCTGTGCGCCATTACCCTTACAGTTGGGGCAGGTTTCCCAACGAGGTAGCTCGATCTCTTTCTGACAGCCAAAAACAGCTTCCTCAAAGGTGATGGTAAGATCGTAACGCAGATCTGCGCCTCGCTGCGTTCCGGTACGGCGCTGCGTACCTGTCGCGCCGGCAAAGAATGTCTCAAAGAGATCATTAATTGAGCTAAAGCCTGCGAAATCACCAAAGCCTGCCCCTACACCATTGCCTACGCCTGCATGCCCGTAGCGATCATAGGCTGCTCGTTTTTGTGGATCGCTTAACACCTCATAGGCTTCATTGATCTCGATAAAGCGTGCTTCCGCTCCCGGGTCTTTGTTGGCGTCGGGGTGATATTGCTTGGCAAGGCGACGAAATGCTTTTTTTAGCTCGTCGTCGCTCGCGTTACTCGATACGCCAAGTACCTCATAATAATCTCGTTTGTTGTTGGCCATTCACTGGTCCTTTACCTACCGTCATAAACAGGATGCGGTCTAATTTGAAATCCTTACATTTCTTTGTATTCGCCTTCGATGGTATCATCGTTCGGACCACCCTGGTCGGGTGGTGTTTCCTGGGTGGTACCGCCAAAGTCGGTACCACCAGCGCTGCTGGGGCCACCAGCTTGACTGTAGATCGCCTCGCTGATCTTGTGGAAAGATTGCTCCAAAGACTCGCGAGCTGATTTGATGCGGGCTACATCATCGGTTGAGAGTGCAGCGCGAATATCGGCAATCTTCGTCTCCAATTCACTCTTCTGTTCAGAAGTGAGCTTATCGCCCAGTTCAGTAATACTCTTTTCTGCACGATAGGCTGCGCTGTCAGCCAGGTTGCGCTCCTCAACTTCTTCCTTGCGGCGCTTATCGTCGGCTGCATGCGCCTCTGCATCACGCACCATACGGTTGATCTGCTCCTTAGAAAGGCCACTCGACGCCACAATGGTAATCTTCTGCTCGCGTCCCGTACCCTTATCTCGTGCGGACACATTCACGATACCGTTCGCATCGATATCGAATGTTACCTCGATCTGAGGAATGCCGCGTGGAGCGGGCGGAATACCATCGAGAATAAAGCTTCCCAGGGAACGATTGTCCTTCGCAAATTCACGCTCACCCTGCAACACATTAATCTCGACACTTGGTTGGTTGTCGCTGGCCGTAGAGAAGACCTGGCTCTTCTGAGTCGGAATAGTGGTATTGCGCTCGATCAAGCGTGTAGAGACTCCACCCAGCGTTTCGATACCCAACGAGAGTGGAGTGACGTCGAGCAAGAGCACATCTTTAACATCACCCGTCAAGACACCAGCCTGGATGGCAGCGCCAACTGCAACCACCTCGTCTGGATTCACACCGCGATGTGGATCGCGATCGAAGATGCGCCGAACCAGAGTCTGGACGGCAGGCATGCGTGTCTGACCGCCAACAAGCACCACCTCGTGGATGTCACCAGGGCGAATGCCAGCGTCGGAGAGCGCCTTCATGACAGGGCCACGCGATTTCTCAATCAAGTCCTCAACTAACTGTTCGAGTTTCGCACGGGTGAGCGTCATGTTCAAGTGCTTGGGGCCACTGGCATCTGCTGTGATAAAGGGTAGATTAATCTCTGTCTGCATCGAACTGGAAAGCTCTTTCTTAGCCTTCTCAGCAGCTTCTTTCAAACGCTGCAGTGCCATACGATCCTGTCGCAGGTCAATGCCACTTTCGCGGCGGAACTCATCGGCGAGCCAATTGATGATACGCTGATCATAGTCATCACCGCCCAGGTGCGTGTCACCGTGAGTACTCTTCACTTCAAAAACCCCATCGCCCAACTCAAGTATTGAAATGTCGAACGTACCGCCACCAAGGTCATAGACGCCGATACGCTCATCTTTTTTCTTATCCAGTCCATAAGCCAGTGAAGCAGCGGTCGGTTCGTTAATGATACGCAGCACTTCCAGTCCCGCAATCCTGCCAGCATCCTTGGTAGCCTGGCGTTGTGCGTCGTTGAAGTAAGCCGGCACAGTGATAACAGCCTGAGTCACCCGCTCACCGAGGTAAGCCTCGGCATCAGTTTTGAGTTTCTGCAAGATCATCGCAGAGATTTCCGGCGGACTATACTGTTTGCCTTGAACCTCTACCCAGGCATCGCCATTACTGGCCCTGACAACTTTATAGGGTACTAGCCTTCTATCACGATCCACCTCGGGATCGTCGTACTTACGGCCCATAAAGCGCTTAATGGAGTAGACCGTATTTTCAGAATTGGTAACAGCCTGGCGTTTCGCTACTTCACCAACAAGTCGTTCACCACTCTTGTTCATGGCCACAATCGAGGGTGTGGTGCGCGAACCTTCCGCGTTAGGAATGACGACAGGCTCTCCGCCTTCCATAACAGCGACACAAGAGTTAGTTGTTCCCAGATCGATTCCAATAACCTTTGGCACAATTGCCTCCTATTAATGATTTTTTGTTGTTGTTGTTTGTGTAGAGGCGGAAAACCGACCCTACTCATCGTATCCGTATACTTCAGCAAGCAGTTCATTCATTACCTGTGTCATGTAGCGCACTACAGCGATGGCACGGCCATACTGCATACGGGTCGGGCCAATCACACCCAGTAAGCCTCCTATTTTACCTTCCTGGCCGTAACGCGCCACCACCAGGCTAACATCCTTCATATCGTCCCATTGGTTTTCACCACCAATAAGTACCTGTACGCCATCGGATTCGCGCAGGTGAGATGCAAGCGCCGGCAGGAAGCGATGCTGCTCCAATACCTCCATCACCTTGCGCACGCGCTCACTACGCTCTTCCTCCGGCCCCATACGACTATATTCTGGCTGTTCAAGTATATTGACCACTCCTTCGCGATAAAAAACATCACCCAGCGGGTCGCCATGTTGCTCCAGAATGCGAAGGATCGTACTACAGATTAAATGCTCTGCCGCAGAAAAATCATACTGCTCCAGGAGGGCCTCCACCTGTTTCGCGCTTTTACCCTGCAAGAGTTTATTCAAACGCGCAGCAGAGGCGCTTAGCTCTTCCTGGTCGATGGGGGCGTCAAGTAGCAATCGCTGTTGTTTCACCGTGCCATCCACCAGTACCAGCACCAGGTGCGCAGAGAGGTCAGTTACTGACAGAACCTCAAAATGCTTGAGCCGTCCCACATCGGCCCGTGGAGGGGTCATGACCGCTGCGCTATGGAGCAAACGCGCCATAACGGAAGCTGTCAGCCGTACCCATTGATCCAATTGGTCCTGCACCTGGTAGAACTGATGTCGAATCAGGCGTTGCTCATTGAGTGAGAGCGCCGATTCTTCCATAAGGTACTCTACAAAGTAACGGTATCCCAGGTCAGTGGGGACACGCCCAGCAGAAGTATGAGGCTGATAGATTAAATGCGCCTCCTCGAGTCCAGCCAGTTCGTGACGAACAGTAGCGGAACTGAAACTCAGGCTATATTTACGCACCAGGGTTTCGGATGCGACCGGTGTTGCGCTATGAATATATTCTTCAACAAGGGCGCGCAGAATTTGTTGTTTGCGCAGGCTCAATGGTATCATTCGCTGATACAACCCCAGAACATAGAGCTATGTTCGTATGATACTTCATTTGTCAATGATGATTGCTAGCAGTCTCCCCTTGAGACTGCAAATACAGAATAGCACTTCGTATGGTGGATTGTCAAGAGGAGTTTATCTGACATCCCCTCATCACTCTATTTGCGGGCCTGCGGCCCGCTGGGAGAAGAAGGAAGCGAGGGACACCCTCGCACTCCCGGCAAAGGGCGTTGCCCTCTGCACTCCCTTGATGGAACAGAATCCAGATGGCACGATTGAGACGGAAATGCCCGCAAAGGGCGTTGCCCTCTGCACTCCCTGTATGAGTGGATGTTAGGAGTTTATCTATATCGATGACCAGGAAGCTTTAACTTGACGCTTATGGGGTTGGTGTCGGCGTTGGTGTGCTATTGCCATTCCCATTACTGGTTGTGAAGCCACTTTGCTGTGGTGTATCTGAATCAAGCATATAGGTAGTATAGCC
>WNGD01003570.1_pt1 | contig 21251 bp, 19 predicted proteins | sample 5400671 | NCBI WGS metagenome assembly WNGD01 (sample SAMN13153369, study PRJNA577476) | soil metagenome | isolation source: 40 cm soil or saprolite under grassland replicate 2 | place: USA:California | collected 2016-06-15 | reverse complement strand
CCGGAGAAGAGCCATCCGGCGCGCCGCGTCATCGAGGAATTCAAGACCGCCGAGCGCACGCGGCTGACCCAAGTGTGTCGCGCAACGGGACTTAACGACCCCGATGCGCTCGCCGAGGAATTGCACCTGATGCTGGAAGGCGCCCGCGTCACCGCGCAGAACGTCGGACGGGACGGCCTGTCCGATCGCGTCATGCGCATGGGCGAGGCGTTGATCGCCGCGCACGCGAGGGACTAACCCGCCTCTGCGACTGTTCCCGTCGTCCACGCTAAAGTGGTGGCCCATAGTCCAGAGCCGGTGGTCATGAGTGTCCGCTTGCGCGAGGACGACCGGCCTTGCACATTCCCCTATCGTGCAATGTGATCCGAAAGTTTTGACAACGGAGGTGCTCGGCATGCAGCGTCTTGTATTCGGCCTCGCACTCGGCCTCGTTTCGGCACTGGTGCTCGCGGCAGAGCCGACTGCGGCGCAGATCTGGCCGCAGCGGCCGGTCAGGTTCATTGTGACGCTCGGGGCAGGCAGCGGGGTTGATATCGGCACGCGGCTGATCGCCGATCGCTTGGCCAGACGCTGGGGCCAGCCGGTGGTCGTGGAAAATCGTCCCGGCGGCGACGGTCTCGTCGCCATCTCAGCCTTCGTCGGCGCCAACGACGATCATGTGCTGCTCGCGGCGCCGAGCGGCTCGTTCACCGCGCATCCCTTCATCTACAAGCACGTGCCGTACAAGGCGGAAGACATCGTGCCGATCGCCCGCGTCTCGAACACGATCGTGGTGGTCGCCGTGCCGGCGGCGCTCGAGGTCAAATCCCTGGGCGATCTCGTGGCGAGGGCGCGCGCCGAGCCCGGCAAGCTCAATTGGGCGGGCACCACCGGCAGCAACGAATTCATGTTCGCCGCATTCCTCAAGAATGCGGCGCTCTCGATGTCGAAGGTGCCGTATCGCAACCTGGTCGAGGCGGCGAACGATCTCGCCACCGGACGCATCGACATAAACGTGACCGCGTTCGCGATCGTGCGGCCGCAGATCGACGCCGGCAAGGTCAAGCTGTTGGCAGTGACGAATAGTGCACGCTCTTCCGTCCTGCCCGACGTGCCCACCGTGGCGCAGGCGGGCTATCCCCAGCTTACGCTCGACGGCCTCGTCGGCTTTTTCGGTCCGCCCACCATGCCGGATCGGGTCCGCGCGGCAATAGCCGGCGACGTGCACGAAGCAATGGATGCGGCGGTCGAGGAGCGGCTGAACCTCACGGGCCAGATCCCCAATTTCGGCGGGCCCGCCGCGTTCGCCGCCGAGATCGATCAGCAGCGCGCGCGGATCGCGCGCGCTGCCAAGGACCTCGGGATCGAACCGACCGAGTGAAACCAACCCGCGAATTCTGACTCGTCATTCCGGGGCGCGGGCGAAGCCCGCGAGCCCGGAATCCATAGCCACTGGCGGTGATTATGGATTCCGGCCCTCGCCGCTGCCGCGGCTCGGCCGGAATGACGAACAGAAAGGGTTGGTATAAGTCCGCACATCGTTGTTGGTGCTTGTACGAGGAGCGTGCTTCGTAATCTCTCGTGTCCCAGATGCGGCGCAGCGCGGAGCGGTTTTCGAGCCATAGACACGGGATAGAGGATCAATCCTCGAACACGGCCACCGCGCGGATGGGCGAGCCGGTGCCACCGCGCCACTTGAGCGGCAGGCCGATGAAGCGGAATTCCCCCTGTCCGATCAGCGCCTCGAGATTGCACAGACTTTCGATGTGCGTGATGTCGAGCTCGAGGCAGGCCTTGTGCACGAGCGAGTTGACGTCGCCCATCGGGCCCGGGCGCATGGAGTCGATGCCGAAATGCACGATGCCTTGGCGTGCCAGCCACTCGGTCGCCGCGACGTTGACGCCGGGATTGTCGGTTGAATAGGCCGGCGTCGGAAAGGTGCGCGCGTGGTGCCCGGTGCACAGGAGCACCGTGCCGCGCTTGGGAATAGCAGTGCCTGATTTCTTCGCCGCCTGCTCCAGATCCGAGGGCGTGATTTCCGCCTTGGGCGGCATATGGCGCAGGTCGAGGCAAATTCCCTTCACGTAGCAGTACTCGAGCGGGTACTCGTCGATCGGGATACCGCTTTTGCCGAAGTGTCGCGGCGCATCGATGTGGGTGCCGCCATGATCCGGCATCGAGAAGAACATCACGCAGTTGCCGTGCACATTTCCGGAGTCGACGAACGATTCCTCATGCGTCTTCCAGATGCCGTGAATGATCGGCGGCTGTCCCGGATAAGTCGGCGTGCGGTGATAGAGCTCCCGGCTCAGATCGATCATTCGCATGGGTTGGTCCTCCCCTCCTTCGTGGTGCGAGTGCAGCGACGATGCTGCAGATCATATAGCAAGATTGGTACCTCAACCCGTCATTGCCGGGCTTCACCGGGCTTTACCCGGCAATCCACCGGCTCCGCGGAAATTTCTTTCCAAAGAATAATGGACCATCATGCTTCCGCCTCATCCTGAGGAGAGCGCGCAGCGCCCGTCTCGAAGGATGAGGCGGCCGGCGCCCTCATGCTTCGAGACGGCGGCTTCGCCGCCTCCTCAGCATGAGGAATCCGAAATCGGGTTTACCCGATTTCGGCAGAGTAAGTGCGCAAGTCGGATAAATCCGACTTGCGTGGTCAAGCCCGCGGGTGACGGAGGGGGCTGGCGCGTTCCTCAGCAGTTTCCGCGCGAGTGTGGCATTCCGATTACAGCCAGCGCGGCGGATTTGCGGTTTACTCCGCCGGCACGATTCGCGACCGACCGGGGGGCGGCAAATGGGGGCTCGGATCTCGCGCTGGCGCTCGCTTGTGCTCGTGGGCGCTGTGGCAACGCTGACGCTTGCCGCGGCCGGTTCGGACGAGGCGCAGGCGAAGGGCAAGCGCGAGCATCCGCGCCCCCGCGCGATTCACGGGCCTAATTATCATCCGCCCTATGCCGACATCGTAATCGACGACAAATCGAACGTCGTGCTGCACGAGGTCAGTGCGGATGAGCCGCGCCATCCGGCCTCGCTCACAAAAATCATGACGCTCTACCTGCTGTTCGAAGAGCTCGAGGCCGGCAGGCTCAAACTCGATGCACCGCTGCCGGTCTCAACGCGCGCATCGCTGCAGAACCCGACCAAGCTCGGGCTCAAACCCAACCAGACAATCAACGTCGAGGATGCGATCAAGGGTCTGGTCACGAAATCGGCGAACGACGCCGCCGTCGTCGTCGCCGAAGCGATGGCCGGTAGCGAAGAAGAGTTCGCCGCGCGCATGACGGCAAAAGCGCGCGCGCTGGGCATGGCGGGGACGACCTATGTCAACGCCTCCGGCTTGCCCGCCGAGGCGCAGATCACGACCGCGCGCGACCAGGCGCTGCTCGGGCGCGCCATCCAGCATCGCTTTCCCTTCTACTATCAATATTTCGCGACGCCGAGCTTCAAATATAAAGGCACGGAGATGCGCAACCACAATAGCCTGCTCGGAAACGTCAAGGGCGTCGACGGCATCAAGACCGGCTACACCGAAGCGTCCGGATACAACCTCACCTCGTCGGTTCGGCGCGAGGAGAGGCACATCGTCGCGGTGGTCCTGGGCGGCACCTCCAACGGCGCGCGCGACGCGCGCATGCGCCAGCTGATCGAAGAGCACATCATGCGTGCGGCGACGCTTCGTACCGCGCCGCTGATCGCGGAAGCGACGGGCATGGAGAGCGATGGGGCGTCGCAGGACAGCGCACCTGTGGCCGCGCGCGCGGTCGCGCCGGCTCCAGCGAGCGCCAGCCCTGCCGTCGCGATGGGCGACAGCGAAGCGTCCGCGGCAAGTGGGAAGGTCGAGCCGGTTCCCGTTCCCCGCCCTCGCGTGCAGACGGCAAAGCTCGCGGCGCAAACCACGAAGCATGCGGCAAGCAGCAAAGCGCCGCCGCGCACGCGGCTCACCGCCAAAGCATCGGCGCCGATCGCGCTCCCGAGCGCCTACACGCTGACCTCAAGTCAAACGCGCCACATCGAGCGCAGGCTCACACCCTCCGCTCCCTGATCACAACGCGGAGTTCCTGCTACGGCTGGAGAAGGCCGGTGTGCCGAGCTGGCGCGCTTTCTCTCGCGCTACCCGGGAGACGTTCAGTTGATGAACTCGACCTTGATACCCCTGTGGACCATCTTCGCGAGCGCCTGCGCGTCCCAGTTGGTGAGGCGCACGCAGCCATGCGATTCGGTCTTGCTGATTCGCTGCGGATCCGGCGTGCCGTGGATGCCGTAGCCGTCGCCAAGATCGATCCAGGTATTGCCGACTGGATTCTTGGGACCAGCCGCGACGGTGAATGGCTTCTTCGTCTTCACGCCTTTGAAGTTGAGCTTCGGGCTGTAGTGGTAGGTGGGATTCTCCGCCACCGAGCGAATTTGTCGGGTGCCGCTGGGCGCGGGCTGCTCCTCGCTGCCGACCGAGGCCGGGTAGAAGGTGACCAGCTTGCCGCTCCCGTCCAGGGCGCGAACGGTTTTTGCCGATTTGTCCACCACGACTTTTTCGACCTTCGCCTCCGCAGGCTTCTTGCCCACGTTCGGCACCATGATTTTGGTCCCGGCGGTTTCCAGCGATGCTTTCGGATTGAGCCGCGTCAAAAGGCCGGGATCGATGTGGAATTTTTCGCCGAGCAGCTCGCGCGGGCTGGTGTAGTTGAGATTTTTGAGCTCCGCCTTTTTCTCGAGCGACGCTGGAATGCTCTTGTTGAACGGGCCCTTCACGTCGCCGGGCTGAATTTCATATTCGACCAGAACCGGGTCGTTGGATGTGGCGGTTAGGCGCGACCAGGTGTCCGCATCGAGATGGCCGCTCGGCTTGAGCCCATTGGCCGCTTGAAACGCGGCGAGCGCCTTTTGATCGTTGCTTCCGGTCTGACCGTCGATCTGGCCGGGGGAGAAACCGGCGCGGTCGAGCAGTATTTCCGCCTTGATGGTTGTCGCGGGGCTGGGACCGCGCGCGCCGCCCTTGCCAGACGGCGCCGAGAACTGCGCGGCATCGACGGCTTGCGCATCGAGTGCCGGTGTCGCGGGGCGCGACCCGCCGCGCCTCGCGGCGTGCGCTGCATCCGCAACCATCAGTACAGCGGCGACGCAGAGCAGCGGCGCCACTATGCCGGCGCGCAGCACGGCGCAACCGGGAATAAGCATTCCCATGGTTCAAGCTCCTGGCGTTGGATCTCGTGCAGGTACGGCACGCGCTTGCGTTAGATGCGGCCCAGCAGCACGAGAATGAGGACGATGACTAGAACGACGCCGAGCGCGCCGGATGGGCCGTAGCCCCAATTGGCGCTGTGCGGCCAGCGCGGAAGCGCGCCCAGCAGGATCAGGATGAGGATGATGATAAGAATGGTGCCCAGCATGTGAACCCCCAACCGGGTATGTCCCAGACAGCTCGCATTTTCGAGCATGCCCATTTCCATGCCCGTCGGCAAGGCAAGCGCTACGGTTCTGGTTGCGCCAAAGGATTGCCTTGGAATTGTGTGAGGGAAACGTCGAGACTTTCGCCGAGAGGGACATTATGACGCGCAATTCAACGAGCGATTGGGGCTGGCCCGCCAAGATCCTGCATTGGGTCGGCGCCGCGTTGATTCTTCTTTTGCTTGGTCATGGCTGGTGGATGACGCATATGACCCCGCGGCCGGAGCGGCTCGCGAATTATGCCGGGCATTCGGCCATGGGATACGATCTCTTCGCGCTGCTGCTTCTGCGGCTGCTGTGGCGATGGTTCAACCCGGCGCCAGAGCTTCCCGCCGATCTGCAACGGTGGGAGCGCATCGCCGCGCGCGTATCGCATGCCGCCCTTTACGTCCTGATGTTCGTGGTCTCGGTCACGGGCTGGATGGTCGCCACCACATTCCGCAATCCCATGACCAAGGATCTGTTCGGGATCGACGTGCCGCCGATCGTCACGGCGGTGGACCGATCGGTGCGTCAGTTGCTGGAACAATCGCATCTGGTACTGGCCTATGTGCTTGCCGTGATCGTGCTCATTCACACAATTGCCGCGCTGCGTCACCACATGCTCAAGCGCAACGACGTGCTCCGGCGCATGATCTGGAATTCGGGATGAGGCTTATACCAAACCCGCGTAAATTCTGACTCGTCATTCCGGGGCGCGGGTAAAGCCCGCAAGCCCGGAATCCATAATCACTGCCAGTGGTTATGGATTCCGGCCCTCGCCGCTATCGCGGCTCGGCCGGAATGACAAACTGAACGGGCTGATATTAGCGCTCGGGCCTGCTCTCGCTCTTTGCGCGCGCGGGAGCAGGCCGCGTGACGGCGATCGCGCCAGCCTGCTCGAGCGCATAAGCGATGCGCAGCGCGACATCCTCGCGCCAGGGCCCGGCGATGATCTGCACGCCGATCGGCAGCGGTTTCAGCGGCACGGGTACCGCCACCACGGGCAGCCCGATGAAGGAGATCGGCTGGGTGTAGATGCCGAGATTGGCGCGCACAGGAAGTTCGATGCCGTCGAGCACGAAGGTATTTTGCCCGATCAGCGGCGCGGTGCACGGCGTCGCCGGCGCGAGCACCGCGTCGACTTTTGCAAACAGCGCGAGCACCTGCTCGCGATACCAGCGACGGAATTTCTGGGCTTTGTTGACGTGGGCGGCGGGGATCATCGCGCCCGCGATGAGGCGATCGCGCACGGCGGGATCGAAATCTCGCGCACGCTCGCGCAGTCGCGCGAGATGCAGCGCGCCGCCCTCGGCCGCGGTGATGACATAGGCGGCGGCGCGGGCGCGCTTGGCTTCGGTAATCTCGATCTCGCTCGTTACCCCGAGCGCGGTGGCGACACGCGCAAGCGCCGTTTGCGCCTGCGCGAACGCGCCTGCGCGGAAATAGCCGCCGGCAATGGCAATGCGAAGACCCTCGCTGCCGCGCTCGAGCACCGGCGCGATCGGTTCGATCGGTCGATCCGCACAGACCGGATCGTCATCATCGCCGCCCTGCATGGCGTCGTAGGCGAGCGAGAGATCCCGCGTCGAGCGCGCCAGCGGCCCAACATGGTCGAGGCTCGCAACGAAGGGAAAGCTACCAGCGCGCGAGAGCCGCCCATAGGTCGGCTTGAGCCCGAAAATCCCGCACAGCGAAGCCGGGACGCGGATCGAGCCGTTGGTGTCGGAACCGAGCGCGAGCGGCACCAGGCCGCCGGCGATCGCGGCGCCCGAGCCGCCGGAGGAGCCGCCGGTCATGCGTTTAACGTCGTGCGGATTGCGCGAGGGGCCGTAATGCACGTTCTCACCGGTGAAGTCGTAGGCGTATTCGCCCATGTTGAGCGCGCCCACGAGCACGGCGCCGGCGGTTTCGAGCCGCGCGATCAGCGTCGCGTCGCGCGCGGCCGGCGCGCAGTCGCGATTGATCTTGGAGCCGGCGAGCGTCGGCAGCCCCGCAACGTCGAACAGGTTCTTGACCGCGAACGGCACGCCGGCGAGTGGCCCGAGCTCTCGGCCGTCGAGCCGCGCGTTGTCTATTGCCCGCGCCTTCGCGAGGGCGCGGTCCTCGAGCACGGCGGTGAAGGCATTGAGCACCGGATTGTCGGCGGCAATGCGCGCGAGCGCCGCGCGCACCACCGCGCTCGCGCTCGTGCGGCGCTCGCGAACTGCCGCGGCAATCTCGGTTGCATGTGCGCAGGTGCTATCCATCAGGCCGGTCCTAGGCCAAGAAGATCGGGGCCGGTTCGGCGTCGTCGGGCAGGGGAAAGTCTGCGAAGGAGGCGGCAAGAGCAAAGGTCGTCGCGAGATTGGCCTTGACCGGGCCTTTCCACGCCGGCTGGACTTTAAGATTGAGCGCGCGCGCCGCGGCCTCAACAAAATCGTCGAGCGGATCGCGCGATGCCTGCTCGGTGCGCGGGCGCTTTTCTTTGCCGTGGACGCTCGTCGGCGCGGGAGCGCGCGAGTTTTCGGATTTGCTTTTGCGCCGCGATTTGGGCCGCTTCGTCATTGAACCTTGCGCCTCAACTCGATCGGCTCGTGTGCCGGGGAAGCCGGAACCCATGATGTCAGCGCTGGAATAAAGGTCACGCGAACGTCGGATGGGGAACGGCGGCGAGGAGGTCGCGAGTATATTGCGCTTGCGGTGAGTTGAGAACGTCCGCAGTCGATCCTTGCTCGACGATGCGCCCCGCGCGCATGACGATGACGCGGTCGCACAAGAGCCGCACGACGTTGAGGTCGTGAGAGACGAAGAGATAGCTCATCCCCAACGATTCTTTTAGCTCCTGCAGGAGATTGAGAACGACAGCCTGCACCGACACGTCGAGCGCGGCCGTCGGCTCGTCGAGCACCACGAGATCGGGGCTGAGCGCGATCGCGCGCGCAATGCCGACGCGCGCCTTCTGCCCGCCCGAGAGCTGATGCGGGAAGCGGTCGAGCAGAGGAAGCGGCAAGCCGACCTGGGCAGCGAGCGCCTCGCAGCGCGCGCGCACCTCCCCGCGTCCCTTCGCCGCGCCGAGCCGCAAGATCGGATCTGCAATCGCGCGCGCGGCGGTGAAGCGCGGATTGAGGCTGTCGGTCGGATCCTGGAATACCATCTGGATGCGTCGGCGCAGCGGCAATTTGGCGAAATTTTTGGCGGGAATAGCGCCGATGTCCTCGCCATCAAACATGATTACGCCGTCGCTCTTGTCAATGAGGCGCATGATCATGGTGGATGTCGTCGACTTGCCACAACCTGACTCTCCGACCAGGCCCACGCTCTCGCCGCGTGCGACCGTGAAGCTGATGCCGTCGACGGCGCGGAAGCTCTCTGGCTCCGGCGCCGGCTTCGGCGCCAAGATTTTCGCGAGCCCTTCGCCGAGCCGCTTGCGCGGATATTCCTTGACGAGCTTCTCCACCAACAGCAGCGGCGCGCCGCCATTGGCGTGCGAGCGCGCCGCAGAGTCGGTGCGGGCCGAGCTCGACGCTGGCATTGCTCCCCGAACCACAAAGGGCGGTGCCACATCGTCCCCTCCCCCGCTTGCGGGGGAGGGACAGGGAGGGGGCGCCAAAGACGATGGAGCATTTTCAGCCACCCCCTCCCCACCCCTCCCCCGCACGCGGGGGAGGGAGCAGACCGAGCTCGCACCCTGCCCTGGTCGCAGACCAACATCGCCTTCCGGCACGAGATCGCGCAGCGACGCGCCAGGACGCGGGGTCGCGCGCATCAGCTTGCGGGTATAGGGGTGCGATGGCGCGGTGAAAATCTCGCGCGCGGGCGCCGTCTCCACCACGCGGCCCTTCTCCATCACCACCACGCGATCGCAATACGTGGCGGCAAGCCCGAGATCGTGGGTGATGAGGATCGTCGACATGCCGCGTTCTCTGGTCAGTTCGACGATGAGGTCCATCACCGTCTTCTGCGTGGTCACGTCGAGCCCGGTCGTCGGCTCATCGGCGATGAGAAGCTGCGGCCGGCAGGCGAGCGCGAGCGCGATCACCACGCGCTGGCACATGCCGCCGGAGAGTTCGAAGGGATAGGCGTGGTAGCGCTCGCGCGGGCGGGCGATGCGCACCTGGTCGAGCATCTCGATCGCCTTGTCGGTGAGCGCGAAGGAGCCCGCCTGCGAGTGTTGCTTCAGCACGTCCTCGATCTGACGGCCAACCTTGCGGATCGGATTCAGCGCCGCGCGTGGGTTCTGAAAGATCATCGACATCTCGCGCCCGCGCAGGTCGCGCATCTCCTCTTCGCTGGCGGCGCGCACGTCGACCCCAGTGAAACGCACCGCGCCTTCGACGATGCGTCCGGCACGGTCGAGGATACGCATGACCGCATACGAGGTGACCGATTTTCCCGAGCCGGACTCGCCGACGATACCAACCGTCTCGCCCTTGCCGACACACACGTCGACGTGCTCCACCGCGCGTACGACGCCGCGCCGGGTGCTGAACTCGACGGTGAGGTCCGCGATATCGAGCAGCGGCACGGCTTGGGTCATAGCGCTAGCTCACGTGCGCCGTTGCGGATCGACAATGTCGCGCAGCCCATCGCCGAGCAGGTTGAAGCAGAAGACGGCGACCATCAGCGCGGCGCCGGGAAACAGCGCGATCCACCATTCGCCTGACACCATGAAGACCGCCCCCTCCGCCACCATGATTCCCCATTCCGCGGTCGGCGGGCGCACGCCGAGGCCGATGAAGGAGAGGCCCGCGGCGTTGAGGATGGCGTAGCCCATGGTCAGGGACATCTGCACCACCATGATCGGCATGATGTTTGGCAGCACCTGCGCGAGCAGGATGCGCATCTCGCCGTTGCCGGACAGCCGAGCCGCCAGTACGAAGCCCGCCTCGCGCCGGACATTGGCTTCAGCGCGCGCGACGCGTGCGTAAAGGGGAAAATTCACAATCGCGGTCGCCAGCACCACGTTTTCGACCGTGTTGCCGAGCGCCGCGACGATGCCCATCGCCAGCACGAACAGCGGGAAGGCCATGATGGTATCGGCGATGCGGCCGACCACGCGATCGGTCCAGCCGCCGAGGAACCCGGCGGCGACGCCGGCGAGCCCGCCCATCAGGAAGACGAGCGCAACGGAGGTGACGGCGATGAGAAAATCGAGCCGCGTCGCCACCACGACCCGGCTGAACACATCGCGCCCGAGCTGATCGGTGCCGAACCAGTGCGCGGCCGAGGGCGCCTTGAGCGCAGAGGCAGTGTCGCTCGCCAGCGGATCGTAGGGAAGGAGATACGGGCCGATCAAAGCCGCGAGCACAATCAAAATAAAAAGTGCGAAGGCAAAGCCGGTCACCACGTTTTCCGACAGGATATAGCGGGCGTGGCGCAGCGCGGCGGCCAAACCGGTGTTGTGCGCGAGGGTGAGGGTTTGCGGCGCTTGTGTTTCGGCAAGATGGGCCTGCAGCGCTGCGACGGATTCGGTCGGCTCCCCTCCCCCTCGCGGGGGCCCGACTTGAGCAAGATAAGACGCGACCCGGGCAGGCCGGAGGCGGGTGAGGAAGGGAGCAGACCGAGCTTGTGAAGAGGGAGCAGACCGACTCTGTTGCCCGGGCGATGCGTTGCTCATGCCTCGATCCTCACGCGCGGATCGATGATGCCGTAAAGCACGTCGATTAAGAGGTTGAGCGCGACATACATCACCGCCATGGTCAGCACGAAGCCCTGCAGCGGCGCGAAATCCGACGCGATCAGCGCCTCAACCGCGAAAGAGCCGATACCGGGCCAGGCGAATACTTTCTCGACCAGCACGTTGGCGCCGAGCAGGAACGAGAACACCATGCCCAGCGTGGTCACGACCGGCAGCATGGCGTTGCGGAACGCGTAGGTCACGACCACCGTCATGGGCGAAAGTCCGCTGGCGCGCGCGGTGCGCACGAAGTCGGAGGCCAGCACCGCGAGCATGGACGCGCGCGTCATGCGGGCGATCGGCGCGAGCGCGAAGATGCCGAGCGTGAGTGCCGGCAGCACCAACTGCTTCAGGCTTGCGGCGAACACCTCGCCGTCGCCGGCGATCAAGCTATCGATCAGATAGAAACCGGTCACGTGCGGCGGTGGGCTGAAAAAGACGTCGAGGCGCCCGAGCGGCGCCGGCGCCCAGCCGATGAGATAATAAAAGACATAGACCAGGATCAGGCCGGTGAAGAAAACCGGCAGCGACACGCCTGCGGTCGCGATCACGCGGCAGAGGTGATCGATCATCGAGTTCGGCCGCGTCGCCGCCAAGATTCCGAGCGGCACCGCGATCGACACCGCCACGACGAGCCCGAGCAACGTGAGTTCGGCCGAGGCGGGCAAGCGCGTCTTGATCTCGCTTGCGACGGGCTGCCCCGTTGTGAGCGAGTTGCCGAGGTCGCCGCGCGCGAGGTCGCCGACGTAGCGAACGAATTGCACATAAAGCGGCTTGTCGAGCCCGAGCTTCACCCGAATCTGCTCGATCGCCTCCTTGGTGGCCGCGGGTCCTGCGAAATACGCGGCGGGATCGCCGGGCAGCGCGCGCGTCAGCAGGAAAGTGACGATGACCACGCCGACAAGACTCGGCACGGCGATCAGCATGCGTTTGGCGGCCATCTTCAGCATGGCCGGCATCCTTTGGGGCAAACACCTGCCGCGATCTCGGTGTGTTCCCCTCCCCGCCCTAACTTTGGCCGGAAGCGGCCAAGCCCGCAGCCGGCTGGGGAGGGGTTAGGGGTGGCGGTCGGAGTCGGTTGACGCGACTCGCGCGACAACAACGACCTCCCTCCCCACACAAGGGAGCAGGGAGCAGACCGAGTCCGCGGCATCCGCTGCGCCCTGTTCCCCGGAACGGGCCTCACGCCTTCGCCAGCGTGCGGTAATCGAGTTGCCGGTGGAACCAGTAGCGGTAGCCCGACACGTTCTTCTGCATCGCGACGCTCAGCATCGGCTGGAACAGCGGCACGCGTGGCACCTCGGCGAACGCCTTCTCGACGAAGCCCTTCACGCTTCCATCGTAGGTCGCCTGATCTTTGTTCGCCGCCGTGGTGCGCGCGGCGTCGATCAGCGCGTCCATGTCCTTGTCCTGATAGCTCATTGTGTTGAACACGGCGTTCTGGCCGTGATAGCACCAGAAGAAGAAGTACTCGGGATAGTCGAGCCAGCCCGAGAAGAAGTTGGAGATCAGCGGCATCTCCTTCTTGAGCAGCTCGTTGCGCCAGTTGGCCCCGGGCACCTTGTTGATCGTTGTTCGGATCCCGATCTGGGCAAGGCTCTCCTGCACCAGTACGCAGAGCGGCTCGTTGACTGCTCCGAACCCGAGGTCAAACGAAAGCGTGGTCTCGAAGCCTTCGGGATGGCCGCTTTCGGCCAGAAGCTGCTTCGCTTTGGCGAGATCGGTCGTGTAGTGATGCGGCTGCGGCCAGGCAGTCTCCATCGGCGCATCGGCTTTGGCGCCGTAGAGCGGAACGGCCAGGCCGAACATCACCGCGTCCATGATTTTCTGATAGGGAATGGCGTAGGCGACCGCCTGGCGGACCTTCAGATTGTTGAACGGCGGGTTCTTGCAGTTCATGCCGATATAGCCGATGCCGTTGCCGATCGGCGTGGTGGCGACGGCGAGCTTGCCGAGCTGCTTGAGCTCGACGAAATCCTTGTTCGGTAAATCGACTGAGATGTCGGCGTCGCCGCGCTCGAGCAATGCGCGCCGATTACCGGCCGATGGCACCGTGCGCCACACGATGCGTTTGACTTTCGGCAGAGGGCCGCTCTTCCAATTGTCGTTGCGCTCGAACACCACCTCGGTGCCCGGCTGCCAGCGCGTGACCTTGTAGGCGCCCCCGCCGGCGATGTTGCCCTTGGTGTACTCGAGGCCCCAGGGGTCCTTCTCGGTCGCGTTCTTCTTGACCAACTCGGAGTGATAGACCGCCGGCACGATGACGGCGAGGTCGGGCATCGTGAGCCGGTCCTTGCGGATGAAGTCGACGCGGAAGGTATGGTCGTCGACGGCGACGAACTGCTCGGGTTTCTCTAGCGAGCCCGCTTTCATCTGGAAGGTCGGGAAGCCGCCAACGGTGACGGCTCGATCGAACGACCACTTCACGTCCTTGGCGGTGATCGGCGTTCCATCGTGGAAAGTCGCATCTTTGCGCAGCTTGAAGGTGACCGACGTAGCGGTGAGGTTCCAGTCCTCGGCGAGCTCGGGGAGGAACGTGTCGCGATCGTAGGATTCCACCCCGTCGGGCAAGACCTTCTTGCCGTGCGTCATGAGCCGGTCGTAGCAATTCCACGCCACCTCGTAGCCCGGCCGGTTGGTGCCGACGCCGTGGATATCGAAATTGTTGGGACCATATTCGGTCACGGCCAGCACCGTTTCTTGGCGCGACTGGGCCCGCGCGGGGGACCAAATCGCCGGTGCCGCGGGCAGGACGCTTCCGGCCGCCAGCGCGGTCATGGATTTCAGGAATTGGCGACGTTTCATTTGCAACCTCTCATCGGGGTGCCCCAATGGTCAAAAGCAAAAGATGGGCCGGATTTTGCGGTAGGCGGGCGGGCGGATCACACGAGCAGCCATGGGCGACGGGTCGCCGAACCCGGCTACGGTGCTCGAAACTTCAGCGATTGCCTAACAAACAGGCGCACGACCCGGGTTTGTCCGTAGGGCTCAGGGCCAAGCATAGCCCATCGAACACTCGCGTGAGGACGGTTGCGTCCGGTCATCCACGGTCGGTTTGCGACATCGCAAAGACCTTATGGCCGGGCGAGACTCTGCCATGACGACGCAGGCTTTCGGAAAATCCTGCAAAAACGATGGATTGGCACGGCCATTGCTAATTTGCCGGCAGATGTCGGCGCGCGGCGCCGGCTGCAAGATGGAGCGCGCGCCATGTCGACCTTCGACAACCCCTTCGACCCCGAGCGCCGGCTCAGTCGCGGCTGCGTATGCGGGCGCCATCGCAGCCAGGCCGAGCACGACGAGGATGCGCGCCGACAGCTTCACTGCACCCCGGCCGAGCAAACTGTTGCGAGCGAAGAGAAGCGCTACCAGGGCGTCGTCGCCTCCGCGGTGATGCGTGCCGTCTTCCCGCAGGATCGCGCGCGCCGCACCTTCTTGAAATCGGTCGGCGCCTCAACGGCGCTTGCCGCGCTCTCGCAACTTTTCCCGCTCGACACGGCGACCGAGGTATTTGCGCAGGCCGGCACGCCGGAGAAGAAGGATCTCAAAGTCGGGTTCATCCCGATCACGTGCGCGACGCCCATCATCATGGCGCATCCCATGGGCTTTTACAGCAAGCACGGCCTGAACGTCGAGGTAATCAAAACCGCCGGTTGGGCGGTGATTCGCGACAAGACGCTCAATAAGGAATACGATGCCGCCCATATGCTCTCGCCGATGCCACTCGCGATCACGCTCGGCGCAGGCTCGAACCCGATCCCCTATACCATGCCGGCGGTCGAAAACATCAATGGCCAGGCAATCACGCTCGCGGTCAAGCACAAGGACAAGAACGATGCGAAGCTCTGGAAGGGCTTCAAGTTCGCTGTGCCGTTCGATTATTCCATGCACAATTATTTGTTGCGTTACTATGTCGCGGAGCATGGGCTCGACCCCGACACCGACATCCAGATCCGAGCGGTGCCGCCGCCCGAGATGGTCGCCAATCTGCGCGCCGACAACATCGACGGCTTTCTCGGCCCCGACCCGTTCAACCAGCGCGCAGTCTATGACGGCGTCGGCTTCATCCACATCCTGTCGAAGGAGCTGTGGGAAGGGCATCCGTGCTGCGCGTTCGCGGCCTCCAAGGAATTCGTCACCACCATGCCGAACTCGTACGCGGCGCTGCTCAAATCGATCATCGACGCCACCGCATTCGCGCATAAGGCTGAGAACCGCAAGGAGATCGCCGCCGCGATTGCGCCGGCGAACTATCTCAATCAGCCGGAGACGGTGCTCGAGCAGATCCTCACCGGCACCTATGCCGATGGGCTGGGCAACGTGAAGCGCGATCCCAATCGCATCGATTTCGATCCGTTCCCGTGGCAATCCTTCGCGATCTGGATCCTCACGCAGATGACAAGTCTATCTCGCGACCGATACCGCCAAGCTGATGAAGGAGGTCGGGCTTGCCGCGCCGACGACGAGCTCGAAGAAGTTCAAGGTCATGGGCAAGGAGTTCGATCCGCAAAAGCCGGACGAGTATCTCAGGAGCTTCGGGATCAAGCGGGTTTGAAATCAACGGTCATGCGCGCGCTTGACCCGGGCATCCACCATCTCGAAACGCGATGGGTGGCCGAGGCTAAGCCCGGCCATGACGAAGTAGCAACCGTTTCGCCGGGAGACGGATCATGACGTGGCGTGCGGCGCTGGTGTCGCTGTTGCTGTTCGGCCTGTTCATCGCCGTGTGGCACCTCGCCATCACCGGCAGCGGCCCCGCCGCAACGATGGACCCGGAATACGCCAAGCTCGTCGGAGCGACCGCGAGCCAAGGCAAATCAGCGATGCCCGGCCCCGCCGACGTCGCGTTGAAAGTCTGGCAGCACCTCAAGGACCCCTTCTACGACCGCGGCTCGAACGACAAGGGACTTGGCATCCAGCTTGGCTATTCGATCGCGCGGGTGATGACCGGTTATCTCATCGCCGTGGCGGTGGCGATCCCGATCGGCTTTCTCATCGGCATGTCGCCGCTGATGAGCCGGGCGCTCGATCCGTTCATCCAGGTGCTCAAGCCGATCTCGCCGCTCGCCTGGATGCCGCTGGCGCTCTACACCATCAAGGATTCGAGCCTGTCCTCGATATTCGTGATCTTCATCTGCTCGGTTTGGCCGATGCTGATCAACACCGCCTTCGGTGTCGCCGCGGTACGCAAGGAATGGCTCAACGTGGCGCGCACGCTCGAGGTCGGCACGTTCCGCCGCGCGTTCACCATCATCCTGCCGGCGGCGGCGCCGACCATCCTCACCGGGATGCGAATTTCCATCGGCATCGCCTGGCTGGTGATCGTGGCGGCCGAGATGCTGGTCGGCGGCACCGGCATTGGCTACTTCGTCTGGAACGAGTGGAACAACCTCTCAATCACCAACGTGATCACCGCGATCCTGGTGATCGGGCTCGTCGGCATGGTGCTCGACCAGGTTCTCGCGCGCGCGACGCGGCTCGTGACGTTCCCGGAGTGAGGATTTGCAAATCAGCGCCTGATTACAATCGATGACCGATAAATTCATCTCCATTGAGGGCGTCAGCAAGCGGTTTCCGGCGCCGGCCGGCGGCGCCACGATTGTGTTCGATGATTTGTGGCTGTCGATGGCGCGCGGCGAATTCGTCTGCATCATCGGGCATTCCGGCTGCGGCAAGACCACGGTGCTCAATATCCTCGCCGGCCTCGAGCCGCCGTCGGAGGGGACCGTGATCGTCGACAACCAGGCGATCGAGGGCCCGAGCCTCGACCGCGCAGTGATCTTCCAGAGCCACGCGCTTCTGCCGTGGCTCACCGTCATGGGCAACGTCGCCTACGCAGTGGCGTCGAAATGGCGCTCCATCAAGAGGGACGATCTCCATCGCCGGGCGCAGAAATTCATCGATGTCGTCGGCCTCACCGGCGCCGAGCACAAACGACCGGCCGAACTCTCCGGCGGGATGAAGCAGCGGGTCGGGATCGCACGGGCACTCTCGATTGAGCCGAAGATCATGCTGATGGACGAACCCTTCTCCGCGCTCGACGCGCTCACGCGAGGCACGCTTCAGGACGAGGTCCGGCGCATCTGCGTCGAGACCGGACAGACCGTGTTCATGATCACCCACGACGTCGACGAAGCGATCTACCTCGCAGATCGCGTGGTGCTGATGACCAACGGCCCCAACGCAGTGCTCGCGGAGGTCGTGGAAAATCCATTGCCGAAGGAACGCCAGCGCAACGACGTCCATCGGCATCCGCTCTATTACGGCGTGCGCAATCACATCATCGACTTTCTCGTGAGCCGGAGCAAAAATTTCGCCGACGAAATGAAAGAGGCGACTTACAACCGCCGACACGTGCCGGTGGTGCGGCCCGGGGCGCCGCCTAGCGCAGCAACCTCAGTGAGCTCCCTCTCCCCATTTGGGGAGAAGGATGGCCTGAGAGGGTTACAAAGCGTCCGCCGACGCGCCGAGGGCTAAGTCGCGAACTTTTTCTAATGCGCCAGCAATCCAGCGGCCCAATATCAAGGAGACGTCAATGACCCGTGCCGATCTCACCGAGAAAATTCTCGATCTCAAGCGCGCCAAGGGATGGAGCTGGAAATACATCCACGAGAAGATCGGCGGGACGTCGCCGGTGCTGCTGGTCGGCGCGCTGCTCGGTCAGATGAAGCTGACGAAGCCGCAAGCAGCCAACGCCGCCGATCTGTTCGGGCTGTCGAAGACAGAGGCGGCGATGCTCAACGAGGTGCCGATGCGCGGCGCCGGCGTGCCGATGCCGCCGACCGACCCGCTGATCTACCGCTTCTACGAGCTGGTGATGGTGAACGGGCCGGCGTGGAAGGCGCTGATCGAGGAGGAATTCGGCGACGGCATCATGTCGGCCATTGATTTTGACATGCAGATCGAACGGCTGCCGAATCCCAAAGGCGACCGGGTCAAGATCACCATGTCAGGCAAGTTCCTCCCCTACAAATATTACGGCAATTCCGGCAACGTGCCGGAGTACGGCTACAAGGAGGAGTGAGCGCTATGCGGCCGCCTGCGGCCGACTATGTGCCCCTGCGATCATAACGTCGGACAATTATGAGGTTTCTGCGATGCCATGCACCGACAGCGAGACCGACCGTTCGCCATCGGAAGGCGTAGCAGAAACCTTGTTGCACGAAACCGCGGGCCGCGGGCTGGCTATGGGGATTTGGCGGAGACCGTCGCCACGGTCCTTCTCAACGGCCATGGCTGAGATTGGAGAGCCCCCGATCGAAAACGACGCTAGATCGTTTCTTCCGGCGCGGCTTCCGACGCCAACGTGCAGACAGTGGCATCGGCACAGTCGACCAAGCCTTGATAAATCGATGTTGCAACCGTGCAGCACCGTGGCCGACGATGCGGCAGAGGTCCGAAATAATGTGATGCGTTGATGATAGGGAAGATCGGCCATTCATGAGCATAGCGGACATTGAGGGGTCATTCGCGATTTGGTATGCAAAATCATCAATGGCCACATGTTCGTCGGCGACGTGGGAGAGGTACGATGCGGCTCGAAGGTGGGTGCTATTGCGGTGCTGTGCGGTATGTTGCGGAGGGTGAGCCAGTTTTAAGAGCGCAATGCCACTGCCGCGCGTGTCAGTATTTCTCGGGCGGCGCACCTAATTTGTTCATGCTCGTGCCAGCAGAAGCATTCGCGTACACGAAAGGCGCGCCAAAGACGTATAGGCGGCCCGATAAGGCTGACGCCGTAACGCGAGAGTTCTGCGCGGTATGCGGCACACACATGATCTCGCGGCGGCCTGGCCTGCGACCGGTGGTTCTGAAGATCGGAACGCTGGACAATCCTTTAGTCTATGGCGGCGCGCAAAAGGCGATCTTCACGGCAGAAGGTCAGCCTTTCCATCTCATTGCGGATGGCGTGCCCGCCTTTGAAGGCCTGCCGCCGCGCCAATAGTTCAAATCAACCCCGCCGCTGGCATTGGCACGCTGGCTGTGGCGCTAGGTCACTTTTGGGTCACTAGCGCGCGATGTCGCTCTCTCCAATTCTTTATCGCTGTTCAAGGCTCCGCGCGTGAGAGGCAATCGCGCGGAGCTTTCTATTATTCATAGCAAAGCCGCCAGCGGGCTTGCGTGCCAGCGGCTTTGCTTTTTTCCCATACGTGTCGCATGAGCATACGCCTCGTATTGGGGTTGTCGTACCGGCAGTGAAGGTCGTTGGGCCACTGTGCAAACACCGGGGTCAGTATTGTTCAAGTGCCGCCTAGAGCCCGAGCAGGGCCCAACTTGTTTGCTGCCTCTGCTGCTTCCTCGCGTTGCTGAACGCCCTTCTTGCCGGCGCCCGCATCACGCGCCAACTCGCTCAATAGCTTTTGCACTAACAAAACCTGTGCATTGTAATCGATACACGCGCCAAGATCGTTATAGGGGACACTCTTAATGCCGTATGCGGAAGAGACATGGATTGACTTGCCATCCGATACGAAGGAGCCCTCTATCTGTTTCTTTAGAGATTCGTCGTAGAAAGAGATCTGGTCGGCCGCCATGTGCGCCTGTTGCTGGTCACCTTGGCCGCCCTTCTGCTTTTGCTGATTATGTTGATCCGACATTCGATTTACTCCTTGGACCTTCAAAAAAGTAACGCCGCCTCCCGGCTAAATGTTCCTAATTCGACAGATACTAGAAGTTCCCACGACAAATCGCCGCTTCCCGCCGCCCGCGAGCGGGATACATGGCGGCATGTTGCGGATCGAATGAACCGTGCCGCTCGGGCGGTGACATTAATGATAATGCGTTGCGGCTTGTTCTGGCAGCTTGAACGGGTGCCGCGCCTGCCGCCATGACGGCCTCACAATTCCTCCGCAGTTGCTCGCCCGTGCCGACGAGGTGATCGAATAAGCTGGCCTTCGATAGCGAAATTTTGCTGCGCCTGCTCACGGCAGCTTTTGGCCCTGAACCGACTTGCCGCGACGTCCGATATGAGTCCGTTATTGGGAGCTGAACGGACGTGACGCAGACGTCTGAGTTCGGCAGATATTGACCCATCCGGTCATCGGCGCGCCGATTTTGCTGTACTGCACGCCGCCGCATCCGCTTCGCTTATGTTGCTAAGGTGTGAAGTCCTCTGCATGGGGGTGCCCGTGAGGCGGCGAGAATTCGTTACGTTTTGCGAGCACCGGCATAATCGTGTTCCCAAACGTAAGTCGATAGTCGAACATTGGAACAAAACCGCCCGCCCCTTCCGAAACGCAAGCCTTGTTTGATCGTTGAATCCGGGTGGGGTGCTGATTCAGTTTGGAGGAAGCAATGGCTAATCCTCGAAGTACCGGCGCGCTCCACCCATGGGTCTACACAGCGCTGATCGGGCTCGCATTATGGATGGTATTGTGGGTGTGGAGCTTCGTTGGCGACGGCGAGACTGATTATCTCTTGTTTATCGTCAGCGGCTTTATCATCGTTGTGGTGGGGCTGCAGCTCATCCTGATGCGCGTCCGACGCGCCGACAAAACGGCCGACGACAACGCCGCCGATAGTGGCGGACTTTCATTCAGTGAATGGTCGCGCGGAGAATTCGAGGCCGAGCGCAGCCGCCTGCGGGCTGCGGAAGCGGCGTTGTTGATCCTGCTGCCGATTGCGGCGGCGGCTATCGGCATGATGGCAATCGGAATCGAATTGCAGATCGTCAAGCACGGGCTGTAGGGGACGTCATTGCCGAGCATCGCCACCATCGACTCGGTGAGTTCGCGGCTGATCGGCGCTGCGCCGAGCGCGCAGAGACCGAGAAGCAAAAACTCATGCGCGATCGGCGCATCCCACCCTTTGGCCCGCGCATAATCGAAATCGTAATGGAGCGGATGCGCATCGCCGGTGATTTCGCGGCGAATCCTTGTCGCTCAAGGTATGGGACGCGGATTTGAAGACTTCGCCGGGTGTGAAATCGTCGAGGTAACGCTGGCGCATTGTGCCGATCCATTGCTGCGACCGGAATTCTATTCCCTTCCCCCTCGCGCCGCTTGGCACTTGACGCAATAGCCCCGGGTTGGTTGCATTCTGTTTCGCGCCGAGATCATCAGCCGCGGTATGTTCATCGTGCTCCATCCAGTCGACGACTTTGTCGTTGAGCGCCTCCGCAATGGCTATGTGCGTCACTGCCGTCGTGGGCGAGGCGCCGTGCAAGTGCTTCTCGCCTGGTGCAAAC
>WNGD01005357.1_pt1 | contig 21255 bp, 21 predicted proteins | sample 5400671 | NCBI WGS metagenome assembly WNGD01 (sample SAMN13153369, study PRJNA577476) | soil metagenome | isolation source: 40 cm soil or saprolite under grassland replicate 2 | place: USA:California | collected 2016-06-15 | reverse complement strand
GCAACGTCAGGCTTCCAGCTGTGAACGTTCCGCCAAGCACCATCGTTCCACGTCCGAGGATAGCCTAAGTTGGTGCGCTATTTGTTAATATCCTGCTTTGACTGCAGCCGATCGATCAGCGCTTTGATGCTTTGCTTCTGCGCGTCGGTAGGAGCGGAATTCTGTGCCTGTGTCGCTTCCGCCGCGGCACCGGCGAAGTCACCGGCCGCGGACTTGATGCGGGCCTGCGCCAGATGTCCGTAGACAGTTTGCGGAAACCGTTTGGCGACCGCTTGGAAAATGTCCATTGCTTCGGCGCCTTTCTTCTCAGACTGTAAGCGCCGGCCATAGGAATAAAGCTGCACCGCAGTCGCCATTTCGAGCGCATGATTCCAAACGGCCTTCGTCTCATCCGGGCGGTTCAGCGCTTTGAGGATGTCTGCTTTCGTGCTGAGGTTATCGAATCTCTCCTCGTTCTGAATCGAGGCATCAGCCCAGCGCAACGCCTCATCCAGATTGATCTTTCTGGTTAAACAAAACTGCGCGCCCTCATCCAAAGCCTGCCAGGTAAACTGGCCGCGACCCTTTAATTGGGCCCGGATGTTCTGCAGCGTCTGGTCGGAGTCCTTAATCGAGACAGTGAACGGGACGCCTAATTTCTCCCACTTCAGCACGACCGCCGTCGATTCCGGCTTCAAATCTTCGAACTCGAATTCGAGCGCCTCTTTCATCTCGGCGAGCGCGCGCGGTTTCACATTCACGCGCAAAGCATCCTCGTCCTGCTTGTAACTGTAGCTTCCCCATCCCGTATTGGTTTTTGAAAAGATCAGCGTCCAGGAATCCGGGTTCGGGATCATGTGCAGACCATAAATTCCTTTGGCCAGCGGCTGTCCCTCCACCGAAACTGGATCGCTGAATTCGATCGTCGTGTTTTCATTCGCGCCCGCACGCCAGACCTTGCCGTATGGAACAAGGGCACCCCAAATCTTTCGTCCGTTCACCAGGGGCCGATGGTAGGTGATAGTAATATCCGTCAGAGCAATACGTTGCTTGACCTCGGCGGCCTGGCTGACGTCGGGCAGGTTCAAATCGTTTTGGGCAAAAGCGGCCACGGTCAATCCAAAAATGGCAATACAAAGAGTAAATGGCTTAAGTGTTTTCATAATTTTCCGCGTCGTTGAGTGATTACCCTTCTCAGATTTCGGGAGTTCCGCTACCAGATAATTGTTTCTCTTCGCTTGAGCGCGTGACGATTTTCCGAGTAATTTGCGGCTGACACAGCCGCCTCAATGGCCTTTTAATGCTATTTGCATGCCTGCCATCGGGATCACTGGCGGAATTTCCACTGGCAAGACCAGCTTTTGCGAATGTCTCCGCGATATCGTTCCCGCTGCCAGTTTTTTCGATGCGGATCAGGAGGCGCACCGGCTTGTCGATTTTGATGCGCAAGTTAAACAAGAAATTCGTCTGGAATTTGGCAGCGGAGTCTTTTCGAGGGCTGAGGACTTGAATCGAGAGAAACTTCGCGCCATAGTATTTGGCGACACCGCTAAAAAACGCGCGCTTGAACAGGTGCTTCATCCGCGGATTCGCCGCAAATGGAGTGCGGAAGCGGAAACGCATCGCGACTCTCCCGATTTTTTCTTCGCTGATATTCCCCTTCTTTATGAAACTGGCGGTGAAACGTTGTGCGACCGAGTAGTAGTGGTCGCTTGCTCTTTCAAGACGCAATTGCACTGGCTGATGGCACGCACGTCGCTCGAACGCGTTGCGGCCGAACAAATGATCAACTCCCAAATGTCACTCGACGAAAAAATCAGGCGCGCGGACCACGTAGTCTGGAACAACGACGATCGTGTGGCGCTCGCCGCGCAGGCGCGCTCTCTCATTGCGCTCTGGCAGCAGCAGTCATGGACGAAAAGATAACAACCTCGACGTCAGCGACGGCGGAAACTACAGCTGCGGAACCAGTCCGGGCCGCAACATCGGTGACGCCAGGTGTAACTGGGAATGGAAGACCGGGATCAACGATCCCGGCTACAGAGCGTTCACTTGACTTAAATGAGCTGCAAGAGCTTTCGGGTGAAAAGCTGGAAGCATTGGCGCGTGATTTGGATCTGCATTTGCATCCGACGCGCTCGCGTCATCAGCACGTTCTCGATATCATCCGTGTCGCATTAGCCGCCGGGGTAACGGTCAGTGCGGAAGGCTTCCTCGATCAGGTGAGCGACTCGTTCGCGATGCTGCGCTGGCCGAGACTAAACTTTTTGCCAGTACCGGAGGATGTTTGTGTTCCGCGTGCAGTGATTGAGCAATATCGCCTGCGGCCCGGTCAAAAGCTTGCCGGGACCATACGGCTACCGGCCAATCGCGAGAAGTTTCTCACGCTTGAACAAGTCACAACGATTGAGGGCCAACCCGCGGGGCAGTGGACAGAACCGACTGATTTCGACAAGCTCACGCCGCAATTTCCGCAAGGCCGGATTATGCTGGAAAATCCAAAGACGAATTCCATCAGTGCCCGGGCAGTCGATCTGCTGGCACCGCTCGGGCACGGACAGCGCGGTCTCATCGTGGCGCCCCCGCGCGTAGGCAAGACCATCCTGCTCAAAGAAATCGCCAAGGCGATCCGGGTAAATCATCCGGAGATCGTTCTCCTTCTGCTCTTAGTGGACGAGCGGCCGGAAGAAGTGACCGATCTGGAGCGGGAAGTCGATTGCCAGCTTTATCATTCGAACTTCGATGAGAGCGTCCATCGACATGTGCAGGTGGCGGAGATGGTGCTGGAGCGCGCCAAGCGTCTGCTGGAAATGAAACAAGACGTGGTGATTTTGCTCGACAGTATCACGCGGCTATCGCGCGGGTACAACAATTTGCAACCAGGCAAAGGCCGAATCATGTCTGGCGGCGTCGAGGCGAAGGCACTTATCAAACCCAAAAAATTCTTCGGCTCGGCGCGCAATGTTGAAGAAGGCGGCAGCCTTACCATTCTCGCCACCGCGTTGATCGAAACCGGGAGCCGCATGGACGAATTAATTTTCGAAGAATTCAAAGGCACTGGAAACATGGAGCTGCATCTCGATCGTTCACTGCAAGAGAAGAGGCTCTATCCTGCGATCCACGTCTTGCAATCGGCCACTCGCCGCGAAGATTTGCTGTATCATCCCGAGGAGTGGGAGCGCGTACAGGAGTTGCGCAAGACCATGGCGGCGCTTCCTCCCATCGAAGCGATGGAAAAGCTGATCGAAAACCTCGAAGCGACGAAAACGAACGCGGAGTTGCTGTTAAGCGGGTTAAGGTGATTTCTGGTAAAATGACGATGCTCGGATGGCGAGGAAAAAATGACGATGCACAAATGACGAATGACGAAGGAAGCCCGAATGACCAGACAACGACGCAGCGATCGGAAACTTCTAGTCATTCTGGCTTCGTCATTCCTTCGTCATTAGACATTCGTCATTCGTCATTGCCGAGGGATTTGATCGCGAGCGCAACGCAGCTGGCCGAGTTGCTCCCGCAAATCGAATCGGTTGATCGCGTGGCAATCGATACGGAAGCCGACAGCCTCCATTGTTATCGTGAAAAACTTTGCCTGGTACAAATCAGTCTTCCCGTACCGGATGTTGTAGTCCCGCGACTGCGGGATGATGCCGGTCAGAAGCGGCGTGTCGGCATCGGTGACGCCGGCCGCGAGCCGCGTGGCCCAAAGGCGGGCCGGGATCACCGATCCCGGCTACCGTGTGACTATATTGTCGATCCACTGGCGGCCGTCGATCTTTCACCGCTATGCGCTGTGCTTGAGCGTAAAGAAATTGTTTTGCATGGTGCGGATTTCGATCTGCGATTGCTCCGTCGCGGCTTAAACTTGGTCGCGCACCGGATTTTCGATACGGTGATTGCCGCGCGCCTGCTCGGGATCCGCGAATTTAGTCTGGCCGCTCTGGTGAAACGGCATTTTGGCGTTGAACTCGGCAAAGGCTCTCAAAAGGCAAATTGGGCGCAGCGGCCGCTTTCTGCGCGGATGATCGAGTATGCGATCAATGACACGCATTATCTTTTGCCTCTGGCCGAGTGCCTCGATTCGCAGTTACGAGAATGCGATCGGCTCGACTGGTTACGGCAATCGTGTCAGCGTGCAATCGAGCAGGCCGCGCTAGAGCGTGTGCGGAATGAGGATGAACTTTGGCGCGTCCCCGGATCCGCCTCCCTGCGCGGCCGCGAGGCGGCTGTCCTGCGCGCGCTTTGGCAATGGCGCGAGAAGGAAGCGGAAACGGCAGATCGCCCGCCTTTTCATATTTTGCAAAATCACGAGTTGCTGGGAGCGGCTCTAAATTTCGCCTCTGGAAGGGTGCCTGATTACAGGCATTTTTCTTCGCGCCGTCGCCAGGCATTTCGCATGGCAGCGCAGAACGCAATGCAATTGCCTGAATCGGAGTGGCCGGTTTTGCAACGTCGATTCGGAACGCGCCCGAGTCAGGAGGCGATACGTCGCGCGGAAGAACTACGGCGTCGGCGTGATCGAGCAGCCAGGGAGCTTGATCTAGAGCAATCCTTTATCGCGCCGCGTAGCACGATCGAGGCGATCGCGGCGAAGGAAACGCGCGCGGCATCTTTGCTGGTTCCGTGGCAGCGGGAATTGCTCGGAATAAAGGCGTGAACAGCGCGGTCGCGTCCAAGCGACAGAGCAAAAATGTACGGGCGCGGTTTTTGATGCGACGCGCCCAACGCTGCTGTCATTCCGAGCGGAGCGGAGCGCAGTCGAGGAATCTCTCGTTATTAAGCTTAAGAATTCAGCAGGAAAAGACGTCTCAACCCATTCGGCCTATTCGGCCGCGCTCAGGCAAGACCCTCTCTCGAGATGACAAAGGCGAGAATGGGCATGCGAAAGCGTTGAAGGAATATTGGTCGCAGCGCGGTGTGGATTGCAATACCTCACGGCGAAAACAAGGTCCTACGGAATAACGAGCGTTTGGCCCACCGTGAGTTTTTTTAGATCGTGGATGCTCTCTTTGTTTGCGTCAAGAATCCCTTTCCAGCGCGCTGATGATTTGTAAAACTTCCGCGAAATCGACACGAGTGTGTCGCCTGGTCGAACAACATAAGTTCGTCCCTCAGATTTCCTCGACGCGGTTTTTTTTGAACTTGCATCGCGTGCTTGCGCTTTACCGGAGCCGATCGGCAGCGTTCCAGAACGCGCTTCAAGTTCTTTGTGCAGATTAAGATTTTCGTTTCGCAATCGGGCTGCCTCGGCTCGAGTGACGACAGAATCGCCGGACAAACTCGTGACCACCGCGATCTCGTCGCGTTTGACGGAATTCTTCACGTCGCTTGCATGAGAGCCGTTCGGGCTCAGCGCGAGATAACGCTTGAAATGATGCAATGCATTGAGCGGATCATTCATTTTGTCATCGTAAAGTAGCGCGAGCTTGTAATGGATCTCAGCACATCGTGGGCTGTCATCGAGCGCGGCTTCGTAAAGGTTGATCGCGCGGTCAAAGTCTCCCTGGGTCGATTTCCTGTCCGCGTCTTGCACAAGTTGAGCGTAGCGCGAAGTGGTCAAGCGATCGCAGCCGATGAAACCGCAGGCGAAAAAGACCGACAACCAGATACAAGCCACGCTCGTCTTTCCTGGCAAGGCACAACGCCAGGAGGACGCAGTGGGCCAGAACTTGTCAGCGCGCGTCATTGTCGCCAATGTGTTTAGTTGTGAGGCCGCGCGCACTTCAATTCTTTTTCTTCACGAAGGCAGTTTCTTTGCTTTTCGTTGCGCCTTTACACGCAAGTCTTTCGGTCGGACAAATCTACGCACTCAATTTTGTCGACGTCGATGGACACACACTTTCCACCGCCGACGGTCACATTAGCGTCGTCGTCCTGGCAACCAAGGCAGATTCGGAGAAGGCGCGCGCGGTCGGGGACCGTGCTCCCGAATTTTGTCTCGGCAATCCGAGTTATAGAATAATTACGGTCCTGAATTTTACCAGGAAGGACATCCTGCTCGGGCGCAAAATCGCGACTATGTTGGTGCGGCGTCGCCTCGACGAAGAGGCGAAGCGCCTTCAGCCACGATACGAGGCCAAAAAAATTACGCGCAATGCGAGAGACGACGTCTTCGCGGTGGCGGATTTTGATGGGACGGTGTCGTCGCAACTCGGCGGGCAGCCCGAAGGAACGGATTTCCGCGTCTTCGTCTTCGGGAAAGATGGCGAGTTGCTGAAGCAATGGGACAATGTCCCGCCCGCGGATGATCTGGCGGCAGTGTTGAAATAGTTCGCCTGGTTGCTAGCGACGGAGGCGAGCTCCCGGAGCCAGCGTTCCTAGCTAATATTTCGGCATGGCTGGATCGATCTTATCCGCCCATGCGTCGATTCCACCCTCCAGATTATATGCTCGCGTGAATCCAGCGGCGCGGAGTAACTCCGCCGCGTGTGCGCTGCGCGCGCCACTTTTGCAAAGGAGGACGACCTCCTCATCCTGCTGGAGCTCATCGAGGCGTGCCGGCAATTCGCCCAGCGGGATTAGTTTCGAATCTTCGATTCGCGCGATTTCGTATTCAAACTCTTCTCTTACATCGATAATCGTAAAACCCCCGTTGCCTTCCATTTTTCGCTTCAGCTCGTGCACGCTGATTGTGGGGTGGTCATCGTGATCGCGCGCCGGGTGGGGACGTACTCCGCAAAATTGTTCGTAATCGATCGGCGAAAAGATTGTTGGATTCTCTCCGCAAACCGGACATTTAGGATCGTGTCGCAGGTTAAGCTCTCGAAATTTTACTTTGAGCGCATCAAAGTGGAGGAGACGCCCGATGAGCGGTTCGCCGATGCCGACAATCAATTTGATCGCTTCAATCGCTTGCAGCATTCCGATAATCCCGGGCAAAACACCAAGCACTCCCGCTTCCGCGCAGTTTGGCACCGTGTCCGGCGCAGGCGGCTCCGGAAAAAGGCAGCGATAGCATGGCCCAGTCAGGTGAGGCGCAAACACAGTGGTTTGTCCTTCAAAACGGAACACGGAGCCGTACACATTCGGCTTGCGCGCAAAAACGCAGACGTCGTTGGACAAATATCGCGTGGGAAAATTGTCCGAGCCGTCCACGACCACGTCGCACCGCGCGACAAATTGGGATGCGTTTTCGCTGGAGAAACGGCATTCGTGCAATTCGATGTCGATCTCCGGATTGATATCGCGCAGCCGATCCCGCGCGGATTCCAATTTGCTACGGCCGATGTCCTTTGTTCCATGGAGAATTTGGCGCTGCAGATTTGAAAGATCGACATCGTCGAAATCGACAATTCCAAGTGTCCCAACCCCGGCCGCGGCGAGATAGAGCGCCGCTGGCGATCCGAGACCGCCGGCGCCGATGCACAAGACGCGCGCAGCCTTTAACCGCCGCTGCCCTTCAGGGGTAACTTCGGGCATCATGAGATGGCGCGAATAACGAGTGATCTCCTCGTTGCTTAGCCGGAGGTTGGAAATTCTTTCGTGCGCAATAATGCTTTTGTGCATGTTCGAACCTTATTCTAGCACGAATCCTAGCTTGTGACCCAACGCCCAGCCAATTCAGCTTCTGCGTAGGGGAATCAGTAAAACAAGAGTAGAAGTCGGTTCGCTTTCTCGGTGCGCCACGGCAGCGGCGAATAATTCAACGCGAGCACCACTGCAAAGAACAGGATGAAGATTAGCGAGTTGAAAAGGATCCTCAGCGAATGGGAGCGGAACTGAGTTACTGCGCGTAAGTTGGCTGACGCGACTTGAATCATCCATCGGATTACTCTCTCACGATTACCGGTGTGCCTTCTGGAGCATTCTCGAAGAATGGCTCTGCCATTCCTTTAGGCAAGCGAATGCAACCGTGCGACGCGGCATACGGTGGGACATAGCCTTCATGCATGGCGTAGCCGCCGTTGAAATGCATGCAATAGGGCATTTGCGCCCCATCGAAATGCGTGCCCGGCGGCCGGCGGTCTTTGCGCACGTCGATGTTGGATCTCACCACGTTCCCATAATCATCGACGTAATCACCGAATTCGCTTGAAACGTGGTCCCTATCTTTCGAAACCACCCGGTAATGACCAGGAGGAGTAGAGAACCCGGGTTTGCCGGTGGAGACAGTCGTTTCGCCCACTACGTGTTTGCCTTTGTAAAAGTAAGCTTTCTGTTCGCTGACATGGACGACAATTTTTGGTGGCCCAGAAAAGCCATCGTCATTCCAATAGCCGGCCGGCCGTGGTGCGAATACGGCGAGCGGATGTTCGACGTAAGGTGGAAGTTCTTCGCAGCTGCAAAGGACAAGGCCAATTGCGCCTGCGGCTGTGATCTGGAGCAAACGGCCAAGTTTCATAGAGCCGCGCACAGTATGTTAGGGCGGTACAGTATTCAATCGCAAAAGATGTCGATCTTAGATGGATTAGAGGGGCGAATCCGTGTCGTCGAATTATTCGGCAGACGAAACGGCATCCGTCCCTCCCGTGTGGTTGACGCTATCGGCTAGAGGAAATACGCTCGGCATCATGGCCACCGTACAACCGCCGATTAATCTGAACAGCTGGATCGAAGAGAACCGGGAAAAGTTCAAACCGCCGGTGAGCAATCGTTATCTCTATGACGGACGCGACTTTTTCGTGATGGTGATCAAAGGACCCAACGCGCGAAATGATTTTCATCTCGTCGATTCGGAAGAGTACTTCTATCAGTTGAAGGGCGATATCAAGGTGCGCATCCGCGAAGGTGAGCAGATGGTCGATCATATCGTGCGCGAAGGCGAGACGTTCTTCATCCCGCCGAATGTGCCGCACTCGCCACAGCGGCCGGCAGACACGATTGGTGTGGTGGTCGAGCGCCGGCGGCCGCCGGGAGAGAAGGAGCACGTCATCTTTTATTGTGAGAATTGTGGGGCGTTGGTGGAAGATATTCACTTCGATTGCGCCGACATCGTCGAGCATTTTAGCCAGGCGATGCTTGATTTCTGGAACGATGACGCGCGGCGGACATGCAAGAAGTGCGGCAAAAAAGTCGAGAAACCGGTGCCGATGAAATCGCTGTAGTGCGCGCTGTCCTCGGCTGCATCGAAGTCCGCTGAGACATCGGACGCCACAACCCTATGAAGATCGACCTGCACACGCACATTCTGCCATGTGATTGGCCGTCGGAAGACAGGCATCCTGCCTGTCTCGGCCGACAGGCATCTTGCCTGTTGCTTCTTTGCAGAAACCGGTACTTCCAACTGTGGACGCCGCTCACATGAAGATCGACCTGCACACGCACATCCTGCCGCACGATTGGCCCGATCTTGATAAGAAATACGGCTATCCTGGATTCGTTCGCCTTGATCATTACAAGCCATGCTGTGCGCGGATGATGATGGGCGACCGCGTCTTTCGAGAGATCACCGACAACGTGTGGGATCCCAAGCGCCGGATCGAGGAGTGCGACCGCGATGGTGTTTCCATGCAAGTGCTGTCCACCGTGCCGGTGATGTTCAGTTACTGGGCGAAACCGGCCGACGCCCTGGATCTTTCTCGGCGATTAAACGATCACATCGCTGAAGTCGTTCGCCATCATCCGAAGCGATTCGCCGGCTTGGGGACGATTCCGATGCAAGATCCGGATTTGGCGGCGGGCGAGTTGGAGCGATGCGTCCGCGAATTGGGCTTGCGTGGCGCACAGATCGGCACGCACGTGGATGCGAATCCGCACTCCGGGCGAATCGACACGTTAAACTTCGGCAATGCATTCCTTCAGCCGGTCTGGAGCGCGGCCGAGCAGCTCGGTGCAGCCATCTTCGTTCATCCGTGGGACATGCTTGGCAAGGAGCGCATGCCGAAATACTGGCTGCCGTGGCTCGTCGGCATGCCGGCCGAGACTTCGCTTGCGATTTGCTCAATGATCTTTGGTGGCGTGTTCGAACGCTTTCCGAAGCTCCGCGTCGCCTTTGCGCACGGCGGCGGCGCGTTTCCATTTACGATCGGTCGGATCGAGCACGCGTTTCACGTGCGGCCGGATTTGTGCGCGACGGACAACAGTGCGAACCCTCGAAGTTATCTCGCTCGCGAAAACAAAAAGGGTGACGTCGCCCCCGCGCGGTTCTACGTCGACTCGCTCGTCCACGATCCCGACGCGCTCAAGTTGCTGCTCAAACTCTTTGGCGCGCAACGCGTCGCGCTTGGCTCGGACTACCCGTTCCCGTTAGGCGAAGCCAATCCCGGTAAACTCATCGAATCGATTAAACTTTCGGCGAAAGATAAGGCGCAACTACTCTCCGGCACCGCCCGCGAATTCCTTGGCCTCTGATTTCGACATTCGGATTTTCTCTGCGAAGCAGCGCTACATCTCATGCCGGATCGCCCACAGGTCATGAAACACCGGCTTGAAGAGCGATTCCTTTAGAAACGGCACGCCCGGCGATCCGCCAGTGCCTTTCTTCGCGCCGATCGTTCGCTCGACAAGCTTGATGTGCCGGTAGCGCCACTCCTGCAATCCTTCGTCGAAATCAGTCATCAACTCGAAAAGGATCGAGCACTCGGGCGAATTTTTGTAGTGGCGAAGGGTTTCTTTCTGCACATGCTCGTCGGGTTCATTTGGTTGCGTTACGTCGCGATTCTTTAAGTCTGCAGGAATCTGCGCGCCGCGCGTAGCAAGAAAGTCATAGAAGTGATCGACCACGCTGCGTTCGCCGAGCAGCTGTCGAAGCCGGTCGTATCCCGGGAAATCCGGCTTCAAGTACGCGAGTGTTGACGCACGTTTGTATCCGAGCGCGAATTCAATCTCCCGAAACTGCACGGATTGAAATCCCGATGCCGTCTCGAGCCGGTCCCGAAAGCTCGAAAACGATGATGGCGTCATCGTCTCGAGGATGTCCACCTGCGCCACGAGCACCTTCATGATCGTGCGCACGCGCTTGAACGTGTGGCTCGCGCCGAAAAGATCGCCCGCGGAAAAATCTCTCTTTATCTTCTCGAACTCATGCAGCAACTGCTTGAACCACAGCTCGTACGTCTGATGGATGATGATGAAGAGCGTCTCGTCATGCTCCGGTGGACTCGAGCGCGGCTTTTGCAGCGTGAGTAGCTTTTCCAAATCCAGATAACTCGCGTAAGTCAGTGGGGGCATGTCGATCCTGGATACTAGATGCTGGATGCTGGATGACAAAACGAGATTCTGCGGCGCTTACGCGCAGCCGGTGCTGGTTTCGGCACCTTCGCCGACACGAGCTTTGCTCAGAGTTCGATCAAGAGCATGAGCAAATTAAGGTAGGAACAGGAAGCGGAAGATTACTCCATCTGTCGTAGATACTCGCGGTCCCACGCTGCCGGAATACTTTCGCGAGAACTATACGGCCCCGGCTCGTACGCGCGCGATGCGATCCCTTGCTGACTCAACTCGCACACGTGCCAATCCTGTTTATTGGTCATGTCCCAGAACTCGATCGCATCCTCTGGATTAAACCTGTGGCTGGGATCGGTGATCCCGGCGGCCTCCGCCTCTGGATGAAAAAACCAATCGCAATGAATCAGCGTTCGGTCCTGCGACTGCGGCCAGAGTTGATGCACCATTACGTAATCCGGATGCATGCTCAGTAGCATGTTTGGAAAAATCGAATAATAGTAAACGCGGTGGAAATCCTCGGCACTGACATCGCCAACGGGCAACGCGCAGGCATTGCCGCTCATCGTGAGACTGTTGCCTTTCGTGATCCGCATGAAGCCACCAAGAAACGGCCCGTCGGCGAGATCGTTCTCCGCTGAATCGTACGGCGTCAGTTTCGAAAGCGCCGGATGCACGCCCGGGCAGTGATAGCACTCAGAATAATTTTCGAAGATCAGCTTCCAATTAGCCCGTACGTCATATTCAATCCGTTTTGCGGAATGCAGAGTCGGCAAATTCCAATGCGAAAATTTTCCCGCTAGCGGCGCAATCCATTCCTCCAGTGGAGTAGGGGAGTCTGCCAGATTCACGAAGATGAATCCTTCCCACAACGCCAGGTTCACGGCGTGCAGCGAATAATTCGCTTTATCAAAACCCGGAGCGCCATCCATGTGCGGCGCACCGATCAATCGTCCATCGAGCCCGTACGTCCATGCGTGATAAGGACACTGAATTGCGGACGTATGCCCGCTTCGATCTTCTCGGAGTCGCGTCCCGCGATGGCGACAAACATTGTAGAACCCGCGAATTATCGATTTTTGATCGAGAACAATGATCAAGGATTCGTTGGCTGCGGCAAAGTTTTCGCGCCAGACGTAAAAGTCTCGGCGGTCTTCCGAAATCCTGGCTTCGTTTTCGTCTGCGCTACCGTGGGCACACTTGAATGATCACACGCAGCATGGGCGTCCGTCAAAGGTTGGATCGGCCACGACGTGTGTAGAGGCGCTTGTGCCAAGCGCCTAATTCAGATTCAGGTGCTTGGTACAAGCACCTCTACAACTCATCAACCTTTCAGCACCGCCTGGTGGAATTCATACCAATCGTCAAGATTGTTCAGGCTCACCGCGTCTTTCGGAGCGGAAGCGTCGTCGGCAATGCCGCACGCACCCAGAATACCCTGGCGCGTGGCGTCATCGGCGTTATAACCGCGCACCGCGGCGTTATGCTTCTCGATTGCTTCGCGGCTAAGCGATTTGGCGTTTTGCTTTACCCATACTTCGAATTCGGGATACGCCGGCTTGTCCTGCTTGATGTAATCTCTTACTGCCTGTTCATCGAGTCCGAGCGCGGCAAGAGTCATCGCATCGAAGCCTTTACCGACGGCCGGATAACCGGAAGCAAGTTTACCCGTCGCCTCCAGAGAGACCTTTTGCCAAAGACGCGGGAGATGCACAACGCCGAGTGGACCGGCAACGCCGGAGCTGATCAGTGGAACGTAGGTATCGCTCATAGTAATCGTCTTTCGTGTTAATATTTTGATTCGCACCCGCCGGAGCCGGCGAATGCTTGGAGAAAATTTAGACTAAATGAGCCACAAGCGCGAAGACAATTCAATTCACCCACGATCGTGCATTAGACAACCGGCTTGGAAAGTGGCGGCTGCAGCTGCGGCGTCGATGTTTTCCCTGACAGCAACGCACGCTTGGTCCCAGCCAGTGCCTGGGTCGCTGGATGTTCACTGGAACGAAGGCGCTTCGGATTGCTCGGCAACTCCGCAAGACGCCCTTCAAATCCATACTTACGATCCGGAAACGTTTATCTTGCGCCAGAGTCCTTGCACGAACTTCGAAGCAAATTTTCTCTATCTTCTCGTCGGCTCCGACAAAGCTCTTCTGATCGATACCGGGGCCGTCGCGGATCCGAAAGAGATGCCGCTGGCCAAAACGATCTTGAGCCTATTGCCGGATAAGGACCATCAGAAAATTCCACTCCTGGTAGCGCATACCCACCGCCATCTCGATCATCGCGCCGGCGATCCTCAGTTCGCGTCGCTTCCATCGGTCCAAATCGTGCCCATAGATTTGGAGGGACTTCGAGCGTTCTTCGGTTTCACTGACTGGCCCAACGGTTTTGCCCATCTGGATTTGGGCGGCCGAATTGTGGACGTAATTCCGACGCCCGGACACAACTCGACCCACGTGGCATTTTACGACAGCAGAACCGGGATTCTTTTTTCCGGAGATTTCCTGATGCCTGGCCGATTGCTGATCGAAGATGCCGCCGCGTACCACGAAAGCGCCCTGCGGGTTGTCGACTTTCTGAAAACGCGTCCGCTCACCCACATCCTGGGCGGGCACATCGAGTTGAACGCTGTGGGACAGGCCTACCGATTCGGATCTCATTACCATCCCAATGAACACCGGCTTGAGTTGGCGAGAGAAGATTTAATAGCGTTGCCAGCCGCGTTTGAAAGCTTCAATGGTTTCTACGCGCGACATCCGAATTACATTCTTACCAATCCCATTCACAACCTTGTGGCGCTGGCGATTATTGCGGTTGCGGTATTGATTCTCATCGTCTGGGGTGTGCGCCGGTTGCTGCGCCGGCGTCGGAGCAGCTGACTCCTCGGCTCGCCACGTCCATCTCAATGTCGTGAAACGTGTGCATATCTATTTCTCGTAAACGGGCGGAAATTGTTTCTAAATAGGTCCCTATGCCTCAATATACCCCGGAAAGATTCACAATTGGCAACCTCCTCTCGACGACCAATCCTCCAATCAGGGTTCCGGATTGGCAACGTAACTACAGCTGGACACGGTCCGAAATTGAAGTGTTCTGGCAGGATTTGTTGAAGTTCAGTAACCGTTACCCTGCAAACAATGTTGAGGGTCATGAATATTTTCTCGGATCCGTAGTTGTGGTCGACAATAATACTTGGAATCTGCTTCTCGACGGGCAACAGAGACTCGCCACATCGGCTATCCTCATCTCGGTCATTCGAGACTTTTTAGCGCTTTACAATCAAAATGCCGCAGTTCGAACTTCGAATAAGTTCCTGCGAGATTTTGATGATGCTTCTCAGGAATACGTCGACAAAATCACTCTCAACAGATACGACCGCGAGTTTTTCCGACGCGAGATACTAGAGACGCGGGACGCGCAATATGTAGCTCCCGTTGCCACGCTTGATTCTCACACCCTAATCCGACGCGGGCGGGAGTTCTTTTCCGCTAAATTTACCGCCCAACGGGACCAAATGAATAACCCTCAAGCATTCAATGCTTGGGCGCTTCGCATTCAAAAGATTCTTACTAACCATGTCTCCGTTGTTGCCGTCATTTCTCAGGATGCGGAAAACGCAGCCCTGGTATTCGAAACCTTGAATGACAGAGGAATCGGTCTCTCGACGCCAGATTTGCTCAGGAATTTAATCCTTCGCCGTGCCAATCTCGACCTTGTTGAGGAGATCGCTGCTTTGTGGGGAGAGGTCCTGCAATCGGAGAGCGATGTGACCTTGAAAACGTTTTTGCGCCATTTTTGGATCTCACGCAAGGGAGACGTTTAAGCGCAATCGCTCTACCGCGAAATTAGAGACGCTGTCGAAACAGAGAATATTGATAGCCTGACGTTCTCTCGGGAACTAAGAGACGCCTCAATTGTTTACCGTGACATCTTAAGCGCTAATCTTGAAGATCAAGAACTTGACCAAACGTTGCAAGACATCGCTGACGTTGGTGCCACTGCCGCCTATCCAGCGCTTTTAGCCGCGGCTGAAGTCGAGCAGGATCGAGCGGCTCTGCGCCCGTTAGCTCGAGCGCTGCTTGTCGCTTACGTCAGGCACACCGTGATTGGACGCCTCGAGAATACGCTATTGGAGAATGCGTTTTACGGTGTAGCCAAGCTGTTACGCGACGAGCACGACGTCGCAGGTGCCATTCAAACGCTGATCGACTTTGCTCCTAACGACGAGGCTTTTCTCGCTGCCTTCAGATCCGCTGCTTTGTCTGATCGCAGCGTCGCACGGTACGTTCTGCGTGAAGTAGAGCTTTCTCGACGCGCTACTGAGGAGCTGGATGTTGCACTTCCACCAAAGGTGCACGTTGAGCATATCTATCCGCAAAAACCCAGAGAAGGGGAACGCTGGGAAAATCATCAGGCAATGTTGAATCGAATCGGCAACTTGACGTTGCTGTCGCGGCGACTCAACGCGGCCATCAAAAATGCGCCGTACAACGAGAAGCGACCGGCTTACCAGGAGTCCGAGATTGTCATTACGAACCAACTACCTGAGTTGGAGGCATGGTCACCGGATAACATCCAGCACCGTCAAAATGAAATGGCCGAAGCGGCGGTGCAAATATGGCGCTTGCCAAATTAGACGCGCGACACGCCACTGTTGGCGCGCAATATATTTTGGCAATTTGCGCGTGATCTAACGAGCAACACGACATCGACCCATCGTTAGTTGCTGTTACGCGCCTCGCGATACGCGTGGGCTATCATTTCGCTCATATAGATGCAGCTCGTGGAGGATTTCATCAGGTTGCTCGTGCGAAAGCATGAATTGCTTAGAATTACCGAACGTAAAAACGTTGAGTTCCGCAGCCCTTTCGCTGGGAAATGGATAGAAACCGTCGGAGTTGTTTTCGCGGTCCGACATGTGCAACATCCGTGTCGGGCTCACCGGAAAAAACAAGTGCACTCCACTGGTCCGGAGTCCGACAACTTCCCGGTCAGGATGTTTGACGACCAACGGGAAATCGGAGGTGAAAAGCCGGGGCTGCTCTAAGCACAGAAACGCCCAGCGCTTTTTGAAAATCTCATTCGCCAGCGAACGAGCATTCGCTTCGATTGCCTCAGCGAACATCTTTGTCATCGCGTTGTCGTCTGCGTCTCGATATTCCTCCCATTCCGAGGCGTCGAATGGATACTTTTTTCCTTCGTGCTCGTAATCGGGAACTATTGGGCGGCCCAGTGGATCCTTGGACAAGGTGTCGTACCAAGCGACGAGCTCGCCATGAGTACTTCTAGTGCCTTCGAGTTCATCCGGATGCCGAAGAAGTAATGTCGCGAAGAAAAGCGATAACAGCTTTTTAATGCCCCATGCTTGCTCCAAATCCGGAAATCCGTCGGCGATTCGCGAATAAAGTTGACTGATTGTTGTCTCGAGGCTGGCGAGCTTCCTTTCCGTTTCAAAGGAACGTGATCCATCGTCTCGAAGATACGAATAAAGGAAATCCTTTGCGCATATATTCCGTATCTTCCGCTTTTCTGGTTCGGCATCCTCTTTCGCCGAAATCCAAATCTTCGCGTTTTTCGAATTGCGAAAGCCTGGAACAGCAAAACGCCGGAGATAAAATTGGGGGAGCCAGTGTTGGTTTTTTGGCGCGTTCATTTATGCCCTCGGGCGGCCAGAATATCAACGAACGGCGTCGGCCAATCTGGGCCATAAACTTCCTCAACCATTTGCAAGTGCTCAGGAGGCGCGTTTTTCTCAATTGCATTCAGAAATGCCAAGAAGTCGGCCTTCTCATTTTTCCTCAGCGAGAAGAAAAGCGCTGCTCCCGCTAACTCTTGTTGCAACTCCTTTTGTTTGGTGAGATGTGAAGTCTCCTTATCAACAAACATCGCATCGCAGAAGGGCGAGTACATCGCCACCGCGTCAATGTCATTGTACATGCTGGCCTTTGGGAAGCGGTCCGCTTTGCGACCAGCGTTGATTTCGCGGGCGATTGTTGCCCAGAAGAGTGCTGAAATTCGCACTCCCGAAACAGCTCGAAAATGTTCCGATGCAAAGAAGTCCCCAATGCGCGCGAAACGCTTTTCCCAATTCGGGAGACTCAGAGCGAGTTCGCTTAACATTCGTGATACGAGCACCGCAGCTGGAGGTGCAAAACAGACTTCATCATCGAATGGTGCTTGTCCCGTCGAAACAGCCGCGAAATGTCCAGCGTAGTGACCATATTGTTGCAAAATTAGCCTGCCACCGCCCGCGAGTTCGTTGTCGAATGTATCCTTGAAGTTGAATCCTGCGTCATTGCGCCATTCTTCGCAGGTCTCATGTAGTCGCTCGGTGACTCGATCTCGATTCGTTTTAAGTTCTTGGGCTAGACCTGGCACGGCAAAGCTCAGCTCAATTCTGTATCGGTCCTGCCACACATCCGGCTTCTGCGTAAGCGCAAATTCGCGAGTTACACGAGCCTCGCATGGCTTCTCGGTTCGCCAGCAGTCGAACGCGCGCATAATTTGAGCGTGAAGGATCGTTGTCGGGTCGCGGAAGCTGACCCCATGGGAGAGTTGACGAAACACGGTGCGGATTTTCTCGTAGCGCGTATCGACAACTGACTCGTGATCGTGCAGTGGCGAGTCGGGGCAAACGATGAGTTGCAGTTTGGATAAGCGATCGAGTGTCTCGAATAGCTTTCGATAGAACCCGGGTGCGCTCGTGTTTGCGGGATCGAGTTCTTTCATCATGTTGCTGACGACGAACTGGTCCAAGTAGATGATGGCCTTCTTTACCGTCGGCAACGGTAGCCGTTGGTCGAACCAGCAATGAATACATCGTCGGACGTAGTGACGATCGCAGATCATTAAAACGCCAAGTGTCCTAGGGCTGCCGCAATCGGGGCACGTCCAGAACGGCGCATGGACGAACTCCTTAACTTTCGGGGTTCTCGGTGCGCGGAGGTTCACTCCATTAAGTCGCCGTCTCTGGAAAAAACGTCAACGTCAATAAGCAATGAAAAAAATAGCAAGATCGACAACGCTAAGATCGATATGATCGCAGCGATTAGGCCGGCGTAGACGATGCGGTCCTGAAGCCGTGCGCGGCGGGCAGCTACGGCGTAAAGGATGCGCGTGAACGTGACCATCCGCCTTCGTGGCACGTCGGCGTGACGGGTGGTGTAAAGCCGGTGCTTTAATGTTTTTGCCGCGACGCCTTTCGACGGCGCCAGAGGCTTCTACCGATGGGGAGTTGATGTGGGTCTGACCGCTCTCCCCCGAGTTCCCTCCCTGGCTGCCTTCGGACCGATGATTGTCATCTGGTCGGAAGTTGTCTGTTGCCTGGCTGGCAGGAGAGCCTGCATTGCCGTACTTGCCTCGTTGCTCCACTGCTTAAAGGGCACATCCCATCCGAAATAAATCAGGGCCCCGACAACAAGTATTTCGAGCAACAATCGCATTACCTCACAGACTGACAGAAAATCCTCACCAGGATCAATCGGAATCTGCACAGCGGAAAGCCGGCCGGGATCACCGATCCCAGCTACAACGGCCCCGCCGCCCTCTCCTTACGGCAACAAGGGAGCGATAAGGGCTCGCTCTTCGGGCAAAAGGTGTTCGGCGCCAAGGTTGCGCGCATCGCCGCGGGCGCCTTCTTCGTAGCCGTTTACCGCGAGAATGGCAGCACGAACCGCAAGCGCGCCGGGAGGCTCAGAGCCTGTTGCGCGCACGGTACGGAAGACTGCCAGGGCTTCTTCTTTGCGGCCCAGGCGAAGTCGCGCCAACCCCAGGGTTGCGCGAGCGGACCAATTCCACGGTTCCTGCGCCACAAAGATCTGAGCTTGTCGCTCCGCCGCTTCAGCTGCGCCGTCCGGCAGCTGCCGGAGCAATAGCCGCAGATAAGCATCTTGATTTCGTGCGGCCGCGTCGTCAGGCCAAAGCTGGACAATCTCCGCCGCGACAGTTTGCGCCTGAGCGGTTTGTTCGGACGCCAATGCTATGCGTAACCGGCCGGCATAGGCTGCGCGATTTTTGGGTGCGAGTTTGATCGCTTCGGAGTAAGCCTCATCGGCGATGTCACCGGCATGGTTTTGCTCGGCGTATTGTGCCAGGGTGAACAACTTTTCCAGTGTGTTGGCGGCGTCCAGAGCGCGCCGCCATTCATTAGTTGCGGCAGTGGCTTCGCTGAGATGTGTCCGTGCAGTGGCCAGATACATGTGTTGGAGAACTGGGTCGATCGGAAAACGCTCGCTGGTAAGTGCATCTTTTACCTCATTCCAACGTTGAAGCGCTGCCAGGGCATTCAGATGCTGCAGAAAAAGGTCCTGGCGACGTGAGGCCCGTTCTGTGGGCAACAATTGCAAGGCCTTTGCCGGCCGACCGAGATTGTTGAGCCATGCTGCAAGCGCGACAAGCGTCTCGTCGTCTCCATTTCGGAAACGCTCCACTGCTCGGGCAACATATTCATCGGCCAGTGCCGGATCGTGCTGAGCGCGCAGTTCGAGCGCGAGCAGCTTATGATAAGGCCGGCCTTCCTGGTGATTTTCAAGAGCGTTCGCTACATCGAGTGGCTGCATGGTGGGCCCGCCCGAGGCGGGTTGCGGGGTAGGTCCCAGTCCAAAGGACAGAGAGCCGGCCCCGAAAGCATTCAGGGTTCCAGGCGTCGTTTGCGCACTCGCCACGCCGCCAAGCGAAAGAGAAGCATTGTCTCTGGCAGAAGGCGCAGGCGCGCGTGGCTGCTCACGCGCCAGGAAAACGAGCGCTTCAAGCGACACCGCATTCTTTGGGTCGCGCGCCAGATCTTCGATTCTTTTCCAAGCGTCGATGTAGGGCTGCGAATCACGCGTAGTGACCGACAGGACGAGGATGGCGGCAGAAAGGATGTCGTAAGGCTTTGCGAGTTTGTCGGCCAGCGCACGCTCCGCATAATCAACTGCGAGAACTGCATCGCTCCGGCGAACGGCAAGTTGACCGGCCAACACAATATCGACAGGCGCCGGGCCGGCTCGCTGCGCAAGCAGCACCTCAATCTGCGGCGCGGCTGCCGTTAAATCGCCGACTGCAAGAGCAGCTCCGGCAAAATCGCGCCGATCTTCGACGGCAAGCAGATGGTGATCGTCAAGCTTCTTCCACCAATCTAACGCTGCGGCAGGCTGTCCCGCGCGCGACAGCAGGCGCCCGATCGCGCGCCAGGTCTCCGGTTCGCTTTGGCGCAACAGATACGCGTCGCGCGCTTTGGCATTGGCGTCGCTCCATTGTTTTCTTTCGATCATTGCGAACGCCTGACGCGCAAGGCGACGAGATTGCCAGGCCTTAATTGCTCCGCCAAGCCGGGGAGCGGTGATGCAGAGGACGGCGGCGAACACCACGATGACCACGGCGGCGAGCAAAAAGAACAACCTCAACCGTCGCGAGCGAAGCTCTTCGAGCGAAGTCAGATCGGGTTCGTGCGTGGCCGGACGAGGGCGTGATTGCCGACTACGCACGAGAGACGTTTACTACGGCGTGGCGTCGGATGCAATGCAGCCGCCGTCGCCTTGCCTGCGCCTAAGTGCGACGCCAACGACCCGCTTTTGTCCGGCAGCCGCCGGATGGCAGGAGAGAGCGAATTAATCGGCGGCGTTGGTGCCAGCAGAGCCCCACAACGCCAAGCACGCCTCCGATGACGGTAGCGGGTTCTGGAACGATCGCGTTAATTTGGAGATTGTCGAGATAGGTATGATTATTTGCGTTGTTGGTTGTACTCCCAGTGAAACAAACTTCGATCAGGGCGTTGGCTGTGTTAGCAGCTCCACTTATGTCAAAAGTGTACAAGTGGTAAAGAGTGTCTTGGGTTATGGTGACCAATCCCTCAGGGGTAACGGTAAAGTTAGCGCCGCCATTTGTGCTGTAGCGGACTTCCATTTGGGTGAATTGTGATCCATTTCCGAGGCTCGCAAGCGCAAAACTAAGTGAAGCTTGCACGTCCCCTGCGGTGTTCACGCCAAATCGGAAACAGTTTAGTGTACTAGTGCCATTAGTATTACCTCTGAGGTCAAGCGCCGAATCCGTCGTCGGCACGTCAGGGATAAGTTCATTGAGTATGGTGCCGACCAGGGGGGTTGGAAGAAGACCGCCAGGCGGAAAGGGATCGGTGGGGGAGTTGAGAATCGTCTGGTTTTGCAGGAACGGATACAGGCCTCCCGGACC
>WNGD01002158.1_pt1 | contig 21259 bp, 13 predicted proteins | sample 5400671 | NCBI WGS metagenome assembly WNGD01 (sample SAMN13153369, study PRJNA577476) | soil metagenome | isolation source: 40 cm soil or saprolite under grassland replicate 2 | place: USA:California | collected 2016-06-15 | reverse complement strand
CGGGTGCTGCTGGCGCTCTACGGCATGCTCGGCTGGCACGCCGTCCCGGTGATGCCGGTCGAGATCATGCTGTTGCCGCGCTGGTTCCCGTTCCATCTCGCGAAAATCTCGTATTGGGCGCGCACCGTCATCGTGCCGCTGCTGGTGCTCCAGGCGCTCAAGCCCAAGGCGCACAATCCGCGCGGCGTGCGGATCGACGAACTGTTTCTCGAGCCGCCCGCGAAGGTGCGCCGCCCCGGCAAGGCGCCGCACCAGACCTGGCGCTGGTTCCTGTTGTTCGAGGCGATCGACGCGGCGCTGCGCGCGGCCGAGCCGTGGTTCCCGCGCAAAACCCGCCGGCGGGCGATCGAGCGGGCGGAAGATTTCGTGCGCGAACGGCTCAACGGCGAGGACGGGCTGGGCGCGATTTTCCCGGCCATGGCCAATGCGGTGATGATGCTCGACGTGCTCGGCTACCCGAAGGATCACCCGGATGTGCGCGTCGCGCGCGCCGCGATCGACAAGCTCCTCGTCGTGAAATCGCACGAGGCCTATTGCCAGCCCTGCGTGTCGCCGGTCTGGGACACTGTGCTGGCCTGCCACGCGCTCTTGGAAGCCGGCGGCGAGGAGCCGGTCGAGCGCGCCGTCCGCGGGCTGAAATGGCTCGCGCCGCTGCAGGTCCTCGATCTCGTCGGCGATTGGGGCGCGCGGCGCCCGAGCGTGCGTCCGGGCGGCTGGGCGTTCCAATATGCCAACCCGCATTACGTCGACCTCGACGATACCGCCGTCGTGGCGATGGCCATGGACCGGGTCGCCGCCGCCACGGGGCGGACGGAGTTCGGCAACGCCATCGCGCGCGCCCGGGAATGGATCCTCGGGCTGCAGTGCCGGGACGGCGGCTGGGCCGCGTTCGACGCGGACAACACCTACCATTACCTCAACAACATCCCGTTCGCCGACCATGGCGCGCTGCTCGATCCGCCGACCGCCGATCTCACCGGCCGCTGCCTGTCGATGCTGGCCCAGCTCGGGGAGAAGCCGGAATCGAGCCCGGCGATGCGCCGGGCGATCGAGTGGCTGCGGCGCGACCAGCGGCAGGACGGCAGCTGGTACGGCCGCTGGGGCCTGAATTACATCTACGGGACCTGGTCGGTCTTATGCGCGCTCAACGCCGCCGGGATCGACCGCGCCTCGCCCATGGTGCGCAAGGCGGTCGACTGGCTCGCAACAATCCAGAATGCCGACGGCGGCTGGGGCGAGGATGCCAGTAGCTACGGCCTCGATTATCGCGGCCACGTGCCCTCCCCGAGCACCGCTTCGCAGACCGCATGGGCGCTGCTCGGGCTCATCGCGGCCGGCGAGGTCGCGCACCCGGCCGTCGCGCGCGGGATTTCCCATCTGCTGCGCACGCAAGGCCCTGAGGGTTTCTGGGCGGAGGAGCGCTATACCGCCACCGGATTCCCGCGGGTGTTCTATCTGCGCTACCACGGCTACGCCAAGTTCTTCCCGCTGTGGGCGCTGGCGCGCTATCGCAACCTGCAACGGGCGAATTCTTCGGCCGCGGTCCCGTTCGGGATGTGAGCTCGGCGGCGCGACTGGCCGAGGCGGCCGGGTGTGGCCGGAATGCGATAGTTTCCGCAAATTCGCCGCGCACCCCCTCGGCGGACCATCCGCGCCGCCCGGAACTCTGCGGAATCTGCTATGTTGCTTCCGGGTGACGAGCATGGCAGCGCGCAACCGAGCGGTTTATCCCTCGACGTTCGGACGGGTCTGGGCGGCGCTCGATCCGGAGCGGCTTCCCAAAGCCGCTTTTCCCGTGTTACCCAAGCTCCGGGAGCTGGTTCCGTATTTGAGCGCGGGGGCGCTACTCGGGGATGAAGACAGGGACCGCGTGTTGCGTGGCGCGCCCGACGTGAGCGCCATTCGCCACTTTCGCTCGGTGATCGCGGTTACGGGGCTCGCGTTCGAAGCCCGGATCGCCGGAGGGGTCACCGTCATCAGCGACGGACTGCGCACCGGGGCATCGCTGAAAGCGGAAATCGAACGCGGGAGCCGAGGCGTGATCAGCTTCGGCATCGCCGGCGGGCTCGCGCCGCATTTGCCCCCCGGCCAATGGGTCGTGGCATCGGCCATCGTCTCGGATCGCGACCGCCACACGACCGATCCCGACTGGTCGGAGTGCCTGTTGCGCGCTCTGCCGGGCGCTGTGCACGCGACGATTGCCGGCAGCGATACGCCCGTGGCCGACCCGCCGGCCAAGCGCGCGCTTCACGACCGCACCGGGGCGATCGTCGTCGACATGGAATCCCATCTGGCTGCGCGGATCGCGGCCGCCCACGGCCTGCCGTTCACGGCGTGTCGGGTCATCGTCGATCCGGCGCACCGCAACCTTCCCCCGGCCGCACTGCTGAGCTTGCGTCCCGATGGAAATCCGAACGTGGCCGCCGTCCTACGCTCCGTCATGGCGCAACCTAGGCAGCTGCCGGATCTGATGCGGCTTGCGGTCGATGCCACGATTGCCCGCGCTGCGCTGCGTCGCGGACGCGCGCTGCTCGGCCCGGCCCTCGCCTTTCCGGATTTCCGCGAGCTTGAAATGGATTTCGCGCCGGCGCCGGCCCTCAGCTGAGCGTGTGCTGCCGGCCGCGGGTCCGAACCCGGCTTCTTACCGCCATCGGCAGACCCCCTTGCGGCCGCAGAGTCACCCGATGCACCGGCCAAACCGCGTGGCCGGGGGGCACTCGAAGCTCGAAGTTCCGGGTGACACTCGCCACCACGATCGTAGCCTCCTGCAACGCGAATGCCGACCCGATGCATCCACGCGGCCCGGCGCCAAACGGCAGATAGGCGTACCGGTCGATCCGGTCGCGGGCCCCGTTGAGAAAGCGGTCGGGATCGAAAATGTCGGGCCGATCCCACAGCAGGCGATGACGGTGCAGCACGTAGGGTGCAATCACCACCATCGCGCCACGTCGGATCCGTTGACCAGCGAGCTCATCCGGCCCGATCGCCGCCCGACTGATGGCGACGAGTGGCGGATACAGCCGGATCGCCTCTTCGACCACGGCCCGCGTCTCCACCAACCGCTCGGCAACGGCATCGGCGGATCCACCCATCTCACGTTCCGCCTCCGCCGCCACCCGTTCACGCCATTGCGGCGACTGCGACAGCAGGAACAGCGACCAGGTGATGGCGTTCGCCGTGGTCTCATGACCGGCGGCGATGAACGTGATGACATTGGCCCGCACTTCCGCCTCGCTCAGGCCGTGTCCGGTCTCCGGATCCTGGGCTTCCAGCAGCAGCGTGAGGATGTCGCGCGGCATCGCGGAGGGATCCTCGGCGAGGCGCGATCGTCGCGTGGCGATAATGGCATCGACGGCGGCGTCGAAGAATCGCAGCGCCGGCCGGACCCGCCATCGTCCAAGCCGCGGCACGAAATCCGGCAACCCCAGCACGTCGAACGGATCGATGCGCCCGATCGTATCGAAATAGGTCCTCATGGCCGTGCGCACGTCCTCGGGATCGCCGCCGAGGCCGTCCGAGAAGATGGTGCGCTCGAGCACATCGAGGGTCACTTGCGTGACCTCCGCCGCGATATCGAGGACGCAGCCCTCTCCGCGGCGTCGCCAGCGGTCAACCAGCGCATCGGCGGCGCGTGCCATCGCGGGGGCGAAACTCATTACGCACCGCTTGGCGAAGAGCGGGGCCAGGGTGCGGCGCTGGATGCGCCATTGCTCGGCTTCGGCGGTCAGCAGGCCATCGCGCAACACCGCGGAAAGCATGCGCCGTTGCAGCGAGTCCTTGCGATAATTGCCGACGTTCTCGAGCAGCACGCGGCGGATCGAGGCGGGGTCGCTGACCACCGCGACCTCTCCGATCAGGAGACCGCCGGTCACAATCGGCTGCTCGAAGTGCGCCCGGGTCCAGGTCTCGAGCGGGTTGTTTCTGAGCGCTTTGAGCAGTGCGATTGGCCCCAGCGGCTCGGCCCTCGGCACCGGCGCGGGTGGACGCAAGCTTGCGCGAGTATCGAGGGTGAGCAGGCTCATCTTGCCGAATGCGAAACCGCGATCCCGGGGCGACAGTCGGGGGGAACGAGAGGCCAAGCGGAAGGTTCCCTTCCGCAAGGTAAAATGTAACCACCCACAAAAGCAAAGCAAGCCCTCGGCATTCCGGCCGATGGCAACAAAGTTAACGTTGCAATGGGATTCCGCGCGCCGAGGCAGCGTGCGGGGCTGTCCGCCTTATTCTGCCGCCTCGGAGTGCCGGGCCCGGGATTGATGTTCCCGGATCTCGTGCAGCTTGAGCTCCACGTGGCGCGAGAACACGAATTGGGCCGGGCGCTGGCGGTCGAGCGAAATTTCCGGCGCCATCGGACCCTCGGTGCGTACCCCGCGCAGGGCAACTTGCAGGGCTTTCACCGGATGGGCGATCGCGTCCTGAACGGCGGTGGCTTCATAACCGCTGTGGACCATGCAATTGGCGCATTTCGCATAGTTTCCGGTGCCGTAGGAATCCCAATCCGTTTCCTCCATCAGCTCGCGGAAGGTCTTGGCATAACCCTCGCCGAGCAGATAGCAGGGGCGCTGCCACCCGAACACGGTACGGGTAGGATTGCCCCAGGGCGTGCAATGGTACTCCTGATTCCCCGCCAGGAAGTCGAGGAACAGACCGGACTGGCTGAACGACCAGGCTTTGCCGGCGCGGCCGCGACGGAAGATGTCGCGGAACAGCTGCTTGGTCTTCTCGCGATGGAGAAAATGCTGCTGATCCGGCGCTCGCTCGTAGGCGTAACCGGGTGAAACGGTGATGGCATCGATCCCGAGGTCGCCCGCCTTGTCGAAGAACGACGCCACCTGCTCGGGATCCACGTTGTTGAACAAGGTGCAGTTGATGTTGACGCGAAAGCCGCGCTGTTTGGCGGCGCGGATCGCGGCGACCGCGCGATCGTAGACGCCGGTCTGGCACACCGACCGATCGTGCATCTGCTCATCGCCGTCGAGGTGCACCGACCAGACGAAGAACGGGCTCGGCTGGTACTGGTCGAGCTTCTTCTGCATCAACAGCGCGTTGGTGCACAGATAGACGAACTTGCGCCTCGCAAGAATGCCCTTGACGATCTCGGCGAGCTCGCGGTGTAGCAGCGGCTCGCCGCCGGCGATCGACACCACCGGCGCGCCGCATTCGTCGACGGCCTCGAGGCATTCGGCCACCGAGAGGCGCTGGTTCAGAATCTCGTCCGGATAGTCGATCTTGCCGCATCCCGCACAAGCGAGATTGCAGCGGAACAGCGGCTCGAGCATGAGCACCAGTGGATAGCGCTTGCGCCCCGTCAGATGCTGACGAAGCACGTAAGCGCCGACTACGGCTTTTTGCAGAAGAGGGATCCCCAAGGCGGGCTCCTATGTTCGGTTCCGATGATAGGGTTTACGTCGGCTGCGGCGACATGCGCCGTTCGCGCGTGAGCTCCACCGGAAGGCGAAACTCGATCGTCTCCTCGCGGCCCGGCAAGGTCGAAACTTCGACCTGACCGAGCCGGCGCAATGCGGCGATGACGTCCTCGACCAGGACTTCGGGCGCGGAGGCGCCTGCCGTGATGCCTACCGTCTTGGCGTCCCGCACCCAGGCCGGATCCAGCTCGCTCCCATCCGCGATCAGGTAGCTCGGGATGCCCGCCTCGGCGCCGATCTCGCGCAGCCGGTTGGAATTGGAACTATTCTTCGCGCCCACGACCAGGATCACGTCGACCAGCTTGCTGAGCTCGCGAACCGCCGTTTGCCGGTTCTGCGTGGCGTAGCAAATGTCTCTGGTATCCGGACCGATGATATCCGTGAATTTCCGCTCGAGCGCCGCGATGATTTCGCGGGTGTCGTCGACGCTGAGCGTCGTCTGCGTCACATAGGCGACCGGCGCATCGACCGGCAGCTCGAGCATCTCCACGTCGTTCTCGGTCTGCACCAGGAACACCGGACCAGCAATCTGGCCCATGGTTCCCTCCACCTCGGGATGCCCGGCGTGGCCGATCAAGATCAAGGTGCGGCCTTGAGCGACGTAGCGCTTGCCTTGGTTGTGGACCTTGGTCACCAGCGGGCAGGTCGCGTCGAGCACCGGGATGTTGCGTGCGGCGGCCTCTTGCTCGACCGCCTTTGCGACGCCATGGGCGCTGAAGATCGTCACCGCATTGGGCGGCACCTCGGAAAGGTTCTCGACGAAGCGCGCGCCCTTGGCCTTCAGGCTCTCGACCACATGGCGGTTGTGGACGATCTCGTGGCGCACGTAGACCGGCGGACCGTATTTCTCCAGCGCGCGCTCGACGATCTCGATCGCGCGCACGACGCCGGCGCAAAAACCTCGGGGTTGGGCGAGAATGACCTGCATGTTCGGCTCATCGGGGCGGGCGAGAAACCGGTCCGCGACCATCGGCCGCGCCAAGAGTCCTCGCCGGAAACATCCGCATCAACCCGATCTTTCTCCCTTCGCAACATCGATAAGCGAAATGCCGCAACGACGGCGCGGCATACAGGTATTCCCCGGCTCAGGCAACCTTGCCGCCGCCCGCGAGCAGCTTCGCCTCGCTCGGCGCCAAACTCTTGCCCAGCGCCGTCATGACCTTGGCGGTGATGCCCGCGGCATCGAGCCCGGCCTGGGCGTACATGCGCTCGGGCTTGTCGTGATCGACGAAGACATCGGGCAGCACCATGGTGCGCACCTTGATGCCGCGATCAAGAACCCCCTGCTCAGCCAGAAACTGGAGAACGTGGCTGCCGAACCCCCCGATGGCGGCTTCCTCGGTCGTCACGAGCACCTCGTGCTCGCGCGCAAGCCGCAGGATCAGCTGGCAATCGAGCGGCTTGGCGAAACGCGCGTCGGCGACGGTCGTCGACAAACCGTGTGCCGCCAGCATGTCGGCGGCCTTCAAGCATTCCGCGAGCCGGGTGCCGAGCGAGAGCAGAGCCACCGTGCCCCCTTCCCGCAGAATGCGGCCCCTGCCGATCTCGAGCGGCGTTCCCTCTTCGGGCATCTCGACGCCGACCCCTTCGCCGCGCGGATAGCGCAGCGCCGAAGGACGATCGTCGATCCCCGCGGCGGTCGCGACCATGTGCATGAGCTCGGCTTCATCCGCCGCTGCCATGATCACGAAGCCGGGCAGGCAGCCCAAATAGGCGAGATCGAACGAGCCCGCGTGGGTCGGACCATCGGCGCCGACGAGACCGGCGCGGTCCATGGCAAAGCGGACCGGCAGCCGCTGGATCGCCACGTCGTGGACGACCTGGTCATAGGCTCGCTGCAGGAACGTGGAGTAGATGGTTGCAAACGGCTTGAAACCTTCTGCCGCCAGCCCCGCCGCAAAGGTCACGGCGTGCTGCTCGGCGATGCCGACATCGAACGTACGCTCGGGAAACTCCTTGCCGAACAGATCGAGCCCGGTGCCCGACGGCATCGCCGCGGTGATGGCGACGATGCGGGAGTCCTTGCGCGCCTCCTTGATCAGGCTCTGAGCGTACACTTTGGTGTATTGCGGCGCATTGGTCTTGGTCTTGGCCTGCGCGCCGGTGGCGATGTCGAACTTGACGACGCCATGGTACTTATCGGCGGAAGTCTCGGCCGGCGGATAGCCTTTGCCTTTCTGAGTCACGACGTGCAGCAGAATCGGCCCGGTCTCGGCATCGCGCACGTTCTTCAAGACCGGCAGAAGGTGATCGAGATTGTGCCCGTCGATCGGGCCGACGTAATAGAAGCCGAGCTCTTCGAACAGCGTGCCGCCGGTCACGAACCCGCGTGCGAGCTCCTCGATCTGCATGGCCTTCTCGTTGAGAATTTTGGGCAGGCCCTTGGCGAGCTGCTTGCCGATCTCACGCAGCGACAGATAGGTGCGTCCCGAGATCAGCCTCGCCAGATACGCCGACATCGCGCCGACCGGCGGCGCAATGGACATGTCATTGTCATTGAGCACGACGATGAGCCGCGAGTTCATGGCGCCGGCGTTGTTCATCGCCTCGTACGCCATGCCTGCCGACATCGCGCCGTCCCCGATGACGCAAACGACATTGTGGGTCTTGCCTTCGAGATCCCGCGCCACCGCCATGCCCAGACCTGCCGAGATCGAGGTGGAGGAATGCGCGGCGCCGAAGGCGTCGTACTCGCTTTCCACGCGCTTGGTGAACCCGGAAAGGCCGCCGCCCTGGCGCAGCGTGCGGATGCGGTCACGTCGCCCGGTCAGGATCTTATGGGGATAGGCTTGATGACCGACGTCCCAGATCAATTTGTCGCGGGGTGTGTCGAACACGTAATGCAAGGCCACGGTGAGTTCGACAACTCCCAGGCCCGCTCCCAAATGCCCGCCGGTGACCGAGACGGCGCTGATCGTCTCCGCTCGCAGCTCATCGGCAAGCTCCCGCAGCTCGTTCTCCTTGAGCCGCCGCAGATCGGCGGGATCATGGATCGCGTCGAGCAACTTGGTTTCCGCTGTCATGGCGTTGGGCTGATCCTGACGAACAAAGAGGGCGTCATGGTGCAATTTCCGAACTCAAGGAAGGGTTCCGGAGATGTTCCCAAAAACGGCTCCGCGAAGGCATAAGGCATGTGGACGCTGGCGGATGAAGAACCTCAAGCAAATCCCCGGAACTGCCATGAATTGCCGGAGCCTCGTGCCCGGATTTTACCTCTTCGGCGGCATCCCGCACCAGGGACATTGCCCCGTTCATCTTGACGATATTGCCCACCCCCCAGTTCTAGCTATACCTACATGTATACACAATGGCCGGCAATTCAAAGGTCCGCGCGGCGGATGCTGCCGCCCGGGCCGATGCGGTCTGCGGCTCGAACCGAATGTTCACCATCTTTCCCGTCGGGCTTTGAACCCGCCCGAGTGTTCCGGGCTGCAACAAGGGACGCCCAGGAAAACAACCACGGGGCAATGCGAGAGCAAGATCGATGCCAATGAGCGATGCCGCGGTGATCATCGGCGCGGGACAAGGCGCGGCGCAGGTCGCCATCAGCCTGCGCCAGGGCGGGTTCCGAGCTCCGGTGGTGATCATCGGCGCAGAGCCGTATCTGCCCTATCAGCGACCGCCGTTGTCGAAAAAATTCTTGAGCGCACCGCAAGCGGCCGAAAGTCTGTTTCTGCGTCCGCACGCGTTCTGGCGCGACCAAGAGGTGACGCTGCAATTGGGAACGGCAGTCGGAGCGGTGGACCGGGGACGCCGCTGCGTCACGCTGACGGACGGGCGGGAGCTTGCTTATGCAAGCCTGGTGTTCGCAACAGGTACGTTCGCCCGCGCGCTGCCCATCCCGGGCGTGGATCGCCACGGCGTGCATTCATTGCGCAGCATCGAAGATGTGCGCCGGCTGCGGACCGAACTCGATTCGGCGCGCCGCGTGGTGATCATAGGCGGCGGCTACATCGGGCTGGAGGTCGCCGCGGTCATGCGAAGCGAAGGCCGCGACGTCACGGTCGTGGAAGCCGAGGAGCGCGTCTTGAAGCGGGTCACCGGCAAGACGATGTCGGGGTTCTTCGACGCCTTCCACCGTGACAAGGGCGTCGATATCCGGCTGAACATTCGCGCCGCGGGCATCGCCGGCGACGAGCGCGTTCGATCGGTGCGAACCTCGCAGGCGGAAGAACTGCCGGCCGACGTCGTCCTCATCGCCGCGGGGGCGTGTGCCAACGACGAACTCGCCGCCGCCGCCGGGATCCGCTGCCGAGACGGCATTCTCGTGGACGAAACGGCGCGGACCGACAGTCCCGGAATCTACGCGGTCGGCGACTGCACGCGATTCCCGAGCCGGCGTTATGCGCGACGGCTTCGCCTGGAAAGCGTGCAGAACGCCATCGATCAGGCGAAGGTCGCGGCGGCTTCGATCCTCGGACGGGCGGAGACCTATGATCCGGTGCCGTGGTTCTGGTCGGATCAATACGATCTGAAGCTGCAGATCGCCGGCCTCGCCGACGATCATGATTCCGAACAGCTGATCGGCGATGTCGCGGCGCCGCGTTTCTCGGTCGAATACCGCAAATCAGGCCGCCTGATTGCGGTGGACGCAGTCAACGATGGACGCGCCCACATGATGGCGCGCCGCCGCATCGCGCAAGAAACGGCAGCCGAGATGGCAATCGGAACATGAGCTTCGGGCGGCGAAGTGTCGCCCGAACGCGCAGCGAGCGCGGGAAGCCCGGCGGACGAGCCGGGCCTCTCCCGAACTGGTCACTTGCTGGTCACTTGCGCCGGGAAGCTCGCCGCCGCGCGCGCAGCGAAAGCCCCATCGCAAACGCCTTCTGCCGCACCGCGCCTTCCGAGCGCTTGAGCCTGCGGCCGATGATTCTCGCCGGAGTTTTTTGCCGCGCCAAGTTCTTGAGCTCGCGCTTGTCGCGCGACGACCACTCCCGTCGGGCTACCCGTCTCTTTGCTGGCATTCTCTCGATCTCCAATCGTTTGCTCATCGCGTTGTACTGCGCTTTGTGGCCGAAGTCTGACCATCAAGCGCGTCGCAACAACAATCGCAAAGCCGTGAAGGTTTGGTAATCGCCTGCCCCGATCCAACCAACAACAGGCGCCTACCTGCGCGCACACGTCGCTCTCGGTGAACCGGCGCGTATGCTATCGGCGCTGTTGAACCGCCAATCGCGCGATCATCGCCGAATATTCCCCGGTTAATCATAGCTCGTGACCATCCGCCCCTCGATCGGATACGCGGGATCGTTATAGCCGGGCGTCGAGGGGTGTCCGGACACAACCAGACGGTCCACGAGCGCTTCGTCCTCGCCGCTGAAGCGATATCCGAGCGCTGCAACGTACTCGTCCCACTGCTGTTCGGTGCGCGGACCGGCAATGGTCCCGGTAACCAACCGATTGTTCAGCACCCAGGCCACCGCGAATTGCGCCGCGGTGATGCCGCGGGACTGCGCGTGCTGTTTGATCTCCTGGGCGAGGCGCAGCGATTCGGGCCGCCATTCGGTCTGCATCATCCGGGTGTCGCGGCGGCCGGCGCGGGTGTCGGCAGGCGGCGGCGCATCCGGCCCGTATTTGCCGGTGAGCACGCCGCGCGCCAACGGGCTATAGGCGATCACGCCCAAGCCGTAATGGGCGCACGCCGGCAGATGCTCGGTTTCCGGCATGCGGTTCATGGCGTTGTAATACGGCTGGCTGACGATCGGGCGATCGATCCCGAGACGATCGCACAGGCCGCAGATCTCGGCCACGCGCCAAGCCCGGTAGTTCGAAACGCCGAAATAGCGGATCTTACCGAGGCGAACGAGGTCGCCCATGGCGCGCGCCGTCTCCTCGAGCGGTGTGTCGTGATCCTCCTTGTGCAGATAGTAGATGTCCAGGTAATCGGTGCCGAGCCGTTTCAGGCTCGCATCGGCCGCCTGCATCACCCATTTGCGCGAAAGGCCGCGCTCGTTCACCCCCTCGCCCATCGGGTTGGCGAGCTTGGTCGCCAAGACCCACTTGTCCCGCTCCGCGGCGATGCCTCGACCGGTGATCTCCTCGGAACGGCCTTGGTTATAGGCATCGGCCGTGTCGATGAAATTCACGCCGGCATCGCGGGCGCGAGCGATGATCCGCACCGATGTCGGCTCGTCGGTCGGCCCGCCGAACATCATGGTGCCGAGGCAGAGCGGCGATACCTTCAGTCCGCTCCGGCCGAGCTTGCGATATTCCAAGTTCGCCTCCGCCCGATCTATTCCAGCATCACGGTCTCGAACTCGGCCGGCAGAATGATCTCCAGCACTTCGCAATCGTCGGAATATTCCAGCACGGTGTGCTTGATGCGGGGCGGCTGAATCCAGCAAGCGCCGGTCCGCAACAGGACCTCGCCTTGCCCTTCGAACTCCGATCGCAGCCAGCCTTTCAGCACGTAGACCATCTGGAAGTCCACGTCGTGATAATGCCGTTTGGCGACCTCCTCGGGCCGAGACGGCGGCACGAACCGGATCACGTGCGCCTGCACCATGCCATCGGTCGCCTTGCTGATGCCGAGATCGCGGTACTTGGCGTAATTGCGCAGGCCGGTCCGGAAATCCCGCTCGTCGTGGTGGCTGACGGTGAATTTCTGCCGCGGCGCTCGTCTCGACTTGGTTCGCGCGGCGGGTTTCCGCCTGGGCGCGCTCTTGGCTACCGGTTTCCGCGGCTTGGATGCAGCCGATTTTCGCGGCTTGGACTTGGTGTTCTTCGCCATGATTGCCTCCATTCCAACCGGGGGGCCTGCTCCGGGATCGTCGGGCAGTTCCGCGAATTTCTCGCACTGGTGTGAAACTGCCACACCCATGGGCGCCCTTCCATGCGAAAATGACGTCGTGGGCAGGTCTCGCCGCTGGCCAGCCTTGGACCCACGGGCCCGCATCGCTCCGCACGAGCCGTCGCCATGAACAAGCAGATCTTCAGTGCTGTCTTGCTTGCAGCCGTCCCGATTGCCGCATCGGACCCCGGGACAGCTTTGGCCGCGGACGAAATCCAGGTCTACAACGCCGAGATCGCCGAGGTCGGCCAATGGACCTTCGAGCAGCATCTCAATTACATTCTGCAAGGCCGCACCCGACCGGAGTTTCCGGGCGGATTGATCCCGAATCACAGCCTCAACGGCACTCCGGAACTGGCTTACGGCGTCACCGAGGGGTGGGAACTTGGGTTTTATGCGCCGTTTGCCGTCGATAGCCGCGGCCAATTCCTGTCCGACGGCGTCAAGGTGCGGACTCTCTTCGTGACCCCGCATGCGAGCCAACGCAATTTCTTCTACGGCGTGAACCTGGAGCTCAGCTATTCGACGCCGGAATTCTCGCAAACCAGATTCGGCATCGAGGTACGGCCGATCGTGGGGGTTCGCAATTCGGATTGGGAATTCATCGTAAATCCCATCGTCGACATAGGATTGGGCGACAAGGGCCAAGCCGAGTTTGCGCCGGCGGCCCGGCTCGCCCGCAAGCTGGGCGAGGATTTCTTCGTCGGCCTCGAACACTACAGCGAGCTCGGAGAGATCGGGCATTTCCTGCCGCTGCGGGAGCAGCAGCACACCCTGTTCGCGGTCACGGACTTCAAGCTCGGCAAGTTCGAGATCAATCTCGGCATCGGCTGCGGTCTCACGCCGGGATCGGACCGGCTCGTCGCCAAGACCATCATCGGCTACGCCTTCCCGGTTCCGGGCAAAAATGACGGTGCCGGCGATCGAATGCCGAACCGCCCGCCAACGCCGAGGCTTGCGACGCATACGTCTACGGGGAGTGCCTTCGCCCCGGACCTGTTTGCGACGCGATGAGCAGGGTAGGAAGCGGAGCAGCCAGCCAAGAGGTCGCTATAACAAAGGGATCCTCAGCACCATCGCACGCGCACTCCGGGCGACCGATTTCGGCCGAGCCGGAAACATTCCCATGCTGATGCCGGCCAAAGACGCGGGCGGTCGCAGCGGCGGGTGTCATTGCATCCGGGGTTCCGCAGCCATGATCATCGTGGCAATCGCAGGAAGTCGGCAAATGCTTTGAGCGTCGTCTCGGAGACGTAGTGCTCGATGCCCTCCGCGTCGGCCTCGGCGGCGTCAACGGGCACGCCCAATGCCAGCAGCACATCTGAACATCGGCCGCGGTCTCACGCCGGGATCGGACCGGCTGGTCGCCGAGACCATCATCGGCTCGCGTTCCCCGGGCAAAGATGACGGCGCTTACGATCGAATGCCGAACGACCCGCCACCGGGGAGGCCCGCCATGCACATGTTTGTCGAGAGTGTTTTCGCCCCGGACCTGTTTGCGATGCGATGAGCAGGGTAGAATCCGGATTGGCCAATCAAGAGACCGCCGTGAAGAAGCTCAGCATCGGGATCATCGTGCTAGCCCTGCTTGGGGCCAGCCCCGCAGACGCCGGGGACGCGGCGATGCCGACCACGGCGCCCGCCGTGCCGGCCTATGACTGGACCGGCGCCTATGTCGGCTTTCATTTCGGCTACGGCGGTGGAAGCCTGGGTTCCGGCACCCACCCCATCCTCGATAAGGGCGTGATTTTTCCCCCTACGATTACCGGGCTGGTGGGTGGCTATCAGGCCGGTTGGAATGTCCAGCTCTCCAATCGCCTCGTGCTCGGCGTCGAAGCGGATGTCACATTCACCAGTCCGATCGATCGGGGCGCGACCGACTTGGCCGCCCCGTTCAATACGAAGCTCGATTATATCGGAACGGCGCGAGCGCGCGTTGGCTATGCGTTCGGCACCCTGTTTCCGTACCTGACGGGAGGTCTTGCCTGGGGCGAGACCACGATCGATATCAACAACAACGGCAGCGTGATAGGCTCGAAATCTTCCGCGCATGCCGGCTGGACCATCGGGCTTGGCGTGGCGTTTCCGGTCGCCGGTAGATGGACCGGAAAGATCGAATACAATTACGTCGACCTCGCCCCGGCGGGGTTCGCTTTTCCCGGCCAGACGGTCGATCCCAAGGTACACCTCGTCAAGATCGGCTTGAACTATAGAATTTGGGACGCACCGCCGTGGCCTTCGCCGGGCTTCACTCCCCTGGGGCGGACATCGGTCCCGGAATCGAACGACTTCAACGTCCACGGACAAACCACGTTCATCGAGCAGGCCTACCCCCGCTTCCATTCGCCCTATCAGGGGCAGAACAGCCTTCCCGGCGGCGGCGAGGGTCGCGAGACCTGGACCAGCACGGCATTCCTCGGATGGCGGCTCTGGGACGGCGGGGAATTCTATTTCAATCCGGAGCTCGATCAGGGTTTTGGCATCGGCGGAACCCTGGGTTTGGCCGGCTTCCCCAACGGCGAAGGCCAGAAAGCCGGGAATGCGTTCCCGAAATTTCACGCGCAACGTTATTTTTTCCGGCAAACAATTGGTCTGGGCGGCGAGCAGGAGACGGTCGAGGACGGTCCCAATCAACTGCCGGGCAAGCGCGACATCGACCGCGTCACGCTAACGGTCGGCCGGATTGCGGTTGGCGACATTTTCGATGCCAATGCCTATGCGCACGATCCGCGCGCGGATTTCCTGAATGCGGCGCTGTGGGAATCCGCCGCCTACGATTTTCCCGCGGACCTGCCGGGCTTCACCCGCGGCGCGGTGGTCGAGCTCAACCGCAAGGACTGGGCGCTGCGAGCCGGTATCTTCCAGGTCCCGGAGGAACCCGGCAGCGACGTTCTCGTGTTCAAGACCGGCGGCGCGATCGTCGAGCTCGAGAAGCGCTACAAAATCTTCGATCAAGCCGGCAAGCTCCGGCTCGGTGCGTTCGCCAACCGCGGCCGCACCGGCAACTATAACGAGGCGCTGGCGATCGTCGCAGCCGATCCGACCCTCGATATAAACAGCGCCATGTTGGGTACGCGGGCACAGCGTTGGAAATACGGCTTCTATGCAAATCTGGAGCAGGCGATCGACAAGGAGGTCGGCGTGTTCGCCCGGGCGAGCTGGAACGACGGTCGAAACGAAATCCTGTCGTTCACCGATGTCGATTGGAGTCTTTCGGGTGGGGTTGCGATCAAGGGAAACCGCTGGGGACGATCGGACGATACGCTCGGGTTCGGGACCGCCATCAATGGGCTATCAAACGCGCACCGCGCGTTCCTCGCGGCCGGCGGCCTCGGCCTGCTCATTGGCGACGGCAAGCTCAATTACCGCGAAGAAAAAATTTTGGAGACCTATTATGCCTACAAGATCGACAAATCGACGACGCTCACCTTCGATTATCAGTTCTTCGTCGACCCCGCGCACAACGCCGACCGCGGCCCGGTTTCGGTTTTCGCCACCCGGTTGCACGCGGAATTCTGATGCCGCCACAAACAATTGAATCGTCGTCCCCGCGAAAGCGGGGACCCATGGCCAGAGATCGCGCAACATGCAAACTCGGCGGTCATGGATCCCGGCTCGCGGCCGCTGCGCGGCCCCGGCCGGGACGACAAGCGGTAGGCTCTCGGCCTCATTTACAGACCTGCTGCCCGTTGATGATCTGGCACTTCTGCTGGTGCGGTTGCGGCGGCGGAGTTGCCGATCGCTGCGGCGGCGGCGCTGCTGGAGATGCCGATCGCTGCTGCGGCGGTGGCGGCGGGGACACCGATCGCTGCGGGGGCGGGGGCGGCGGGGATGCCGAGCGCTGGGGCGGCGGCGGTGGTTGATGGACGACCGTACTTTGCGGCGGCGGCGATGGCGGGCGCGGTCCCGCGGGTTTGGGCGGCGGCCCCTGATTGACCACGGCGTTCGACTGCGGATGCGGTGTTGGCGGCGGCTGCCGGGTAGTCGCGTTCGACTGCGGATGGGGCGGCGGCTGATTTCGCTGCAGATTGGGCGGCGGCTGGTTCGGGGGAGCGCGCGTCGCCAGCGGTTTGGACGAAGGGCCCTGTGGACCGACATTGGCCGGCCCGGTCTGTGGCCGCACCCTGGGCGGCGGCTGATTGGCGCCGGGCGGCTGGTTGCCGCTCGGCGTCTGGGTCGCCGTCTTCGGCTTGGGCGTTGATCCCGGCCCACCGAGGTTCGCCGGACCGGTCGGCTGACCGGGCTTGGGTCCGGTTTGCAGGTTCCGGCTCGGCGGCTTGAGGTTGCCCGGTCCCGTGCCTGGCGTCCGCGAGGAGATCGCCGGCGAGGGCTTGCCCGGCCCTAGCTGGCCGCCCTGGACGCCGGGGCCGCCGGGGCCGCCGGGCCCCGCAGGGCCGCTCGGCGTCAGATTGGCGCGCTTGAGCGCATTGGGGGCGTCGGGTCCGAGATTCGGCCGCTCGCCGGGCCGGAAGGGCGTGGGCGGCGGGATGTTGGCCGCCGGCTGGATGAGCTTGGGCTGCGGCTTGATGACCTCGTGCACGGGCCCTCCCCTGCCAGGCCCGCCGACGACAGCCCCCGTGACCCCGACGGTGCCGTTCACGACACGCGGCTCAACCGAGACGGTCTGAATGGGCCGTCCGACCTTGGCGGCCACGAACGAGGGCGGCACGCCGGGGTTGGCGCAGATCACCCGGTTGTTCTCTCGAATGATCACCGTCTGATTGATGATCACGGTCTGACGCACATAAAGGATCGCCTGCGGGGCCGGCAGGATGACCACCACCAGCGCGGGCGCGATGATGTCCGGAGCCCGGACGAACAGCCAAAAATCCGGCTCGTCCTGCACCGAAACATAGATCTCCTCGGGCGGCATCGGCGCCCAGCCGATGGTTTCCTCGCCTCGGCGCCAGGTGACCCAGGCCGGACTCCATTCCGTTCCGGGCACCCAGACCCAGCCGAGCCCGAGATCGCGATCGAACATCCAGCGCCCGTAGTGATAGGCAATCCAGCCCCATTCCTCGTCGGCGACCCAGTACCAGCCCCACTCATCGGTGTAGACCCAGTGACCGGAGCGGTAGGGCCGCCAATCGACCGGCATGTCCGCCGGGACCCACACCGCGCCCCAGCGCGGATGCTCGATCCAGCGGCCGTAAGCGCCGAGCGTTTCGCGGAATTCGCCCATCATCTCCTGGGCCTGGACCGGCCGCAGCGATGCGTCGGCGAAAAGCCCGCTCAATCCGAACAGCGCGATGGCCGCGGCAGCCAGCAGGCGCGCGACGCCGCCGCGGATTTGGAATCCGAACATGTTCCCCTCCGAGGGTCGGGCGGACACCAGCAGATGATTCCGCCGGAGTCCAGTTCAGCCGGCGTGACGACTGCCGGCCGATGATGACGCGATCATGGCCGGCGGTATCTGAATGCGATCTGATGGCGCAATTCATCGAGCGTTTAGCTCCGTGACTTGATTTCGCCATCCTTGCGCGAAGCCGAATGGCTCGTGCGGTCACGGCCCCGGGCAGACAGCCGGACCGATCGCTGGAACTGCAGCCTGGAAACCGGTGCTATATCCCGACGGACGCGAGTGCCGGAAGCCGCTTCATCGCCATCGCCACCGGCTGCCGCCGCGCCGATTGATCAGCCAAAGGATCAGCAGAAGCACCACCGCGCCGATCGTGGCGGAGATGATCGCGGCGACGATGCCCCGTCCGAGATGAATACCCAATTTCGGCAGCAGCCAAGCGCCGATGAAGGCGCCAATGATTCCAATGCAGATGTCGGCCACGAGACCGAAGCCCGTACCCCGCACGATCTGCCCGGCCAGCCAGCCTGCGATAAGGCCGACAATCAGAATGACCAGAAGACTTTCCCCCGACATGGCCTTCTCCCATCGTTTGCCGCTAAAGCCAGTCCAGCCTAGCGCTCCGCAGTGTTGCTGTCACTCAGGCGAGATCCCGCATCCATCGCTTCAGTCGCCGACTTCCCCCGCGACGGGCCGTTCCGGAGGCTCGCCCGATCCGACGACGCGGAACGGGGCTAGCGCGAGCCGGGGAGGCGAGCCAAGGGTTCGTGAGAATGACCGATGTTCGGAGCGGCGGATTGCGTCAGTGCACTCAAGGCCAACATCAGGCCCAGCGCGGCAGTCAATGGAGCCCGAACACTTTGCTATGGTGGGAATGGTCCATCGCACCGTCCTCCTTGTCCTCGAGCAGGATGAACGCGGCAAATTGCGAAACGCTTAATCGCCGCCCGGCCGTCCCTGCGCGAATTGCCCTAGCGCGGCTCATGGCCGGCGGGCCCACAGCCCATTTTGCCCTTCCCTCCGATAGGTAGGGGGGGTATTGTATGGCATGAGCCATACGATCCGCGAGAAGACCAAGCTCCTGAACCGGGTGCGCCGTATCCGCGGCCAGGTGGAGGCCGTCGAGCGCGCCCTCGAGCAGGAGCTGGGCTGCGCCGATGTCCTGCACCTGGTTGCGGCGGTGCGCGGCGCCATCAACGGCCTGATGGCGGAAGTGATGGAGGACCATATCCGCCTCCACGTCGTCGATCCGGCGCGCGAGCGCAACTCCGAACGCGCCGAGAGCGCCCAGGAGCTGATCGAGGTCGTTCACGCCTACCTGAAATAGCCGGCCGGAGAGTAACGATGGCAGTCCGGGACGAGCATGGAAATCCCCACAGCCTGGCGGGCGAGGCGCATTTGCGCAGCGCGGCTGCGGCGGCCGGGGAGCAGGAACCCGACGACGAGCATGACCATGCACATGCCTTCGAGTGGCTCGAGGCAGCACGCATCGGGCTCGTCGCTTTGGCCGCGGCGGCCGTGTGGTTCCGGGTCTGGGAGCCGATCCCGAGCGTGAGCTTGATCGGCGTCATCGGCCTGCTGGTCGGCGGCTGGCCGATCTTCAAGGAGGCGCTGGAGAACCTGATCGCCCGGCGCATGACGATGGAACTGTCGATGACCATCGCCATCGTGGCGGCGGCGGCCATCGGCGAGTTTTTCACCGCGCTCGTCATTGCGCTGTTCGTGCTCGTTGCTGAAGTGCTGGAGGGCATGACGGTCTCGCGTGGACGGCACGCAATCCGTGATCTCCTGGATTTCCTGCCGCGCTCGGTTTCGGTCCGTCGCTCGGGCTGGTTGCGCGATGTGGACTCCGCCGAGCTCAGGGTCGGCGACGCCGTGCTCGTGAACCCCGGCGCGCGCGTGCCGGTCGACGGCACCGTGCTCAGCGGCCATTCGTTCCTCGATCAGTCGCGCATCACCGGCGAATCGATGCCGGTGGAAAAAACTGCGGGCTCTGCGGTCTATGCGGGCTCGATCAACCAGTCCGGAGCGATCGAGATCCGCGCCGAACGGCTCGGCCGCGACACCAGCTTCGGGAAGATCATCGAGGCGGTGGAGCGTGCCGAGAAGTCGCGCGCGCCGGTGCAACGCCTGGCCGACCGCATGGCGGGCTATCTCGTGTATTTTGTGCTCGGCGCCGCCGCGCTCACGTATCTGCTCACGCGCGACATGCGTTCGACCATTTCCGTGGTGATCGTGGCCGGCGCCTGCGGCATCGCGGCGGGAACGCCCCTGGCGATCCTCGGCGCCATCGGTCGTGCGGCGCGCCTCGGCGCCATCATCAAAGGCGGGCTTTATCTGGAGATCTTGGGCCGCGTGGATACCGTCGTGCTCGACAAGACCGGCACGCTGACCTACGGACGGCCGGAGGTGCAACAGGTCGTCGCGGCCGAAACCGCCACCGCGGAAGCCGTGCTCGACGCCGCCGCCTCGGCAGAGCTGCGATCCGAGCATCCGCTCGGCCGGGCGATCGTTGCCTACGCTCGCGCCCAGGGCCGCAGCATCCGCGAGCCTGAACGTTTCGATTATACGCCGGGCCGCGGCATCTGCGCGCTGGTAGACGGCGCGACGATCCTCGTCGGCAATCGCGCGCTGCTGATCGGGCGCGGTATCGCGGTGCCGCGGACTTTGGGGTCCCGGGAAAAAGCCGCGTCCGAGATCCTGGTCGCTCGCGATGGCCGGCTGCTGGGCGCAATCGTCGTCGCGGATAGTGTGCGGCCGGAGGCCAAGCCGGCCGTCGAGGCCCTGGCGCGGATGGGCATGCGCACCATTCTGTTGACCGGCGACACGAAGTCGGTGGCGGATGCAGTCGGCGGCAGGCTCGGTATTGCCGACGCGGATATCGTGCTGCTCGGCAACGACCTGGCCCGTTTCGTCGATACGGTCGCCATCGCGCGGCGTACGCGCCGCATCATCTGGCAGAACTTCACCGGGACGATCGCGGTGGACACGGTCGGGATGGTGCTTGCGGGTCTCGGCTTCCTCAATCCGCTCCTCGCTGCCTTCATCCACGTTGCATCCGAGATGGCTTTCATTCTCAACTCTGCCCGGCTGCTGCCGGCCGCGGAGCGAATAGCGGCACCGATCGCCGCCGATGCGCCGGCCGCGCCGCGGCCTGCATAGGCTGCAGACAATCATGTTTGCCACGCGGGTGATCACAGCGACGGCATCGGTTGCCGTGGCGTTCGAGATTCACCTCGACTGTCGGAAATAGATATAAGGGGACCCGCGCGGAGCCGAGGCGCCGGCCAGTCCGTCGTACTCGATTTTCAAGCGGCGTCCGAGATCGCATCCGACTGTCTCAGGGCATCGACGATCGCGTCCATCTCGTTGGGATCGACGGCGGTGCTGACCAGCCTGGCGACGATGTAGACGCTATCGTCCGGCCTCGCTGTTTCCTCGGTCGCGCTGGGCCTGGATCAGGCGTGCCCGGGCGGCCATGAGATCCTGCTGGGCGTTGAGCACGTCGATGGTCGTGCGCTGGCCGGCCGAGGCTTCCTTGCGCACGCCTTCGAGCGCTGAAGTCGACGCGGCACGCCCACCACTTGCCGGTAGGTCGCCTGATCGATGGCCAGCGCGGCGGATGAGCACGCGCGCCGGAGCGCAACGGGTGCAACGCCTGCAATCCGCATTTTTCCGCGCCGTGGGGACCGTCCGGAGCCCGCTCCCCGATTGCCGCGAACATTGCTCGGCGGGCTGGTCCCCGAG